>Ga0307511_10006168_pt1 | contig 12096 bp, 12 predicted proteins | sample 13_EM_MG_FD_200266 | JGI IMG/M metagenome (GOLD analysis project Ga0307511, IMG submission 200266) | Populus trichocarpa ectomycorrhiza microbial communities from riparian zone in the Pacific Northwest, United States - 13_EM | ecosystem: Host-associated > Plants > Roots > Unclassified | place...
CTCAAAGACCCTCTGAGTCCTCGACTTAGCGGAACCAATAACAGACATACACTATCACTCCGCTGATAATATAGACTCTGTTAAACGGCCCGCGGTGCTACTATTGGCATTGCCCATTACACTCGTGCAGTAGGAACAATTGATATATTGGTTTCTCAATAATAATGCTTCTTATGTTTCTTGGAGAATCTTCATTGCTTGTAGGTGTTGGAATAGTTTCCACTTGTCTCAAAGTCTTAAATGATTTCAAGACTAATGTCTTTGAACTTAATCCACATATTGTCATCACTCCTATACTCTTTCCAGCATACTTGGTATTGGTTCTTGCAAGTATGGGGAGTAGTATGGTTTTTGAGTACTCTTGTGACTTCCAATCTACCTTTTGTTACTTCGTCAAGTTATTAATTGTGATAACCTAAGAACTTAGTTGAATTGTTTTTGATCTAAGGTTTGATCTTATTGATGTAAAAGGTATTGTAGATAAGCGAAAGTCGCGTGTACATTGATATGTCGAAGGTATAGTGGTTTAGGTCATTGTTGACATGTTAAATACGGAATGGTTAAACCCATCCTGGTTTGAGTTTCCTAGATGTTTTCTGGAGCTTAATGTAATCTATAGAGAGAGGAACCTTTTGGCCAGCTGAAACAAGTGAAGAAATAGAGCAGTGCTTATTGGCTTATTTTATCTTCTTGACTTTGCACCAGTTTACGTTGTAAAAGGTCTCAAAATGATAATCCTCTTCCAGGATATTATGAGTAATTAGGTAAGGGTAGAATCAAGGATCTCGCTTTGCTTCAAAGACTAGAAGTGAAAAGAATGGACTATGTTGTCTTGCAGTATTGTCAGGACAATGCAAGTTTAGCTGAATCTTAGAGAGTTTAGGAAGCTATTCATTTCCTTCGACCTTGCATGCTCATGTAATGTGGGGGATTGCGTTATTGGCAATATCTGACCGATCGTTTGTCTAAGTGTAATGGGCTATGTACATAGTAGAACCGTGGGCCGTTTAACGGAATCTATACTATCACCAGAAAGATAGTATATGTTTGTTATTGGTTCTGCTAAGTTGAGGACTCAGAGGGTCTTTGAGAGCACACAGATTTCACAAGCAGAAAGAGAATTAACAGGTATAATCTCTCAGTATTGTAGCTATCTAAGCCTTTTCTGAGCTCTGCCTGAAGTGATCTCATCTGAGAATCCTCCTCCAGAAGGGCGGAATGGCTTAGTACTTATACTAGCCAGCAAGCCTTCTGAAGTCTGAAAAATCTGTTTTCTGCCCTTTCCAGAAAACCTACCCTCTAGCCGTTTCAGAAAGCACTCCTCCCCAACCATAAATATAGGTATGGGAGGTCAGGCCTCTAGTACTCAAAAATATAGGTGTGGATACATAATCCATTATGATAAAGGAAAAGTACATAAGGACCGGATACGCTTAAGACAATATTACGTAAGGTACTAAGCTCAGGAAATCTGGAATATATGATAGATACTAGGAAATGCATATTAAGAAAATTATAAGAAACGGTCTTCGGGTACACTTCCTTACTTAAAAGGATTTCCTACTCTTGTTGTCTTGCCCAAGTTGGAGGAAGTCTGCAATAATAAGTGTAAGCACTGCAGTTATGAAAATAATAATCGTGCTAATGCACAGTAGTAGACCATCTTAAATTTCAAATCATCCATAGTAAACACTCATGATATAAGGAACAATGAAAACATTTGTGAGATACCTTGTTTGCCATTTCTTCCTCCATTGTTAATGCAGAATAACAATTAAAACCACAGGAAGGAAAATGGCATTGCTAGGTTAATTCAACCGGCGCGAATCAGTATTTTAGGAAAACATTAAAGATATCTTCTGCGAGGTTAGTAGTAGCGGAGGTAAGGTCTTGATTGTCAGGGATGAGGGCAAGAACTCTGTCTCGTTCAGGTTAAACAATTAATTTGAAGCTCTCTCGTTTGTTACAATTCTTATTTTTCTTGGAGGATCTTAATTACTTGAAGGTGTTCGAATAGTTTCCTCTTGTCCAAAAGTCTTGAACCATTTCAAGACTGATGTCTTCGAAGTTGATCCATTCATCGTTTTCACTTTCATGCTCTTTCCAACATACCTGATATTGGCTATTGCCAGTACGAGTAGTAGTATGAAATTGGAGTACTCGTTCAACTTCCCATCTGCCTTCCGTTACTTCACCAGATTGTTTCTCGTAGCGACCTGTGAGGTTGGTCAAATCGTTTTCAAAATAAGGTTTGATTTTGCTGATGTGGAAGGTATTGTGGATAAGAGAAAGTCGATGGTTCGTTGACAGGTTGGGGGTATAAGTATTCCGCTTCAAGTTGATGTATTAAATACAGAAGGGTCTGACTCGTCTAGGCCTAAGTTTCCTAGATGTATTTTCGAGGTTGATATTCTTCATGGAGAGAAGAACCTTTTGGTCAGCTGAAAGAGGTGGTGAGACAGACCGCTTCTTGTTAGCTTGTGTAGCCTGCTTGACTTTGGAGTAGTATAGGTTGCATGAGCTGTCATGATAACGTTCCTCTGCAGGGGTATAAGGAGTAATCAGGTAGATGAAGGAGGAGGGACCTATCTTTACCTCAAAGCCTAGAAGTGAAAAAAGAAGACTATGTTGTCTTGCAGTATTATCATGTAAGTTCAGCTTCAGCTGGATCTCGGAGAGTTTATACCACCATTCATTTCCTTCGACCTTGCACTTTCGTACAGCTTGCAGATTTGCTTTGTTAGCATTTTCTGACAGACCGTCTGTCTGAGAGTGGCATGCCGTAGATAGTTCCAACTTGATTCTCTTTCTTGCTGCCCAATACTTGAAATGGTCTGACATAAAAAGAGTGTCTTAATCAAAAACAATATAATAGGGATACCTGATAAAGGAAGCAATATATATATCAAAGGTATCAGTGCATTTCTCCATTGTGAGGTTATCCAAAACTGGAATGAGAAACATAATTCCCATATATCTAGAGAAAACTATACAAAGTCTCAAAAAGCAAATCATATGATCCTATTCCAAAGGAATGTTTGGGTATAAGGTAGAGCAGTAAGTAAAAACAGGAGACATCTTAAGAAAATCCAGAGTAATATCAGTCCAGGCTCTTGCAGAAATATGTAACATAGTTACTTGTCCTAGTGGTAGCTTGTTGCTATACTTTGTCCGTTGACAGGTATCGCAACTTGCCATGTATTCCTTAATAAGTCTTGAAAATGACTGGCAAATATATTTTTCAGTGAACTATTTCAACATTTTCTCAACTCTGCTATGTGGGGTAGGCTTATGGGCTTCTTTAATTGCAGCTTCAAAGTAGTTCTTATAGTGCATGTCAAACATGATTAATACCACTAGCCTCTATTCTCTATTCTCAATCTTCTTGTATAAGAACCCATTGTCCTTGCTTACTCTATTCTTCTCTTGTGTAGCATTTTAGTTCTGACTCTACATGGGGCATAACCTTACGCATGCGATGTAAGCATCTCTCATCCTATAATCATTGTCAACATAAGCAGCGAGATAGAAGTCAGGGTCTTCCTTAGAGCAGCCTCCCAGATCGATATATATCTTTGCCATATTGGTCGCTGGCACCATTCTGTACCTGAGGTCTGTGTCTGCCTTGCATTTTGCCTTGCATGCTTATGTATAGTATCCTTCGCCTTTGTGGAAGTTGCAACGCCGAGTGGCGGTAGATGCAGTAGGAATTGACATCTTCTCCTGTGTTTAAGGATTGTAAACAAGGTTGTTCTCCTTCCTGGTTGTGTAATGTTGTTGGTGCATAAATCCCACTACTAGCACATATCTCATAGAATTAGTGGGGGATAGAAGGGTGTTATAACCTTGATTCGAACCGCTAGCTTCTGCAGAAGCTGGGTTGTAGTATGATCTGGTGCTAACTGCCACTGAGAGGAAGGAGAGTCTTTTCTTGGCAGATACTTTTTGATTTTGTAGTCCAATGGGTTGTTTCGTTCGGGTCGCTGATCCCATGAGTCATAGCGAGCAAAAGGCACATTCCAAATTACCCATTCTTCCGCAGTCCACATATGAGTGCGGTTTGGACCTTCTTTAATATTAAGCTTTGGAATGTCAATATAGGTAGTCAAAGGGGAGGGGGTGTTGTTCAGAGGGATAGTGGTAGCTCTCAATTTCCATGAGTCCCACTGACTCGACTGGGATTCCTTCTCCTTCTGATAAACGGCCTCCGACAGAGTGCAGTCTAAAATTCTGTATCTGTAGATTCCACAAATGGAGCATCTAGTCATAGGTGAGTAGCAGTTCCCATTATAGTTTGAGCTACTCTTCGAGTGGCAGTAGTACTTATGAAAGTCCATATTATGTTGCTTCCGGTGCTGTTTGTAGTATTCTCAGCTGTCATTGATATCGTCCCTAATGATGGCGGGAATATTATTATTATTGGTGAATGAGGAAGTATTATCTGCAGGAGCGCTAATGTGATGATATCCATTAACTCATCTTATTCCACAATGTGGGGGTGATTATCAAACTCATACCCAATAAAGATTTCTTCGAGAATGGTGGAGAGGTTATGCTCATCTGATTGCATTTCTTCCTCCTTGATATCATCGTAATCTTCGTAGTCTTTGTCATTCTCATCATCGAGATAGAGTTAAGAGAGGTGGTGACCAAGGCTCTCGTCATGGCCTGGGCAGTTGTTAAAATCACAGGCTATGTGCTTGAAAGTAATACAGCCAAGAGAAACTATTGTGAATTCTTCTAGAATGGGAGACATAGATAGATTGTTGGTGGTAATAGATGTATCATGAGATTCGGTTTTATCTTCTATAGGATCGGTGAACTGAGAAAGGAATTCTTATTCCTCGGTAGAATCGAGGGAGTATTTGTGGTTTCTTGATAGAGGGTCTACCAATAGGATTGCCTTTCCACCCGCATGTTCCATGACTAAGTCGAATTGTCATGTGTACGATTACCAACATCAGCAAAAAAAAAATTGTGTCTGGACACTGGAGTGCCTCTGGTATGTCATGTGCGTCAGGTCAATTCGACTGCGTCCTGTCATGTCCCACATGCTTTATATGTGCCATACATCGTCCTGTGCGTTTCCAACCATGGCGTATGTCAGCTGCATCAAGTTCTAGAAAAGATATTCTGTGCCATTATGTAGCTTACAAAGTACAATAGATATGACTTCATTTGGGTAAATTACATATATCCCTTATCACCACAGGATATTCTCATAATGCGGAGATTCTGTTTTGCATATAAGTTTTTTATAAATAACTATATACATAATTCTGAGCTCCCACGATAACCGTAAAATAGCAAAATCTTGCGCTACCCAAACTGCGTCCCCAACACCCCAACACCCAGCCATGGCTACCGCATCCCATATTTCCCAGTTTTGCCGGCAATGCCTGCCTCGAAAATGATTAGCGATGCCCACAACAGTGGTGGGCTGGCAATGCTTACCTGTGGTGGTTGCAGCGCAGGCTGGGTCAGTGACGCTGGCCTAGTCGCTCACGCTGGCCTGGTCGCTGGCGCCAAGTAGGTCGCTGCCGCTGGGTATGGGGCTGCAACTGGTGAAGTGTCTGGGACTCCGTAGAATAATTAATATTTGTTATGCGTCCTTATACCAGGTGGGCACTTACCTGGACCTGCTTCCTGCTACCAACCGCCATTGCTTGCCACAGGTGAAGTGGGAGATCACTGCTGCTGGTAAAGTGGGAGATTGCTGCTACTGGTGAAGTGGGAGTTCGCTGCTGCTGGTGAAGTGGGAGTTCGCTGCTGCTGGTGAAGTGTCTGGAACTCGGTAGAATAATTAATATTTGTTATGCGTCCTGATGCCGGGTGGGCACTTACCTAGACCTGCTTCCTGCTACCAACCGCCATTGCTTGCTACAGGTGAAGTGGGAGATCGCTGCTGCTAGTGAAGTTCCAACGACTCTTCTGAACAATTAATACTTGTAATACCTGCTGATGCCAGGTAGACATTCACCTTAGTCTGCTACTACCAACTGCCCATGGCTTACATGCTGCCTATCTGTAGGCAAGTCGCTGCCTTTGGTCCGGAAGCTGGTATTTATTGGAGGTATACTTGCTGGTTCAAGGCCCCTGGCTTAAGAGAAAGATTGCTTGTCTAGGGTTGTACGTGACTACCGTACTTTCTTAAGTGAGTTGGGTGCCGGTAGCATAGTGTGACTCGTAACACATGATCAACACCCCTTGCCAGCCTCCCGAGCCTAGAACTCCTAGCAATGGGCATCACCAAAACAGGGACCAATAGGGGGCACTAATCCCTATGATCGTCCTGTCCATATATATATATATACATATTCACCCGCGATATGTATGGAATGGCTAGAAATAGAGATATTCGCCTGCTGTATGAATAAATTCCATATATATATATATATATATATATATTTTCACCCACGATATGTCTGAACTGGTTAGATATAGAGATATTCGCCTGCAATATGCATGAACTGGCTAGATATAGAGATATTAGCCTGCAATATGAATGAATTCCATGTATATATATATATATGTATATTCACCCCCGATTTGCATAAACTGGCTAGATATAGAGATATTCGCCTGCAATATGCATGAACTAGCTAGATATAGAGATATTTGCCTGCAATATGCATGAACTGGCTAGATATAGAGATATTCGTCTGCATTATGCATGAACTGGCTAGTTATAGAGATATTCGCCTGTAATATGAATGAATTCCATATATATGTATATATATCTGTATTCACCAGTGATATGCATGAACTGGTTAGATATAGAGATATTCGCCTGCAATAGGTATTAACTGCCTAAGTATATAGATATTTGCCTGCAATATGAATGAATTCCATATATATATATTCACCCCCTATATGCATAAACTGCCTAGATATAGAGATATTCACCTGCAAAATGCATGAACTGCCTAGATATGGATATATATTCACCCCCCCAAATATATATATATACATATTCACAAGTCTTAGGCAAAAACTCCATATATTCATATGGAGTTCATTCATATAGTAGGTGACTATATGCATAGATCTAGGTAGTTCCTGCATATTGCAGGCGAATAGCTCTATATCTAGCCAGTTCATTCATATTGCAGGCGAATATCTCTCTATCTAGCCAGTTCATGCATATTGCAGGCAAATATCTCTATATCTAGCCACTTCATGCAAATCGTAGGTGAATATATATATATATATATATATATGGAATTCATTCATATTGCAGGCGAATATCTCTATATCTAGCCAGTTCATGCATATTGCGGGCAAATATCTCTATATCTACTGTGCGCCACGAGCCTAATCGGTTCAAGTTTATCCCACCGATCCCTCACTCGCCCCGACACTCGACTCACCACCCTGTAGCCACAACTCGTTCCGGAACCCATTCCGGATTCCTCAGTGATCTACCGAGTCCTCGCCAAGTATCTCCCCTAACCACTTTAGCCTGCCTGCCTCCCTACCCTAACCAGATCTGGCCGCCACCAGTTATTTCTCTTCCCCAACCCATTTATACTTGTTTCTACCAGCACCTCCTCTCATAGATGCTCTCTCGTAACCTACTTTATTAATTCTGGTATCTGGAGCTCTTACAGATTCTGTACTGTCATGGATTCTGTACTGTCACGGATTCCGTAATGTCATGGATCCTGAACTTTTACGGGTCGTGTAATGCCACCCCTATTGTCATCTCACCTACGTTGCGTTTTTAACTTTTCATAGATGTCACCTGTTCCTTTCATGGATCACTTCCCACCAGTGCCGCATAAATGCCACGGATTCATGCCACCTCAGCGTATTCTCATTGGTTGCTCTCTCTATAGATCCCGCCTAATTATTCCTTGCTATATCCGAACCCCGTCTGCTGGCACCCTCTGTTATATCCCCTTGACCCCCTACCTAATACAGTACATGCAACATCCCACAGTTTCCTGACCAATTACACTTTGTAATTTCTCCGCCTTGTTGGCCGCAACTTCTTCTGGAACCTACTGGCCATTGTTGGTATCAGACTTATAGACTGGGATGCATGACATTTCCCACCCTGTCGAGGTGTTGATGGCGATGGTGTTACTGCAACGCAGTCTACTACCGTTTGTCGAATTGGGCTCGAGGTTCCACTCATCAATCAACCGTGGAAGCTGTTTGACAGGCTATAGAACAATGGTGTGGTACTGCCAAGTTCGTCCTCGTTATCTCCATATAGCTCATCTTCCTTTGTGCTACTACCACAATCTGACTGCCCATTGCTCTGCCACTCCTAGGTGTCACAGCTCGTTGCCACTATTTAGCGAAGGAAGTCCGCATCATATCGGAGATTCCGTTTCTCAATACCAATATCACTAGGATCTACCTCAGCGCTAGCTTCTTCCACATGTGCGGGTGTTACACTCTGGTCTGGGATCTCGTACTCCGCTCCCCCTCTGTCCCACGATTTTGCTACCATAAGTGCCGTGATCATCTCATGGCCCATTCTGTTGCGCCAGTATGGCAGAATATATTTTGTGGAGCTAAACAGTCTCTCAAATGGCACAGATGTGACCGGAATACTTAAGTGATGCCTTGCGATTCGGCCACTTTGGGGTATTCCGATGCATGGACTTTCCACCACGCAATTGGGGATTGATCCTTTATTACCGCTACAGGAGCAGCCAGGTATCGCTGAGCTTCTAGCATATCTTTGGCAGGGTTTGTCGATCGCTGTTGTAGCTGTTGCTGGATATATTATGGCTCCCAATTGTCAATACGCTGTTTCTGAACCTGCGGTTCTGGAGAATATCTCGCGTAGTTGTATGCAAAATAGTCTTCAAACTGCAGCCTAGAATTGAAGCCCGTTAGCAACCTATCTTCCACCATGTCACGTCTGTGCCAATTGTATCACGGATGTACCCATTGTATCACGGATACACACTGCATGGTTACAGGATTCCAAACGAGCAGGTGCGCTTATAGATCTCGTACATACTTGTAATATTCTGAATACGGTATTGTATCAGTGGTATGGTTGTCCCTTTCGGTCAATGTAGGATCCTCTATGGTCAAATTTCCCCAATTAGCATATAAAGTGAACTTCTTTGATGGATCGACAATGGTAGCTAGGTTATAAATGAGGGACTGCTTTTCTATCTTTAAATAATAGTTCTGAAGGAGCAGTCGACATGCCTTGGTCGCGGAAAGAAAACCCACTACCCAAGTACTGTTAGGAGGTTATTTCCGCATTCGTTTCCGCTGTTTCTCAATATGATCAAAAATGTCATTGTAGATGAAAAACGCATTCTGTATGATCGCATCCTGGCCAGTTGAGACTGCATGCATGTAGTCCGACAAAGGTTTTAAGAAAATAGTTACCTCTTGAATGTGTATGCATTCCTCCTGACTCATTAACAATTTGGAGTACTTATTCTCAGTTGTAGGTAGTGCTACCCATTGCTCGATGTAGGACTGCAACCTCAATGCCCTGCCAAGCATCTCGTAGGTTGAGTGCCATCGCATTTTCACGTCCTGGATTAGGCCAATGGAGGCCGCAGTGTCCTTTTAGAGGTCCTTAAATTGCGCAAGTCGTTGTGGACTGGCTACAATGGCTTTACAAACCTCCCGAATATGACAAAATAAGTTAGCAAATCCCATTTCAAGACGCGACTCCCACAAAATAACGTACTTTGCATACTGACTGGGAAACAGTACTGGGAGGATAGTGTTGAAGGGCTTTGATGGAATACTCAATCGCAGGAGCCGACGATGATATCTCATCATTATCCGGGTTTGACTTTAGCTCCCGTATGAACTGGTTGCTAACTAGCGCTATTACATGCGCTAGGCAGGGGAGTCTATACTGCAACGGGTCCCATTTGGGGCCGAACAGATTGGCCTGCAAATGCTTAGCTAAAGCAATGTTAACAATAGCATTGTCTGAGACAACTGCTAGGACTCGGTTAGTGATTCCAAACTCTCGAATTAATTGGCTGAGTTTATTTCCTAAATAACTTGCACTATGCGCTTCCCTACCAAGATACTGGAATTCGACTGTAAACTGACACAGCTTCCAGTTTTGGTCTATGTAGTGCAGCGTTGTGCCCATGAATGCCAGTTTGAAGGGGGAGGTCCAACAGTCTGTGGCTAGGTGGAGGAATGTATCCTCTGGCAAGGCTTTCTTGCGTTTCAGGTGTACTTCCTTTCCATACTCCTGTATGCTCCGTTGGCTTGTAGTTGGTGAAGGGATATGGGTGTTAGGCCTTAGCAGGTTCAACAGGTGATGGAACTGGGAATGTTCCAGGGTCTGGAAGGGCAAATTGACAGCAATTACTGTCTTTATAAACTCGTGCTTGAAGACTTTCTCACTAAATTGTGGCGTTTTCGTCTTGATACTCTGGACCTATATGAGTTAGTCCTCCTCATCTCTCGCCGTCTAGGATACATAACTATATACTTTATCAAATATTGTAACAATGTCCTGCTTCTGGTGTCCGCTTGCTGACCGGCACTTCTTCAAGAGTATATGAGATCTCAACTGGGTAGTTCCTATATTAAATGCACTAGGCTGCTTCAAGGTTGTATTACAACTCAGGCAGAATAAAAAGGGTACCCCGTTATGTACCTTTGCCTCTTGCCCAAAGTGTATCCAGTGGCTAGTGGTTCGAAATTTTGAATCCCAACGACGTGGGTTACTGCCATTGCTTCGAGTCTCTTGGCAAAGGTTTTTGTCGAGTTTGATTGTCCACTCTGTAGTTTCCCACCATTTGTTGAACTCATCAGCTTTCTCAGCCTCCCACCAGAAAGTAGTTTCAACTAGTATTCTAGTGAGGGTGGAAGTCATTGGGGCAGGGTTGTTGACAAGGATACTGGCAGGTGCAGACATGGGTCAATAATAATTAGAGGAATGCTGTAAGAAGATTTCTTCGTCGGTGCTGTCAGTTGGGTGCTGTCAGTATCAGTGGGCAAAGTAGCCTATATATTCACATTTATGAGATGCCACAATTCACGGAAGACTGCTACTGTCATGAAAGATATTTCCCTTCACGGACTCGTATACACAATTCTAGGTAGGTACAAACCTGCACCAGTGTTCTCCTGTATTATCATGCCCCAGAACTTCCACTATCACACATAACTCCCCCGATCACGCATAACTACTACTGTCACGGAAGTGTCATGGAAGTGTCACAGATCGGTATACACAATTCTAAGAAGGTACATGAGATGTAAAGACCACACGAGGCCCACATATTAAATGTTCCCCTGTATTAGGTATACGATGCCACCGCCTGGACATCACTCTAAACCCAACCCCAATCCAAAGTAGCCATTTTGCACAGACTCCATTCTGAGCCATAGGAGGAACCTGGTGGCAAGCCAGCGTGGGTCAGACCATCCCTCAGAGTCTCTGTAAGTGTCCTTGTCACTGAGCGGGTGACGGAATAAAGCTCCGCTTATCCAAAGGGGAATGGTTGCGTATTTCTATAATTGTTCTCTTTTTTACTGTTTTGTTACCGGCAATGTTGCCAAATCCGCAGGTGACAATTCAAGGGTAGACTTGGTAGGTATTCTTCGTCGTTTTCCTACTCCTACGCACATCAGAAAGCCACTATCTTGTGGGCATCATAACAATGTTTTGCAATATTGTGAAAGGACGATAGGCAGTATCGAATTCGTAGTGCTCTTTCACCTAACTTTGCAGCCTCCAGATTACCAGAAGGAACAATTGTCTGGCCTTGGCTAGAAAGGTAACAATCCGGGTTGGTGAGACCAGAGATAGGCTGTGCCCCTTTAGTGTATCTGGCCGACTATCCCAACCATCAATGGCCTGTCGAGATCTCATTGCGGCGGGTGGTGGGTCGATGGGATGCACAGGTCCATCAGATAACCTAGCCCAAGCTGATTGTAATCAATCAAATAGCATTGGAGCGCACTGCCATCCCATCGAAACCAGACTATCGACTGGAGGGAATATTCCCAAATTAAAAAATTAATGTATTAGCTTATGAAGCCCATTATCACTGTGGATTCAGCGTCGGGCACCTATCTACGGATGCGGCAGTTCTATACACATGCCTGATAAGGGCTACCAGCCACTGATATCAGATG
>Ga0307511_10006170_pt1 | contig 12095 bp, 6 predicted proteins | sample 13_EM_MG_FD_200266 | JGI IMG/M metagenome (GOLD analysis project Ga0307511, IMG submission 200266) | Populus trichocarpa ectomycorrhiza microbial communities from riparian zone in the Pacific Northwest, United States - 13_EM | ecosystem: Host-associated > Plants > Roots > Unclassified | place...
AGGAAGATCGAGATGCCGGCCAGCAGGACCGGCTTGCGCCCGAACAGGTCGCCCAGCTTGCCCCAGATCGGCACCATCACCGTCGAGGACAGCAGGTAGGCGGTGGTGACCCACGAATAGAGCGCCAGGCCGTTCAGCTCGGCGATGATGCGCGGCATGGCCGTGGCGACGATGGTCTGGTCCAGCGCCGACAGCAGGAAGACGATGGCCACGCCCCACAGGGTGACCTTGCGCTCATACTCGGTGAACTGCCGCTGCTCGCTCAAACCCGCCCCCGTCGTGCCCCGGCCCATGTAAGCCGTGTTCAGATAGTGGGTATGTCCGGATCGTCAAACAGCGCATTCCCTCCCCGCCACGGGGAGGGACAGGTCGCCGCAGGCGACCAGGGTGGGGAAGTGCGGGGCGGAGCGTGGTTTGGTGGGATTGGCGTGGGGAAGGGCGGGCCGTCTGCGACGCCGCGCTTCGGACCACACTTCCCCACCCTGACCGCTTCGCGGTCTGTCCCTCCCCGTGGCGGGGAGGGAATGCGCCCTTACCGCGCCATGTTCAGCACCTGGACCTGGGTGAACTCCTTCAGGCCTTCCTCGCCCAGTTCGGAGCCGACGCCCGAGAACTTGGCGCCGCCGAAGGGGAGGTCGGGGCGCAGGTCGGCGTGCTTGTTCACCCAGACCGAGCCGGACTCCATGGCCTCGGCCAGGCCCCAGGCGCGCTCGCTATCCTTCGCCCAGATCGAGCCGCCCAGGCCATAGATGGAGGCGTTGGCCCGGCGCACGGCGTCGGCGGCGTCGGTGTACTTGATAACCGGCATCACCGGGCCGAACTGCTCCTCGTCGACCAGCTTCGAGCCCTCGGCGATGTCGCGCACGATGGTGGGGTTGATGAAGTAGCCCTTGTCGCCCTTGCGGCCGCCGCCGGCGATGATGTTGCCCTCGCGCCTGGCGCTTTCCAGGAAGCCCAGCACCTTGTCGAACTGCTGCTTGTTCTGCAGCGGGCCCATCTGGGTGCCTTGCTCCAGGCCGTCGCCGACCACGGCTTCGTTGGCGCACTTGGCCAGCTCGTCGCACATCTCGTCGTACATGCTCTCGTGCACATAGATGCGCTTGGCGGCGATGCAGACCTGGCCGGCGTTCTGCATGGCGGCGCCGTAGACCTTGGGCGCGGTCTCCTTGACGTCCATGTCGTCCAGCACGATCAGGGCGTCGTTGCCGCCAAGCTCGAGGGAGATGCGCTTCAGGGCGCTCGCGGCCGAGGCCATCACCTTCTTGCCGGTCTCGGTGGAGCCGGTGAAGCTGATCTTGCGGATGTCGGGGTGGCTGGTCATCTCGCCGCCCAGGTCGTTGGCGTCGGCGATGATGTTGACCACGCCGGGCGGGACCAGGTCCTTGATCAGCTCACCGAACCTGAGTGCGGTCAGCGGCGTGGTCGGGGCCGGCTTCAGGATGACCGTGTTGCCGGCGAGCAGGGCGGCGGGCAGCTTGAAGCCCATCAGGATCATCGGGAAATTCCACGGGACGATGCAGCCCACCACGCCCAGCGGGCGGCGGCGCACCTCGACGCGGCTGGTGGCGTCGTCCTGCACGACCCGCGGGGGCAGGTCGAGGGTGGCGAAGTAGCGGAAGAAGGCGGCCGTGCCGAACACCTCGCCGGTGGCGTCGGCCAGGGGCTTGCCCTGCTCCTGGGTCAAGAGGCGGGCGAGCTCTGTGGCGTTGTTCTGGATCGCGTCGGCCATCGCGTTGATCGCGGCCTTGCGCTCGTCCATGGAGGTCTTGCTCCAGGCCGGGAAGGCGGCCTTGGCGGCGGCGACGGCCTGGTCCAGCTGGGCCTTGGAGGCGCGGGGACAGTCGGCGACCGGCTCTTCGGTGGCGGGGTTGATCACCGGGGTGGCGGCGGCGCCGGCCACCATCTGGCCGTTGATCAGCAGCTTGTAGTGCGACATGGCGTTCTCCGGGGGGAAAGTCTCGGAGCGAACGCAACGCCCTTTACGCCGGGGCGGTCAAGCGGAGCCGCGCACTCTCTCCACGTCGGCGGTGGCCGAGACGCCGACGGCCTCGAACATGGCCTCGCGGTCGGGCCCGCCCCTGGGGGCGTAGAGGTGGGCGTTGCGCTGTTTGCCGCGGGCCCAGACCCGGGCGATCTTGGCCAGGTTGGCGGGGCGCTTCAGCCAGGCCTGCGGGTGCTCCAGCATGTGGAAGCCGCGCAGGGCGGCGCGCAGCAGGTCGATGTCCTCGCGCACGGCGATGGAAACCCCGTCCTCCAGAAAGCCGCGGGCGAACTTGGCCCGCAGGCTGGGCTCGGCGGCCGGCAGCAGGGCGGCGCGGGCGCGCTTGATCGCCGAGCGGTCGGCCTGGCGCATGACGTCGTAGTAGGGGCGCAGTTCGCGTTCCAGGGCGGCGCGGTAGTGGACCATGCGCCGGGCCGGGTCCGGGCTGGCGGCCAGGGCGTCACGCAGCAGGTGGGCGCTGACCGCCGCGAAGGAGCAGCCCCGGCCGTAGAGCGGATTGGTGCGCACCACGCTGTCGCCGACCGGGAAGAAGCGCAGCACCGCGGCGTGGTCGCCTGAGGCATAGTCGCGCCAGCGGCTCTCCAGCTGGCCCATGCCGAAGACCTTGGAGGTGGGCTCGGTGCGCTCGGGCTCGATCCAGGGGGCGACGCCGGGCAGCTGGCGACAGATGGCGTCGAAGGTGTCGGGATCGACGATGGCCTTGCGCATCTCCTCCTCGACCTCGGGCGCGCAAAGCGTGATCGAGAAGCAGCCATTGTCGCCCGGGAAGACGCCGAACTTCAGGTAGCCCAGGTCGCCGGTGGCGGCGACCTTGCCGCGGACCGGCTCTTCCTGGCCGGGGCGCAGGCGGTAGTGGCGGGTGAAGTAGATGACGCCGCAGGGCTCGGAGCTCTCCGGGATCGGCGCGCCGGCGGCGGTGAGCTGCTCCCAGGCGTTGGACGTGCGGCCGGCGGCGTCGACGACGATGTCGGCGTCCAGTTCGGTCCCGTCTTCGAGGATCACGCCCTTGACCGTGGGCGGCACGCCGGGGGCCAGCTTCAGCGCCCTCACGAACGTCGAGGGCCGCAGGGTGACGCCGGGCAGGTGCTGCGCGTAGCGGCGCATGGTCAGTTCGAGGGTGGTGCGGCGGCTGGTGAGGATGGCGAGGTCGGCGTCGATCGGCTTCGGCGTGTAGGTCGCCTTCAGCTTGTCGGGCAGGCCGCCCTCGAACCCCAGTTCGCGGCAGCCGGCGGCCTGCAGCTCGGCCAGCAGCTGCGGATGCTCGTCGCGGACCAGGGTGCGCAGGCGGGCCAGGAAGGCGTGACTGTGGCGCAGGTGGCCGACGCCGCGCCGCTGCCAGTCGGTGAACGCCGCCTCGGCGCCGCCCTCGGGCGGTGGCGGATCGCGGTCCAGCACGGTGATCTCGCGGCCGGACCCGCTGAGCGCCATGGCGGTCCAGAGGCCGGCCATGCCCGCCCCGATCACCAGCACCCGTTCACTCATACCGTCCCCCTCAAGACCGTTCGCGGGGCAGTCTAGCAGAGGCGTCCGCTTACGTCGGGGAGCCCGCGCGTTTGCCGGCCTTCACCTTGGCCAGGGCGGCGCGGACGGCGCCGATGTCGGCGCCGGGGATCAGGTAGTCGCCGACCACGAAGGCGGGGGTGCCCTGCAGGCCCAGCTTCTTGGCCAGGTCGCGGACGTCGGCCAGCTGGGTTTCGATCTGCGGATCGGTCGAGGCCTTGCGGACGTCGGCCGGGTTCAGGCCGGCTTCGGCCAAGTGGCGGTCCAGGGCCGCCTCGTCCAGGCCGCGGTCGGCCATCCAGGACTTGTAGAGCACCAGGCCCTTGGTCTTGCCTTGCGGGGTCAGCGCCATCTTGGCGGCGGTGTCGGAGACCTCGCCGAAGATCGGGAATTCCTTGAACACGAAGCGGACGTCCGGGTTCTCGGCGACCAGCTTGACGATCTCGGGGGCCACCAGCTTGCAGTAGCCGCAGCGGTAATCGAAGAACTCGACGACGGTGTAGGTCCCGTTCGGGTTGATCACCAGGTCGCGCGGGTCGGCTTCCAGCTGCTGGCGGTACTTCGATACCTCCGCCGCGCCGGCCTTGGCCTGCTCCAGCATCTGGTTCTGGCGCAGCTTGACCACCGCCTCCTCGATCACCTCGGGGTGCGCGAGCAGATAGGCGCGGACCTTGTCGCCGAACGCGGCGTCCGGGGTCTTCGCCTGGCAGCCGGCGAGGGCGATGGCGGCGACGGCCGCGAGGACGGGAACTGGCTTCATCGAGGCTATTGCTGGTTGTTGGCGATGGAGCCTTCGCGGCCCAGCTGGCGCAGGTCTTCGCGGGTGGGCTGGGCGACCAGGACGATGTCGGTGGCGCGCCGCCATTCCGGGGTGTTCTTGCCCAGCATCTCGCGGGCGCGCATGGCGAAGACGCGGGCCTGGCGCATGTCGCCGATGTTGAAGTTGTATTCGGCGGTGGCGAGGCGGGCGAGGCCGTCCTGGCCCAGCTTGTCGTAGGCCTCGGCCAGCAGGCGCCAGGAGACGGCGTTGTCGTCTTCAAAAGCCAGGGACTTCTTCAGCTCGGTGACGCCTTCGAAGACCTTGTTCTTGTCGTCCAGCGCGATGAGCGTCTGGCCCAGGTTGACGTGCAACAGGGGCGCGTTGGGCTTCAGCTCCACCGACCGGCGCTGCGGCGCCTCGGCCTCGGCGGTGCGGCCGAACTCGAACAGGATCTGACCCTTGAGCTCATAGAGGTAGGGGTTGTTCGGCTGTTCGGAGAGCAGGGCCTCGATCAGCTTCAGCGCCTTGTCCGGCTCCTTCAGCTGGTAGTAGGCGATCGCGCGGGCGTAGCGGGACGGATAGTCCTTGGCCTTCTCGTCGTACTTGGTGATCGCCACCTGCGGATTGATGAAGCCGTCCAGCTTGGCCTTCATGATGGCGTGCTCGGCCATCGCGTCGGGGCTGTCGACCTTGTCGTAGTTGGGCTGCTTGGCGACCCGGTTGCGCAGGGCCTCGATCCGGTCGGACGAGATCGGGTGGGTGCGGAAATAGGCGTAGCGCCGCGCCTCGTCGAAGACCTCCTGGTAGCGGAAGTTGTCGAAGAAGTCGGCGAGGCCCTTGCCGGACAGGCCAGCCTTGTCGAGCAGGGTGGCCCCGGCCTGGTCGGCGCGGCTCTCCTGCTCGCGGCTGTAGCCGATGGCGCCCAGGGTGCCGAAGTAGCTGGCGCTGCCGGCGAGGCCGGCGGCCGCCTCAGGCGAGCCGGCGAGGGCGGCCAGCAGGCCCAGGCCCATCGTCAGCAGGAAGGGCTTCATGCCGGCGGCGTTCATCTCGCCCGAGCGGGCGGAGTGGCCGGCGGCCAAGTGGCCCGTTTCGTGGGCCATGACCCCCTGCAGCTCGTTGGGGTCCTTGGTCTCCAGGATCAGGCCGGTGTTGACGCCCATCACCCGCGGCGCGGCGAAGGCGTTCATGTCCTTCGACCCGATCAGCACGATCTGGACGGTCTTGGGATCGATGTTGGCCGCCCGCAAGATCGGATCGGCGTCCTTGTGCAGGATCTCCTCGATCTCGGTGTCGCGGATCAGCGTCTCGCCCTGGGCGGCGGCGGGCCGGGCCGAGGCGAAGAGGCTGCCGGCGACGACAGCGCTCAGCGCGTAGCGGGAAACCGACCGGAATGGGGAGTTCATGCTCACGTCTCTACAGTCACCCCCAGCCCGGTCGGATGGTACCCCCCTAGCCGCGCCGCCACCAGCCTTTGCGGGGCGCCGGCGCGGGGCCGCTGATTTCCGCCGGATCGGGCTCGCGCGGCGCGGGGGCCGGTGCGGGCTCCGGGTCCGGAACCGCGGCGATGACCGCGGCCACGGCTTCGACCACCGTCTCAGGCTCCGCGGCGGCCGGCGCGGCGGCCTTCTTGGCCCGTGAACGCTTCGGCTTGGGGGCCTCGGCGGCGACGGGTTCCGGCTCGGGCTCGGGCTCGGGCTCCGGCGGCGCGACCACGGCCTCGACCACCGGTTCGGCCACAGCCTCCGTCACCTCGGCCGACGCCTCGTCACGACCACGACCGCGACCGCGGCCCCGGCGGGACCGCTTCGGCTTGTCGTCGGCCTCCGGCAGTTCGACCCAGACGTCGTCGTCGCTGGAGGCGGCGGCGGGGCGGGCCTGTGCGGGGGCAGGGGCCGGGGCTTCGGCGCGCGGGGCCGACGGCGTGGCCGGGGCGGCCTCGGCGACCGCGGGGGCTAGCTTCATGTCCTCGGCCGGGTCGTACCAGACGAAGGGGTCGTCGCCGTAGGGCACCCACGGGCGCACCCAGGAGAAGGCGTCGGTCGGGCGCACGTCGTCGCGCATCCGGCGACCGCCACGGCGGCCCCGGCGACGGCGGCGGCTTTCCCGCTCCTCGTCGGTTTCGGGAGCGCGGGCTTCGCGCTCGCCGCGGCCGTCGGCGCGCGGTTCGCGGGCCGCACCGGCTTCGGCGCGCGGCTCGTCGCCGCGCCCGCCACGGCGGCGCCGGCGGCGGCCGCCACGGCGGCTCCCGTCGTCGCTACGGTCGCGGTCACGGTCACGATCGCCGTCCTCGCGCGGATTGCGCGCGTGGGCCTCGTCGTCGTCGGTGTCCTCGGACTCGAGGGCGGCTTCGTCCTCTTCGTCTTCCTCTTCGTCGTCGAAGGCCTCGTCGTCGAAGTCGTCCTCGGCCTCGACGGCCGGCACATAGGCCTGGACCGGCGCGGCGAGGGCGGCGTGGTCGGGGCGGGTCTCCATGGAGGTCCGCTCGATCACGTGGTCGGCGTGGCTGAGGGCGTCCTCGACCACGACGGTCACGAACAGGCCGAATGCCTGGAACAGGCGCGCCAGGTGCGCCCGCTTCTCATTGAGGATGTAGAGGCCGACGGCGCGCGGCACGCGCAGCGTCGCTTCCCCGCCGCCCTTCAGCGCTTCGATCTCCAGGGTCCGCAGGGTGGCCAGGGCGCTGGATTCCACCGAACGCACCCGACCCGTACCCGCGCAGTGCTCGCAGACATGGGTGGTGCCTTCCAGCACGCCGGTGCGGCGGCGCTGGCGGCTGATCTCCATCAGGCCGAACGGGCTGATCTTGCCCATTTGCACGCGGGCGCGGTCGTCCTTCAGGCAGTCCTTCAGCTTCTTCTCGACGGCCCGGTTGTTCTTCGACTCATCCATGTCGATGAAGTCGATGACGATCAGGCCGGCCAGGTCGCGCAGGCGCAGCTGGCGGGCGGCCTCCTCGGCCGCCTCCATGTTGGTCTTCAGCGCCGTGGCCTCGATGTTCCGCTCGCGGGTGGAGCGGCCGGAGTTCACGTCGACGGCGACCAGCGCCTCGGTCTGGTTGATCACCAGGTAGCCGCCCGAGCGCAGGGGCACGGTCGGCGAATAGATCTGGCTGAGGTGGTCTTCGACCCGGTGCTTGACGAACAACGGGGTCGGCTCGCGGTAGGCCATGACCTTCTTGGCCTGGCTCGGCATCAGCATGCGCATGAAGTCGCGCGCTTCCTTGTAGCCGGCCTCGCCCTCGACCCACACCTCGTCGATGTCCTTGTCGTAGAGGTCGCGGATGGTGCGCTTCACCAGGTCCTCTTCCTCGTAGATGAGGGCCGGCGCGATGGAGTGCAGCGTCTTCTCGCGGATGTTCTCCCACAGCCGCAGCAGGTAGTCGTAGTCGCGCTTGATCTCGGCCTTGGTGCGCTTGGCGCCGGCCGTGCGCACGATCAGGCCCATGCCGGTCGGCACGTCCAGGCTGGAGACCACGCCCTTCAGGCGCTTGCGGTCGGTGGCCGTGGTGATCTTGCGGCTGATGCCGCCCCCTCTTGCCGTATTGGGCATGAGCACGCCGTAGCGGCCGGCCAGCGACAGGTACGTGGTGAGCGCCGCGCCCTTGTTGCCGCGCTCTTCCTTGACGACCTGGACCAGCATGATCTGCCGGCGGCGGATCACTTCCTGGATCTTGTAGCGGCGCATCAGCCGGCGGCGGCGGCGCGCCAGCTCTTCTTCCATGACGTCATCGTCGTCGTCGGAGACCGAATCGGCGTCGTCGTCCTGGTCCTCGTCGGAGGCCTCGGCGGAGTCGCCCCCGTTTCCATTGGGGCCGTTGCGGCTGCCGCGGCGGCCGCGCGACGGACGTTCGTCCTCGTCGTGCTCCTCGGCCTCCTCGCGCAGCAGGGCTTCGCGGTCGGCGCTGGGGATCTGGTAATAGTCCGGGTGGATTTCGTTGAAGGCCAGGAAGCCGTGGCGGTTGCCGCCGTATTCCACGAAGGCCGCCTGCAGCGACGGCTCAACGCGCGTCACCTTGGCGAGATAGATGTTCCCTCGGAGCTGCTTGCGGTTCTGGCTCTCGAAATCGAATTCTTCAACGCGTGATCCGTCGACCACCACCACGCGCGTCTCTTCGGCGTGTGCGGCGTCGATCAACATAGTCTTGGGCATAAAGATTATCTCCGCGGCGCGCGGGGGCCTGAAGGCCAGGGCGCTGCCGGCTCATGGGACGAGCGCGCAGGGCATCCGGAAAGGCGCCGGCAACGGCGTCTCGGATGGCCTTTTGGCCAGATGTGGCTCGAGCTGCGCAGCTCATCGGGTGTGTTCCTAGGCGCGTCCCGAGGGGCGCGGATCGGATGATGCGTCGTTACCGAGGATTCGGTCCAAGCCGACGCCGGCTGGTTCGTTTGTCGCGCAAGCGTCGCGCCCCGAACGGGGCTGCGGCGTCGCGCGGCGGGGACATTGCAACATAGGGACGCAAAAGGAAAGCCGCGCTGGTGTCGCTCATGTGACGACCGCAAGACCTCGTTAACCCTTTGTCCACAGGCCCGCCGCCTATATGGGTCATGACTTCGCGTTGCGCGAATCTCCGAGTTTTCCGGGGCTTGATGGATGTTGCCGGGGGTTAAGGGCGTGCTGGGACGGAACCGGGGCCGGGCGATCGTCGCCGGCGTCGCGGTGACGCTTGGCCTCGCCGCCTTCGCCGTGGGCCATGCCGCCACCGAGGCGGCGAACCTGCTGAAGGTCCGCATGGGCGGCGACGGGCCCGACACGCGCCTCGTCATCGAACTGGACGGCGCGACCAGCGCCAGGGTTATGGCCGACGGGGCCGTCGACCACCGGATCGTGGTGCTGCTGCCCGGCGTGACGGCTGCCCAGATGCAGCAGGGGGCCGGCCGCGGCGTGGTGCGCGCCTGGACGATCGACCAGACCTCCGGCGGCGCGCGCCTGCAGATGGACCTGGCCGCCGACGGCCAGCTGAAGCGCCGCTTCCTGCTGCCGCCGGCCGACGGCATCACCAGCTACCGCTATGTGATCGACGTGAGCGCTGCGGCGGCGAGCCCGGTGCTGACCACCGCCAAGGGGCCGGTGGCCCAGCCGGCGATCCGCACCCAGTTCCTGCCGATCAAGGGCCCGGCCCCGGCGGCGACCGCGCCGAAGCTCCTGGCCCTGCCGCTGAAGAAGGTGGTGGTGATCGACGCCGGGCACGGGGGCAAGGACCCCGGGTCGCTGGGCGCCAACGGCTATGAGAAGGACATCAACCTTGCCGCGGCCCTGACCCTGGCCGACCAACTGGGCAAGACGGGCCGCTATAAGGTGGTGCTGACGCGGTCGACCGACGTCTACATCCCGCTGGAGGACCGGGTGCGCGTGGCGCAGCGGGCCGGGGCGGACCTGTTCATCTCGCTGCACTCCGATTCGGGGCCCGAGGCGGACCTGAAGGGCGCGTCCGTCTACACGCTGTCCGACAAGGGCACGGCGCGGTCGCAGCGGTTCGTGGCGCAGGACAACTGGCTGATGAAGGCCAGCCTGTCCGGTGACCAGGGCGTGCGCGACATCCTCTTCGACCTGACCCAGCGCGCGACCCGCAACCGCTCGGCGATCTTCGCCCAGACCCTGGTCAGCAACATCGAAGGCAAGGCGCCGATGCTGCGCCGCAGCCACCGCGACGCCGGTTTCATGGTGCTGCTGGCCCCCGACGTGCCGGCGGTGCTGCTGGAAATGGGCTTCGTCTCCACCCCTGAGGACGAGGCGCGGCTGCGCGACCCCGGCCAGCGGGCGCGGCTGATGAACGCCGTGGCCCACGCCATCGACGCCCACTTCGGCGAGTCGATGAAGCTCGCGTCGCGCTGACGCAGGCGATGGTTGCGCCCGTTGGCGCCGGTTCCGACACAGGCTAGACGAACCGGGTGAGGTTCGTCGCATCTTGACCCCCCCAGGCAGCCCAGAGCGGCCCCTTCCGGCGCGCGGGAAGCCCACGCGGTGGGTCGCCATGGCCGGGATCGCGGTCCTGAGCTTCGTCGCCATGGCGGCGCTGGCGACGGGAATCTATTCCGCCTGGCTGTTCCACGACCTGCCGGACGCCACGGACCTGGTGGACTACCACCCGCCGACGGCGACCCGGGCCTACGCCTGGGACGGCACGCTGATCGGCGAGTTCTCCCGCGAGCGGCGGATCTTCATCCCGTACGACGCCATCCCCGCGCAGACCGCGCAGGCGTTCCTGGCGGCCGAGGACCACAGCTTCTTCCAGCACGGCGGCGTCGACGTGGGTGGCCTGGGCCGGGCCATGGCCAAGGACGTGATCAACCTCGCCCAAGGCCGCCGACTCGAGGGCGGTTCGACCATCACCCAGCAGGTGGCCAAGAACATCCTGCTGACCAACGACCAGACCATCGGGCGCAAGTTCAAGGAGGCCATCCTCTCCACCCAGCTGGAGAAGACGCTCTCGAAGGAGCGGATCCTCGAGCTCTACATGAACGAGATCTGGCTCGGGTACCGCTCGTTCGGGGTGGGGGCGGCGGCCTACAACTACTTCGGCAAGTCGGTCAGCGACCTGACCCTGGCGGAGAGCGCCTATCTGGCGGCGCTGCCGAAGGGGCCGGACAACTATCACCCGACCCGCCACCCGGCCGCGGCGATCGCGCGGCGCAACTGGATCCTGGACCAGATGGCCGACCTGGGCTGGGTGACCCGGGCCGAGGCGGTGGCGGCGATGAAGGAGCCGCTGAAGGTGCAGCCGGCGCCCAGCCGCTCGCAGTACCGCGACGCCGACTACTTCGTCGAAGAGGTGCGCCGCACCGCCCTGAAGATGCCGGAACTGGGCGACGACCGCCTGAACGCCGGCGGCTACTACATGCGCACCACGCTGGATCCCAAGCTGCAGAGCGAGGCCAAGATGGCCTTGATGAACGGCCTGGAGAACTACGACCGCCGCCACGGCTGGCGCGGGGCGTGGGGCCACGTGGACACGCTGGACGGCTGGGAGAAGGTGGCGAAGAAGCAGCCGCGGCCCCGCGAGCGCGCCGACTGGACCCATGCGGTGGTGACCAGCGTCGCCGGCGGCAGCGTGCAGGTGATGACCCTGGCCGGGGACAAGGGCTCACTGGCCGGCGCCGACGTCAGCTGGGCGCGGGCCGGGAAGGGGATCGGGGCCGGCGACCTGGTGTTCGTGGCCCCCGCGGACGGCGGCGGCTTCAAGCTGAAGCAGGTGCCGGCGGTGAATGGCGCGCTGGTGGCGATGGAGCCCTATTCGGGGCGGGTCATGGCCATGGTCGGCGGCTACTCGTTCTACACCTCCAGCTACAACCGGGCGACGCAGGCGTTCCGCCAGCCGGGCTCGGCGTTCAAGCCGATCGTCTACGCCGCGGCCCTGGAGGCCGGCTACACCCCCGCCTCGACCGTGGTGGACGGGCCGATCACGCTGAAGGGCGCCAACGGCCAGGACTGGAGCCCGGAGAACTACCACCACGACTTCCTGGGCCCGCTGTACCTGCGCCGCGGCATCGAGCTGTCGCGCAACACCATGACCGTGCGCCTGGCGCAGGGCGTGGGCATGAAGCGGATCGTCGACCTGGCCACCCGGCTGGGCGAGACGCGCAAGATGGAGCCCGTCGTGGCCATGGCGCTGGGCGCCGGGGAGACCACGACCCTGCGCATGGCGGCGGCCTACTCCAGCTTCGTCAACGGCGGCAAGGTGGTGCAGCCGCACCTGATCGAGCTGGTGCAGGACCGCAACGGCAAGACCATCTTCCGGGCCGACAAGCGCGAATGCGACCACTGCGCGGCCGGGTTCGGCGGCGCCGAGAGCCCGCGAATCCTGCGCACCGGCGACCAGGCGATGGACCCGATCAC
>Ga0307511_10006171_pt1 | contig 12094 bp, 8 predicted proteins | sample 13_EM_MG_FD_200266 | JGI IMG/M metagenome (GOLD analysis project Ga0307511, IMG submission 200266) | Populus trichocarpa ectomycorrhiza microbial communities from riparian zone in the Pacific Northwest, United States - 13_EM | ecosystem: Host-associated > Plants > Roots > Unclassified | place...
AACACTTCTATCTCTACGGCCTTTTTGGCGACTTTCACTCTCTTCCTTTAGTTTTCAATGACCAAAATTATTGAAAAATAATGTTAATGACAAAACAATACATCATCCACCTCTATTATTTTTTTTAAATAATGCCGAAGATGTGTCATATTCCTGCAATCATTTTTTATCAACATAGTTTGCTCCAATGATAAAAAAAAATTAGAGTTTAAGTTTTTGGACCCAAACACCCCAAAAACCCCATTCCTAACAACAAAACAGATTTCAAGTGAATAAAAAACTCAAAATCAAATAAAATTAAAAATGTTTTTGAGTTTTGATCTAACTTATCAGGAATAATTGTTGGTAAAAACAACCTTCACTAAATTCTCCTTTAAAATAAGAATTCAATGACATCAAAATCATAGTATTTGGTGGTCATAATTTGATCATCCGAGAGCTTTCTCTCACCTCTTCTATTTTCATTGACTTTCTTTTTTATGTTTTTTTTATGCCAAAACAATAATGAATTTTGTTTCTCAACGTTCCAATGAAAAGACTAATTTGATTTAAATTGCTTTAACAAATATTTATTTTTCTCAACAAATATTTAACAAATAATTAATATGAGACAAATTTATATATATTTTCTTTAAAATTTTTATATTTTATATAATTTTAAATAAATTTAAGAGTCCTTATAATAAAAAAAAGTTCCTTGTGACAAAAAGAAATGAATTTTAAATTAAGAGCAAAATAATTAAGATTGCTAATTCAATTTATTTTTATATGTACTTTAAATTCCAAATAATATAATTTAATTTAATTATACTGTTTAGTAATTTATCTCAAATATAAAAGAATTACAATAAATTATTAATTGAATTTAAATTTGTTTATGAATTGAATTAAATTCCACAAGTTGATTACAAACAAATACGGACTAAATACGAAAAAGTGAAAATTGAGAAATTAAAGTGAATTTGTCCGTGCCTTTTCGGAAAAGCAATAGAGAGAGGTGGAAGGAGGAATGGTTCTGATTTTTCATAAAATATCAATTCTGGTCCTTGAGATTTGAATTAATCTTTTAAGGACAAATCAAAATTAAAGTTCACCCATCTGTTTTCAATCTAACGTCAGAATATCTAAGGAGAAATCGAGTAATTCAAGAGCATACAAATAAAAAAATCCCATTAAATTGTAGGGATGAAATCGAGAAAAAATAAAATTCAATGATGGAAGTGCAACAATAGATAAATAACATTTTCTTCGTATCTCCGAGTTAATTTGATTTCTCGTGGATCCCACCCCATCGTCTCCGATATCTCCACAACACAACGAGCGAGAAACGACCCCGTTTATTATGCTATCTATACCGGTAAAGAATTTTTTTAGCTCACCTCACCTCACCTCACCTCACAGCCAGTCTCCTCCTCCTCAACGGTAAACTATACAGTATTACAACTCCAGGACTAGAAGAGTCAACTAACCAACTAACCGAGCAGAAACAAACTAGAAGGAGAAGCAAAAGCAATTGAGTGTTTCTCTGAGATCGATCGCCCAAACTAGCCGGAGGCTTGAGTTAAGAGGTAATATGAAAGGCTAGCAATTAGGGATTCTATTGAATAAAAAAAAAGGAGGAAAAATGGTGGGAAGTGCGAGTGGGAGCTCAACAGCAACAGCAACGGCGGCGTTAAGTGGGTTGCAAGATCACTTGAAATTGGCAAGAGAATACGCCCTTGGAGGCCTCTATGACACTTCCATTATCTTCTTCGACGGCGCCATTGCTCAGATCATCAAGTACCTAAAGCCCCACCCCCCTTTCTGTTCTTTATATATAAATGGAAAATTTATGGATCTAAATTAGTAAATTATTACTATTATTATTAAATTGAATGCTACAACGATATTTTTTTTTAGGCACCTTACCACGCTTGACGATCCATTAATTCGTACCAAATGGATGAATCTCAAGAAATCCCTTTCCGAGGAGACTCAAGCTGTCAAAGAATTGGATGCTGAGAGGAGAGCTCTTAAGGAAGCTCCTGCTTCCAGGCGCGTTGCTTCTCCCCCCATTCATCCTAAATCTTCCTTTCTTTTCCAGCCTTTGGATGAGTACCCTTCGCCTTCTGCTGCTCCCATCGATGATCCTGATGTTTGGAGGCCCCCCAGTCGGGACACTGCCAGCAGGAGGCCTGCCAGGTCTGCTCAAGCGGGTATCAGGAAATCTCCCCAAGATGGGGTCTGGGCTCGTGGTGCTTCCACAAGAACTTCTACTACTGGACGCGGTGCGAAAACGGGTGGTTCGGGTAGGGTAAACTCGGGAGTCAGAGCATCGACAACCGGAAAGAGAGGCACTGTCACTGGAAAACCAGGAAAAGGAGATTCAGCTGTAAGTTCTCCTATCCGTGGTAGTAGAAGTATTTGCAACATTCTTCACTATTTATTGCACAGAAAAAAAGAAAGATTGTTTACTGGCAGATTCCTGCATTTAGAGTTTGCAGATTCTTTTCCATATGATGTTGTGTTATAGACTTTTGTTGGATGCAAATAGGCGAAGGCCGTAGAGGGGGCTATGGTAAAGGGCTGGAAATGTATTTTTGTACTTGCTGCATGTGTAGACACTGGATCAGACAGTAAAAAATGACCTTTATATTGTGTTGTGATTTTAATTTGATGTTTAAATTTATGGCTCTATCATCTGGAAATGCCTTTCATCCCAGCTTAATGTGGTAGAAACTCTATATAACTATTAAGCTTTTGGATGGTCCTGGGGATATGTTGTGTTAGATTTGGAACTTCTGTGGTGATAATATATTTGAATATAAATAACAAATATAGGCAAGTAGGAAATAATACTTGTGGTAGAAGAGAATTTGCTTAATTTGTTGTCTTTTTGTCTTTTACTTATTTTTGGAAAGTCTTTATATCCCTCTCTTTTTCTTAAGTAAGGTCTTGAATTTAGTGAATCTTAGGTGATCTGGAGCGGAGTAGAAGAGTTTTTATTGGTCTCTTTTGTGGGGTTTGGAAGGGAGAAAGATCATAATATTTTATGGAGATGTGCTGTTTGTACAATCATCAATCATTTGGTGCATTTGGATGGAGAGGGATGAGAGGATTTTAACTACCATTTCTCATTAGAGCATCTGGTGTGGGATACAATAGTCTTCTTGGGTTCTTTGTAGTCTCATGCTTTTGATGGCACTTCTTTAGCAGATATACATAGGGATTGGAGTGCTATTATTTTGAACTAGGTTAACGTTTCTTGTTGCTATTCGGGAGGTTGTCTTATTTTCTTTTTGTGTATTATTCTTTTCCATCATTGTAATAATAAATTTTGTTTTTAATCTAAGAAAAAGAAAAAGAAAAATATATGTGGTTGTATTCTGTTAAGTTTTATCCTATGAGGAGTTGGTCTTCAAATGTTTCTCAGGCATCCATGTAGCAGTTCTCCACAAATGCAATGCTCTTTTACTTTATACCTTTTCAAACAAATTTAGTTTTGATTTCAGATGTTGATAATGCCTTTTTTATTATAATCAGATGGATTGCACTAATACCTTTTCATGGGGTCTTTTCTCTTTTCACTTAAATTTTTTTATAGGATTTGTGGAATGTTTAGTCTATATCATTTTTTTTCACTTGGTGTCACACATGGTGATTTAACGTAAGATTCCATGTAATAAGAATGATGTGAATTATACTTTATCATTGTTATTTCATGTCTAGATTGTTTTCATCATGTGAACTAATCTGCAAGTGCAATTGTTAGAATGGTGATGCTGAAGATGGAAAGAAGAGGCCGCAATATGAGGGACCCGATCCTGACTTGGCTGAGATGCTTGAAAGGGATGTCTTGGAAACTAGTCCTGGAGTAAGATGGGATGATGTTGCTGGACTAAGCGAAGCGAAACGTCTTCTGGAGGAAGCTGTTGTCCTTCCTTTGTGGATGCCTGAATATTTCCAGGTATTCTTACATGGTTGAAGCTGTATTTCAATTGTATTTTGCATTCTCATCATGTGTGGATTCTAGGTTCTTTATGTTATTCCATTCATCATGTTTTCTGGAATTAAGATGATATCTTACCATATGCTGGAAGATGTTCTTATCGACATAGATCGTTTGTCTAAATAATGTTGCTGGTCTTTTCGTTTCTAGTTTTAATTATATTTTTTTGTGGGCAGGGAATTAGGAGACCTTGGAAAGGTGTGCTTATGTTTGGCCCTCCTGGTACCGGGAAGACATTACTTGCTAAAGCTGTTGCTACTGAGTGTGGTACAACATTTTTCAATGTTTCATCTGCGACATTAGCTTCAAAATGGCGTGGGGAGAGTGAACGAATGGTTCGATGCTTATTTGATCTAGCACGAGCTTACGCACCAAGTACAATTTTCATTGATGAGATTGATTCTCTATGCAATGCCAGGGGGTGAGTTTTTCATCCATTCTCATGAAGGTTGAAGTTTCATTAGACTGTATGATTGCATGTTATATGCCTACATCTTTCATCATGTTAGTGTTTGTGTCTTCATTAAATTCTTATATTCCTTCGATGTGCATTAACCTCTCCCTCTCCCTCTCTCTCACACACGCACGCGCGCGCACTGATTTCTTCCTTCTCACGAATTCAAATTCTTGAAGTTGTTTGCTCTGCTTTGAAAGAACTGATTGTTAAATTCATATATTTTTTTTATTATTAGATTGAATGTGGTTTTGTATGATTTCAATTGTTCAGGGCTTCAGGGGAGCATGAATCATCTCGAAGGGTCAAGTCTGAACTTCTGGTCCAGGTAGATGGTGTAAACAATAGTTCCACTGGTGAAGATGGCAGTCGGAAAATAGTGATGGTTTTGGCAGCTACTAACTTTCCTTGGGACATAGATGAAGCACTAAGGTTTGTCGATTGTCGTCTCATAAATATATTTGAGATTTTTTGCCTTCTGAAATTCTTAAGATTTATGCTAAATGGCAATCTGCCCAAGATGTTATACAGCATTGTCATTACTCTGGCTTTATCTAATGTGATGTAAATGCAATGCAGGAGGAGGTTGGAAAAGCGTATTTACATTCCGCTTCCAAAATTCGAGAGTCGTAAGGAGCTTATTAGGATCAATTTGAAAACCGTTGAGGTAATTGACTGTGCCAGCTGATATTATATTTTGCCATATTGTTAGATTAAGTTCTTTCTCCATTTCGATTCTTGGTATATATTACAGATCCTGGATGAAGGTAATTCATTCTTTATGTTGTTATGGTTAGGCCAGACTTTACTTTTTCACCTGGTGGTATTGATCTATGATATTTTTTGCCCTTTCCTTTGTTCTGTTCCCCTTTTCTGTCAAGAAAATGAAAATTGTGAATATAATACAACATTAACAACATTACCATTTGTGATATCAGAATGAGAGTAGGTGAAATTCACTCTAACACCATGAATAAACTGTAACATGGAATTCACTTATTTCATTTTATGTAGTAAAAATCTGTATTATGGGTTTGAAGGAAATTCCTTCACTTGGTAATAAACCATGTAATTGAGCGAACACTCGGGTTAAAGTGCCATGCTAAGCACCATAAGGTGGCAAATGGAAACTAAAGGTGGACAATAGCTGAGTGGGGTTTTGCATAATTCCAATTTGAATTATTTTTAAGTGAAAGTTTTGGTTCTAGTTTGATTTTATTGAGAAAAAGTAGGATATAAGTAAAATCCGAGGTATACAAATAGTTTGCCTGATTTACTTGTCTGGTGCCAATTTCACTCAATTGTTGTGAATAATGAAGAGTTGAATGAAAGGGCTGTAATTTTAATGATCTACATAAAGGCCTCATAATAATTTTATTTTTATTTTTTGAACTTGTCTTTTATGAGAATCTCAAGATAGCATTCTCTGGCATTTGTAAATGTTCTGTGAGGATATTTGTTACTAAAGAGAGTGCCGTGCCAGAAGGTGCAATGATTAGCCATTTTAGATTTATTGCAAGAATTTCTGATCAATGTCTTTAGGCTACTCATTTAGATGCTCTTGACTTGGGGTCATAAAACATGTATTGTATCCAAACATTCACGAGAGCATATTTGATCTATCTTCATAATTTCATGCGACAGCATTGATGCTACGGCAACCATTATGATGATTTTTGATTATGCCTTGATTATAGAATGCCTTCATATTTTCATTTCTTGATCATATGATCTGCACTTCAAGACTTATCTGGCTGAATCACAAACTCATCCTGTCTGCGTGACCTGTTGTCATTTTGTTCAAAATACATTAAGTTTGCTTTCCAGGAATAAGATCCTTGATTTATGTAGAGGGTTTGTTTCCTTTCCCTTGTTGTGCTGTGTCTGGTGTTGTTGCTGCAAAGTTTCCTTGCAAATGACACTCTCAACCATGCTAGTCTATATGATGCCTTCACTGTGGAGTGTGGAGCAAAGTGCTAAATTGATTAACAATGTTATCATGCAGGTGGCAACCGATGTAAATGTTGATGAAGTTGCTCGCAGGACAGAGGGATACAGTGGAGATGATTTAACGAATGTTTGCAGAGATGCTTCTTTAAATGGCATGAGACGCAAGATAGCAGGAAAGACGCGAGATGAAATTAAGAACATGCCTAAGGATGAGATTTCAAAGGATCCTGTTGCAATGTGTGATTTTGAAGAGGCCTTGCGGAAGGTTCAGCGCAGTGTTTCTCAAACAGATATTGAGAAGCATGAGAAGTGGTTCTCGGAATTTGGATCAGCGTAAGGGCGATGAAACCCATCTTGAGACTCCTTCTGGTTGGTATTTTCATCAAATGTTTTTCACTGGAGGTGATAGTATTTTGGCATTGATTTCATTGATTGTAACCCATTTGTTGGAAAGGGCTGATATCATTTTGCTATTTTGCATCTGTAACCTCCCTTTTGTAATGTAATCGAAATTCCTTACCAAATATTTTTGCCCATTTGGCAAGGATTGATTGCTGATATAACCAATAACACTAAAATCATGTTTAACTACTTGACAGATGCTCCTTCCTTGCTGCAGGTTGTGCAGCATTCCTCTTCGCTAATTAAACAGAAAAACTGTCGTGCATGCATTTAAATTAGATGAATTTGATAACTGTGAAAATTTATATGATGACCTAAAACATGATCATGTTAGAGAAATTATTCTTACATTTTTAGCAATCCGCAGAAATGTCAGAAGATGGATATCCCAAGAAGGGATTTGAGTAGTTAAATACAACTTTATGCTCCATCTTGTCGCGGCACATAATTTGGATTATTTGTTTATATCATAAGATCACTGTTTGTTTATATCACAAGAGCATTGTAAAGGGAAAATGTGCTTAATAATTATCTACATGCCGGTGGAACTATCTAATATTTCCATCCAAAATAAATTTTCAAAAAATTATTTTAATATATTTCTGAATAAAAAATATTTGAATTACAATCATTGTTAAATTTCCAAACAACTGCCTAAATATATATAAAAGAAAGGGGATTGATTGATTGCCTGCAAGGATTGACAAGCAAATTAAGCTGGAACGATATTCTCAATTATTTTAGCCTTTTCATTCACAGAATTTGTCTCTCCTGCGTGGCTAAAATCGACGTAGAAAGACTATTCCCTTCCCTGCATTGCTTGTCTCGCCTGTAGGGCACCCTACATTGGTCTACCATGACACCATGTTGCCACACTTGTCCCAAGTGCAACACATTAAGGAAAAGTACAACTGCTACAATAATAAACTTGGGCAGCTTAACATATGCCATCGAAATTGGGAGTTTAATTTCATTTTTAAAAGTGTTGCAGGGAGTTATCTCATCGAATTATTCGAAGGTCCAACCATCTTTAGCTATGAAGGGACATCAACAAAATTATGTATTTTCAACTTGAAGTTTTTTTTATTAAGTAAATATAATTTTTATTTCAGAAAATTTATTTATTTTTGAAGATTTTTAATTAAGTGAGGGGTTTTAGACCATTGTTTAAATAGCGTCACGGTTCGGAGCTGATTTTTATTTTTAAGTTTTTCAAGTGAAAATATAGAGAAGAAATTACTTAAATGATTTACATTTTCATAAATGATGAACTATATCTATCTAAATCCTTATCAAAAGCAAATACTTATGGTAAAAGTAGTATCTTTTGGCATGAGGAATGTTAAATTCTTAAAGAATACAAAAATGGTAAAAAGCATGCCTGATCCCATATAATTCTGAAAAACAGAAGCTAATATAGTAAAGAAAATAAATAAAAAAGGGTTCGCTGAAAAGGACTAGAATGCCCCAAGTTTAGTAGAAGAATAGGACTATAGTGAGTTTATCAATGCTTTTATATTGGGAAAACCTGCTTTAAATACTCAGAAGGCACCACCAAGCTCTTTCCATATTCCAAAACATGGGGACATTCAAAATCCATCTTCTTCTCTTTTTCCTTATGGCTGTGACAGTAAGTAGTACATTACAAGGTAATTCATGCTCATGCAACGATATGTGTGTGTGTGTATCAGACCTTTTTTCCCCAAAGAAATTCAGGTTATTTGTGCAGTATTGTGTTGAAAGTTTTATTTGTTTTGGTTATGGAATTACTTGTGGTTTAAACGTTCTGATTGATTATATACTGATGGCGGTGATGATTTTCTCCCTTCTTTTTATGTGTACAGGTGATGTGTGTGCATTGATAAATTGTGGGCACGGAACATGCAAGGCTTCTAATGCTTCACTGCTAGGTTTTGAATGTGAATGTAATTCTGGTTGGAAGAAAGAGATTGGCCCTTTGACCTTTCCCTCTTGCGTTATTCCCAACTGTGAGTTCCTCTCTCTCACTCCTATCTGTGTGTGTATCTTTGAGTGAGAGGTGCTGATGATCGTTTGAATGATGATGGTAATGTCTGCGTCAGGAAGTAGAATTTGTGCTTGTATACCGTGGATTTTTAAGTACTTGAAGAGTTTATGAGCTGTTCTCACAGTGTCATGCTTTGTTTTTATTTATTTTTGTTTTTCGATTCCATAGAGACTAAATCCCAATCCCATATCTGTTTTTGAATCTTTATATGGCAAGATAAGAGCAACAACCAGATGACTGTGTATATACATGCAGGCACAATTGATCTTGGATGTGGCAATGGAGCTTCACCTCCACCTGCAGCTTCTCAACCTCCACCGTTCAATCTCTCAAACCGTAGATATCATTGAACGTTAGCATATTTGTCACTGATTTTGTGAACACTACGGATCTTAAACCAAGACATTCTGTTTTGCAGCCTGTAACCTTGTTTGGTGTGGTGATGGAACTTGTGTGGCTAATGGAACTGGACATATATGCCAGTGCAACGAAGGTTCTTCAAATCTCCTTAACGAGACAGACTTAGCTTGTTTTAAACAATGTAAGACACTTTCCTTTCCACCATAAATGGCTGAACCTATGCTCTGGCTTCTTTAAAATACTGTATGTGTTTGCTCATAACAATTTAGAAACCAAGTTCTAAATTCTGTATGCCAGGCTTCCCTTGGCAACCAAATTATGTTATCATCTTTCAACCATTGTTAAACCATGGTGGTGTCCATGTGGTGATTAACTTGCCAGAGAAGGGAAAATAATTTCGAATCTCGCAATTATCATTATCAAGTGATTCGGAGATTTAACATTGACCTTTCTGTGGGGAAGTGATGTGATAACTTTGTTGTGAGGCTCCATGACTATGATTTTGAACATTAGATTATATTGGCCTCACACTTTAATTTTTCTACCAGGCTCTTTCGGAGAAGATTGCATTGGTCTTCTGCTCGGCATGTTACTATCTCCACCTTCAGTGCAACTGCCACCGCCAACGCCAGTGCCGCCACCACCACCACCTAGCAGTTCAGCCTCGCCAAAAACTAATGGTATCATTCATCATTATATAATCAATTTCCTTTATTTTTTATTTTTGGCTCCACACAATTTCCAATTTTTTCCGACAGTTACAAAGCATATGGGCTCTCAGACAGGTATCAAGAGTACTTAAGAAATCACCACTAGATTATCATACCGAAGCCATGAATATGAAAATGAAAACCAGCAACGTGCTCTTGATTCGTGCTTATCTTATTATGAGGTGGAAATGTTATAACTTTTTTAGCTGTTTTCATTTAAAACTGGGGCAAAGGACCTGAGATGCATCGTGCATCTTAGACATGGGTAATTCAATTATTTTGCTGATATACCTGCGTGTATAAAACATGTGCATGATCATGAGAGTGGATTGCTCTTTAAATTGTTTCTTTTTCTTGATATGAACATCTCAAACACATTATCCATGCTATTCTTATTTTCTATGACTAAACTGAGCAATTAATGTGACAGGGCCAACAGGCTCGACCGGAGCAACGAGTTCCTTGAGGAATCTTCATGCATCATCAATGATATTGTTAGCAGCAACTTTGCTAACATGGCTATAGAGAAAATAACAGATGCTCAGCATGATCAAAACATTGTATACGGAAATAATGGCTGATCGATTAGGCAGCTTGTCAAGGCATCATTACTGATATCTAAACTGTTAGGAGGAAGCAGTGGCTGTTGTGCTCTTATTGCTAGTCGTGTTCGAAACATCATTTTTAAACACAATATTTTTACCATTTTATAGTTGCTCAGGATCTTTGAACTTTAAAAGCTAAAGTTCCATATTGCCAATCAATCAAAATCCCAAATATCAACTTCCTGTGCTGCATCAATTTGATTGCTTTTATTGTGGCTGCTGGGGTCTGTTTGATGATCTGGAAACCTCCAAAATGCAAATGCAAATGTTGTACCTCATCTTTACAGTGGTGATCAGTAGGAATTATATAGCGTTTTCACGGGAGAGGTTCATGGCTACGTGGAACTCATAGTTCTAGCTTATGAGGAAATTGACTAGTCTGATTGTAGACCTTGTTAGAGCTCTTTGATTCTTTCCATTGAGTGATTCTCCCTTCACCTTCTTGTTTAGAAATCTAGCATTCAGCAAGACAAAGACTGAGCTTGGGCACGTCTCGAAGGAGAACAGAAGAAGGGATGCTTTTCATTCTTAAGTGGAAACGAAATCCATACTGATGAGACCATTATCCCACATCGGTTAGGAAACAAGGGCCTTGGTTGCTTATATGGCACCAATGACATCTTTTTCATTGTGAGGCGTCTTTTAAGAGACAAAATTCGCTGGAAGTCATGTGGGATAATACCTTGTGGCGGGCCTACCATGCTGCAGATATGGACACACCCCGTTAGTTGGCGCTGTCTGTGGAAACGAGTCATGTGCTCTACCCAAGCCCTCGTTTGGGGTCTCTGATGAGGACCATTATCCCATATCAGTTAGGAGACCAGGACCTTGGTTGCTTTTATGACACCAAGGACATCTCTCTCATTGCGAGATCTTTTTTAAAGGACAAAACCCACTAGAAGTCATGTGGGACAATACCTCATGGTGGACCTACCATGCTGCGGATATGGACACACCTCATCACATACCAACGTTAACTACTAACATTGTGAGACATTGAGTCCTACATGTGGCAAAAAAATGAAGTAATTACTTATTAAATAAATAAACATATGAAAAAAGAGAAGTTAAAATATAATTTTAAGATATTTTCGTTCTCATAATTTCAATAACTAAACTAGAAAATCATTTGCTGAAAACACAAAAATCATTTCTCCCCACCTTCCCTGCAAATTTCATCTCTTTTGATTTTTTTTTTATTTATAAAATATATATTATGACTAGGAGTCTAGCAGAGATTACAAAACATCATATCCTCTTATCTCAACCCACTTGTATTAATATTTATTAAATAGATAAAAAAATAAGAGAAATAAAAATATTTTTGTTTTAATGATTTTAATAACTAAACTAGAAAATTATTTGCTCAAAACACTCAAATCTTCTCTCCCCATCTTCCCTCCAAGTCCCTTTTTTTTTTTTTTTAAAAAAAAACATATTATAACTAGAAGTCGAGGAGTAATATACATTCATTAAGTGAGCCGATTACCTCTCTTACTATATTTGGAGAGGCTACAAAGCATCATATCCTCCTATCTCAACTCACTCCGTAACAATACTCATTTAATAGGAAAATATAAGAAAAAAAAGAGAAATAAA
>Ga0307511_10006174_pt1 | contig 12091 bp, 3 predicted proteins | sample 13_EM_MG_FD_200266 | JGI IMG/M metagenome (GOLD analysis project Ga0307511, IMG submission 200266) | Populus trichocarpa ectomycorrhiza microbial communities from riparian zone in the Pacific Northwest, United States - 13_EM | ecosystem: Host-associated > Plants > Roots > Unclassified | place...
GTCACCTTCCCGAGCGGGTCGTACGTCGCCGAGCCCGACAGGGACGTAGCGCCGGACGTGAACGTGCCCACCACGTCGTCGTGCAGGTCCGTCAGGGCCAGGGCCCCCGTCGACGAACCCGTCTGTTTGATGCCTACCAGGCCGCCGCCCGGGTCGTAGGTGTACGACGCGTCGCCGTCCGTCGCGATCGTGTTGTCCGCGCCCGAGTAGGCGAACGTCCGGGTCGACGACGCGGCCGTGTTGGTGTCCGTGATGTTCCGGCCCAGGGCGTCCAGCGTGTAGGACTGCGGGCCGGCGACGATCTGGCCGCCGAACGCGTCCGTCTTGAACGCGGCCGTGCCGTTCGCCGTCGACGACTCCTGCGTCATCGTGCCGCGGGCCGAGTAGGAGTAGGAGTTCGTGCCGTCCGAGGTCAGCTGGTCTCGGGCGTCGTACGTGTAGACGTCCGCGCCCACCCGCACCCGGTTGCCCGAGGCGTCGTACGAATACGCCGTCGTCGTCGAGCCGTTGTTCCAGGAGGTGAGGCGGTCCGACCAGTCGTACGCGTACGTGTTCGTCGACGCGCCCGTCACGCCCGCCGTCGTCTTCGACGTCAGGTTGCCGTTGTTGTCGTAGCCGTAGGTGAAGCTCGACAGCGTCGAGGCTCCCTGGACCATGACGTCGTTCGACAACTCGTGTGCGCTGTTGTACGTGAATGTTCGGGTCTGGCCCGTGCTGCCGTACTTGATCGTCTTCAGGTCGTTCAACTGGTCGTACGTGTAGGACAGATGGGTGCCGGTCGCCGCGTCGTCCAGCGTGGAGAGGCGGCCCGCCGTGTCGTAGCCGTAGGACTGGGTGCCCGCCGCGTCCGTTCTCGTCAACGCCGAACCGTCGTCGTTGTACGTGAAGCTCGACGAACCCGCCGAACCCGACGCCGACAGCAGATCGCCCCGGTCGTCGTAGGTGAACGCGTCGTGTGTGGACGCCTGGTGGTCCGCGGCGCCTACCGTGCCGGCCTCGTCCGTGTCCGCCGAGGTGACGCGGCCGTCGGCGTCGTAGGAGAAGCTGTGCTTCGCCGAGGCCGCCTCCGCACCCGTGCCCGTCATCGTCTTGAGCTGGTCGTTGGAGTCGTACGTCATCGACGTCGTGACTCCGCCGGGGGCGGTGGCCGAGGTGACGTTGCCGTCGGCGTCGTAGGCGAAGGTCGTCGTCGTGTCGGCGGCCGAGGTGTACTGGCTCGTCGTCGGCTCGGTCACCGTCGCCTGCTGGCCCCAGGGGGTGTAGCCGTAGCGCCAGGAGTTGCCGCGGCCGTCGGTGAAGCGGGTGCGGTTGCCCGCCGCGTCGTAGCCGAAGGACGTGGTGATGGAGGTCGTCGCGTCTACCGGCTCCACCTGCTGGGTGATCGTGCCCGCCGCGTCGTACGTCCAGCGGGTGGTGTGCTGGTTGGCGTCGGTGGCCGCGGTCAGGTTGCCGTTGCCGTCGTACTGCTGCGAAGTGCCGTACAGATACGCGCCGATGGCGTCGTAGCTGCGGGTGGCCGTCGGGTCGTCGTTGACGTTGTAGTCGGTGGTCGTGTAACTGCCGTCCGCCAGCGTCGTCTTGGTGGGGTTGTCCTCGAAGTCGTAGGCGTAGGACGTGGAGTTGCCCGCGCCGTCTGTCGTTTTCGTGACGTCGCCCGCCCGGTTGTAGGCGTACGTCGAGGTCACGCCGCCCGGGGTCGTCGTCGAGGAGACGTGGGCGCCGTAGGGGTTGCCAGTGGTGACGGCGTAGGAGTTCGTCGTGGTCAGCGTGCGGGTGGAGGGGTAGCGCTCCAGGGTGGTGGAGGTGACCTGGCGGCCCAGGTAGTCGAAGGTCGCCTGCGCCTGCGCGCCCGTGCCGTCGGTCGCCGTGCGCTGTTCGCCGTTGGTGTCGTAGGTGGCGTGCGTTTTCGTGCCGTCGGGCTCGGTTATCTGGGCCAGGTCGCCCAACTGGTCGTAGAGGTACGACGTCGTCCTGCCGCCCGGTGTGGTCTCACCGGTCTGGTTGCCCTCGCTGTCGTAGGTCCAGACTGTCGTGCCCGCGTTGGGAGTTGACGCTCCGGCGGGGGTGTAGGACGGGAGGGTTTCGCTGACCTTGTTGCCCACGGCGTCGTACGCCGTGGTGGTGACCAGGCCCGTCGGGTCCTTCTCCGCGACGGCCTCGCCGAAGGTGTTGAAGCCGCTGGAGGTGACCGGGTTGACGGGGGCGGCGTTCGCGGCGGTGCCGTCCGGCTCCGACTGGACCGTGGGCGCCGTGGTGAGCGCGAGGTTGCCTGCCTGGTCGTACTCGTAGGTGGTGGTGTGCTGCTCGGGGTCCGTCGTCGACTTGGGCAGACCGCGCTTGTCGTACGTGTACTTGGTGGTCTGCTGGTCGGAGGAGCCGACCGTGCCGCCCGAACGGCCCTTGCCGTACAGGGAGGTGATCTCGCTCGTGGACAGCGCCCGCTGGTAGGTCTGGACGTTGCTGACCGCGCCGTTCACGGCGTTGCTGACCGCGCCCGAGGCGGTCTTCGCGCCGCCGATGGACAGCGGGCCCGCGCCGGTCCAGGGGGCGGGGTTGCTGGCGGTGCCCGCGAGGGTGCCGTTGACGTACAGGTTCATGGTGCCGGTCGACGCGTCGAAGGAGCCGACCAGTTGGGTCCACGTGTTGAGCGCGGGGGTGCTGGAGGCGTAGGCGTTGTAGTACGCCGACGGCGTGCCGGAGGAGTCCGTGCTCGGGGAGATGAGGCGGAAGACGCCCTGGCTGGAGGCGTACTGGAGGTAGAAGGAGGAGCGGTTGGTGCCGCCCTGCGCGACGAAGGTGCGGAACGTCGAGGTGTCCGACAGCTTCACCCACGCCGAGACGGTGTAGGAGGAACTGGTGTCCAGGACCGGTCCGTTGGTGGCGGCGATGTCGCCGTTGCCGGAGGTGTCGCCGCTGAACTGGGCCGCGTCGTCCGACCAGGTCACGCCCGAACCGGCGGTGACAGTGTTGCCGGTGCCGGAGGAGTCGGTGACGGACCGGCCGGAGGTCTGGTTCAGCTTCCACCAGCCCGACGGGTGCCCTGAGGCGTCGCCGTACAGGGTCTCGCTGAGCAGGTTGCCCATGTCGTCGTAGGTGTCGGTGGTGGTGCGGTCGTAACCGGTCGCGTCGTGGTCGTTCTCTGACGCGACCTGGTCGTCCGGGGTGTACGACACGGACGTCACGCGGTCGACACCGGTCGGGTCGACGGTCGTGGACGTGGTGCGGCTGGAGGCGTCGACCGTGAACTGCGTGACGTTCTCACCGTTGTCGGTCGTCTGGGTCAGCAGGTTGCCGGCCGCGTCGTAGGTGTCCGACTCCAGGACATAGCTGCTGGTGCCGTCGGAGCTGGTCTTCTTCACCGTCGCGGTGAGGCCGTCGTCGGTGTAGGTGTACGACGTCGTGTTGCCCATCGCGTCGGTGACCGAGGCCAGCCGGCCGGCCGGGTCGTAGGCCCGCGAGGACTCGACGAGTTTCGCCGCGGTCTGCGGGGAGACCGGGTCGCCGGTGTACATCAGGCTCTGCGTGAGCAGGTTGCCGTTGTCGTCGTAGGTGTAGTCGGTCTCGTTGCCTGCGGTCGTCACCTCCTTGGTCTTGTTGCCGGAGGTGTCGTACGTGTACGTCGTCGTGTTGCCGTAGGACGTGCCGGCCGCGACGTTGGCGTCGGACTCGGTCAGCAGCCGGTCGTAGGCGTCGTAGGTCTGGGTCTCGGTGCGCGGGGCGTCGCCGCCCTGTGCGTCGGAGACGGTCTGGGAGAGGACGTCGCCGTCGTCGTCGTAGACCGTGCTGGAGACGGCGGAGTGGTCGGCGCCCTGCACGCGGTCGGTGATCTTCGGGTCGTGCTCGGCGGTGACCTGGCCGTTCTTGTCGTACTCGTAGCTGGTGGTCAGACCGTCGGGGTAGGTGTCGGAGACGACGTTCTGGCTGAGGACCTGGCCGACGTTGTCGTAGGTGTACGACGTGACGAGGCCGATGGCGTCGGTGGTGGAGGCGACATCGCCGTTGGTGAAGTACGACACGGAGTTGACCGCGCCGCCGGGGCTGACCGTCTTCACCGGGAGGCCCTTGGGCACGACCCCGCCGTTCGCGGACGGGTAGGTGCTGGTGCCGTCGCTGTAGACGGTGGTCGTGGCGCGGCCGGCCGGGAAGCCGGGGACGGCCGGGCCGGTGACGGTGGTCTGGTTGCCCGCCGAGTCGTAGGTGTACGACGTCAGATAGGTGTTGTCCGTCGCGGACGCGGAACGGCCGTCGCGCTCGGTCAGCAGCTGGTCGTTGCGCGGGTCGGCGGTGGTCAGCTGGGCGGTCGTGTCGTCCGGGTAGTACGTGTAGTACTCGGTGTTGCACTTGTTGGCGACCTGGTCCTGGCAGGACGTGGACGAGACGATGTTGCCGCGGACGTCGTGACCGGTGGTGGTGACCGCGCCGTTGGGGTCGGTGACCGTGTGCTCGAAGCCGGCCGTGTCGTAGCCGAAGCTCGTCTTGTTGCCGAGGCCGTCGGTCTCGGTCAGGGCGCGGTTGCCGTTGGTGACGTCGTAGGTGTACGTCAGCGTGGACGTGGTCGGCGAGGTCACCTTGACCGTCTCGACCGGGAGCAGCCCGCTGGAGTTCTTGGCCGCCTCGACATGTGCGGCTACGTCCGCCGCGCTGAGCGCCGAGTGGTAGAAGGCCGCGTCGGCGATCGAACCGGTGAAGTGGCTGACGTCTGCCGGGGAGTCGAGCCAGCTCTTGGCGAAACCGGCGCCGAGGTAGAGGTGGTTGTAGGTCTGGTCGGCCGGGGTGCCGGTGTAGCTGGACTGCTGGACGCCGTCCAGGTACAGGGTCTGGGTGGCGCCGGAGGCCGTGAGGGCCACGTGGTGCCAGGTGTTGTCGGTGACCGTGCCGGTCGAGCCGAACGCCGTCGTGGCGGAGCCGCTGCCCGAGTAGTAGTGGCCGTGCAGTTTGTTGTCGCTGCCGACGTACAGCAGGGGCGCATAGGTGCCGGACACGGTGGTCGCGCCGGAGATCGCCGCCGACTGGGCGCCGACGATGACGCCCTGCGAGGCGGTCTTGAACCAGAGTTCGAGGCTGCGGTCGCTGGTCCCGAACTGCACGGACGTCGGCAGTTCGACATACGAGGAACTGCCGTTGAACGTCGCGGCCTTGGCGTCGCTGAACGGGCCGGTGGCGCCGAGTGTCACCCCGCTGTACGTGCCGTTGCCGCCGTGCACCTCGTTGAGGGCCGCGGTCGCGCCGGCCGCCTCGCCGAGCCGGTAGTAACCGGCCGGTCCGCCGCCGAGGACCGCGCCCCGGTAGGTCTGGCTGGAGCCGGTGACGGTGGGCGCGGCGAGCTTCCAGACACCGCCGTTCTCGTCGGTGAGCTGGGTCAGCGCCGTCGTCGCGGGGTCGTACGTCATCGTCGCGAAGGACTTGCCCGAGGGGCGCTTGATGGAGGTGAGCAGGGACGCCGAGTGAGTGCCGTACTGGTAGAGGGCGTTGACGTCGGCGGCCACCAACGGCCGTCCGTACCAGGCCGCGTCGGCGATCGAGCCGTTGAAGTAGGTCGCGTAACCGGTGTCGTCGGTGGTGCTGGCATTGTCCTCGTCCGGCCAACTGCCGCCCAGGAAGCCGGTGCCGAGGTAGTTGAAGACCTGGTTCTTGCCGAAGGCCACCGCGCTCTTGATGGAGACGGTGCCGGTGCGCGAGCCGACCTTCGTGTTGTCCAGGAACAGCGTCTGCGAGTTGCCCGCTGCGCTCAGCACCACGTGGTGCCACTTGCCGTCGGCCACGGACGCGGAGGACACGATCGGGTTGATGCCGCCGCTGTACCAGAACTCGGCGTTCAGCTTGCCGTCGGTGCCGACGTAGACCGACGGGGTGTAGAAGCCGGCGGCCTTCTTCGAGCCGATCGGCTGGGAGGCGTACGAGTAGAGCACGCCCGGTCCGGCCGAGGTCTTGAACCAGAGGGACAGGGCGCCCGAGTCGGTGTCGTTGCCGGTGTTCTTCGGCAGGGCGACGTCGGAGGTGGTGCCGTTGAAGGAGGCCGCGGTGGAGGAGGAACCGGTGAGCGGTCCTGCCGCGCCCAGCGTGACGTTCTCGTAAGTCGCGTTCTTGGTGCCCTCGTTGGCGAGGACCGCGTCCTTCGCGGTGGTGCCCGAGGCCTCCGTGAGCGGCCAGGCCGCGCTCGGGTCGAGGTCGAGGGAGGCGTTCTGGTACTGCGAGCCCGTCGTGTAGCCGTACGTCGTGCACTTCGTCTGCGACAGGGGCGCGCACACGGTCGTCAACTGGTCGCCGGTGTAACCGTAGTTCCAGGTCAGCGCGGTCGTCGCGACGCCGGCGGTGACCGGGTCGGTGGTGACGGTCGCGACATGGGCGCCGAGGGCGCCGGACGGGGTGGACCAGGTGAGGGTCAGGGTGCGGCCGGACACGTTGGACTTCATCTGTGTGACGTGAGTGCCGGTCCAAGTGAGCGCTATGGAGCGGCCGTTGGCGTCCGTGACCAAGGAAAGTCCGTAGTTGCCCGTGGTGAGCAGGGTGGTGAAGGCGTAGACCGTGTCGTCCTTGTCGGTCAGGCTGTAGCCGCCGCCGCTGACCGTGGTGAACGTGGCCCAGCGGCCGGTGCCGGGCGCGAAGGTACCGTCGCTGTTCTTGCCGTAGCCGACCTGTGAGCCGTCCGGATAGGTGACGTTGACACTGGTGACCGCGCCGGCCGCGCTGTACTGCTCGGTGGCGCGCGCGTCGAAGATGGACGACCAGCCGGAACCGAAGGCTCCGGTCCAGCGCGGGTCACGGGAGTTGTAGTCGCGCTCGACGTCGAGGGACGGGCCGACGGTGGAGATCGAGGCGTCCGTGTCGGAGGTGGTGTAGTTGCCGATGGACGCGTCGAAGCCGTGGTCGCTGCTGTTCTGCGACAGCCCCGAGGTGATCACGGGCTGGGGTACCTGGACGGACAACTCGTAGGGATCGGCGGGCGAGTAGAGCCCGGTCGTCGCGTCGTACGCCTGGACTTCCCAGTTGTAGTTCTTGCCCCAGGCCAGCTTTCCGGCCGGGACCGTCCAGTCGCCGGTGGCGACCAGGCCGGAGTCGACGACCAGGACGTTGTTGGCGTCGTAGACCTTGAACTGGTACTTGTTCGCGCTGCCGCTGGTGGAGTTGGCGCCGCCCGCCCAGGCGGTGAGCTCCGGGGTGGTGGTGCCGACGACCGCGTTGTCCGCGGGGAACTGCTCGTAGAGCTGCGGGGCGGTGTTACCGGTGTAGGTGACCGAGATGTACGGGCCCTTCCCGGCGTCGTTGAAGGAGCCGAACTGCTTCCAGTGCACGTTGTCGTTCGTGGCCGCGTAGACCGCGAGGCCGTAGTCGGCCGTCGTCCCGCTGAACCAGCCCTGGATCGCCGACGTCGTCAGCGGCACGCTCAGCCAGTCGCCGACGGTCCGGTCGGCGCCGGTGTTGGCGCAGGCGGTCGGGACGGTCGGGGTCAGGTTGCCGATGGAGGAGCCGTAGGTCGGCCCGGGGTAGGCGGTGACGCCCTCGGGTGTCCACGCCTGGGTGACAAGGGCGACGTCGAATTTCTCGGCGGTGCAGGTCGCGGCCCAGGTGTCGAACAGGTGCAGCGTCGCCGAGGTGACGGTCGTGCCGCTCGCGTCCCAGGCGGTGTCCCAGTGGTTGATGTAGCTCGCCGCGGAGTGCGTGCCCGAGTCGTACGAACCGACCTTGATCGTCTGTTCGTAGGAGTGGTCGCCCGTCGCGTCCGAGCCCGACTCGGCGTAGGTGGTGGTCCAGCCGTCGGTGACGGTCGGGTCGACGGTGACGGGGAAGACGCGGTGCGTGTCCTTCAGCCAGGTGTCGTCGAGGGTGATCCTCAGCGCGTAGCCGCTGCCGTCCCGCACGAGGGTGGTGGTGACGTCGTGGGTGGTGGTCGGGTCACCGGAGCGCGGATCGACCTTCGAGTCGTAGGCGTACGACGAAGGGACGCGCTCCACGGTCTTGCCCGCGGCGTCGCGCAGGACGATCGAGCCGTCCTTGTTCTGGACGGGGGTGAGTCCCTTGAGTTGGAGCGGGAAGGTCCAGGAGTTGCCGGCGTCCGCGGAGTGCAGGACGACCGCTTCCTTCACGCCGGTGGCGGTGGGGGCGACCTGGAGGTCGGTGTCGGTGAGGACCTCCGGGTAGGTGACGCGCGAGCCTCCGTCGACCGTGCCCTTGACGGCCTGGGCGTCCTTCAGCCCGTAGGAGACGGTGTGCTGCGCGTCGGGGGCGAGGGAGACGAGCGCGGAGTCGTCGGACTTTGCCGCGAAGTCGACGCCGACGGAGTTGGCCTTCTCGTGCCACCGCCCGTCGGGTCCGGCCCGCACGTCCACGTCGATGGGCGCCCATCTGCCCTTGCCGACCTGGTAGTTGACCGGTGTCGGGGAGAGCTGTCTGGTGATCGACCCGTCGGCGTTGTCGAAGACGGTGTCGGTCCGCGAGGACTTGCCCGCGTCCCGCTTGCTCGTCTTCGCGTTGAAACCGGCCTTGCCCGCGGCGCTCTTCCCTCGCTTCACCGACGCCGAGTGGGCGTGGTAGGCCGCGAGTTCGCCCTTGCCCTTCCCCGGCTTACGGCCCGCGCCCTGGTGTGCCTCGGTGGTGGCGGCGGAGACCCGGTGCCGCTTGCCGGCCGCCGTGCCGGACTTCTCCGACGGCAGCCGGCCCCAGTGCGGATCCTTCAGCCAGGCGGTGAGCGAGGACAGGCTCGGCAACGAGACGTCCACGGCGTGCAGTTCGACCCCGTCGGCCATCGCCTGCTGCGTCGTCCACATGAGGGCGAGCGCGGTCAGCAGGAGCAGGGCGACACCACGGCGGGCGCGCCGCGTGCGGCGGGGTGGGCGAACACGGCGAGCGAGCCGGATGCGCACGACGAGGACTCCAACGGTCGACGGGCAAGAAGCAGCCGCCGTCAGTCGGTGCTTGACCGGGTCCTGACAGAACAGCCACAGAAACGCACAGATCTTGCCCATCGCTAACAAAGATCGAACAGACCCGAGAAGAGATCATCGCCCGATCTTGACCATTACCCGGTGAACGCACCCCGAGTCACCCCTCATGCCCCTTTGTTCCTTGTGAACTCCTTTACCAGTACAACGACTTGACCAGAACAGATCGTCATCTCCCGTATATGTACTTCACGGGAAAGGGCTTGCTCCGACGGGCGTTCGACTCACTTCAGCTCACTTCGCGTGGAACCTGCTCGGCGCGCTCGTCGGGTTCCCGCCGGACGGGAGCTTCTGGCCCGGACAGGTCGAGAGGACCTTCTTCATCGCGGCCTTCTCGGCGGCGGTGACCCACAGCCCGTACTTCTTCTTCACGGCGACCTGCGCGGCCACATAGGTGCAGCGGTACGCCTTGTCGGGCGGCACCCAGGTCGCCGTGTCGCCGTCGCCCTTGCTGCGGTTGGCGCTCGCGCCGACGGTCAGGAGGTTGAGGGGGTCGTTGGCGAGGGCTATGCGCTTGCTGGCGTCCCAGTACTTGGCGCCCTTCTGCCAGGCGTCGGAGAGGGCGACGAGGTGGTCTATGTCGACGAGGCTGGCCCCGCGACGGTAGGTCACCTCCTTGCCGGAGTACGGGTCGGATTCGAGGACGCCGTACGACACCTTGCAGGTGCCGCCGGTGAACTTCACCTGCTTCAGGTCCCGTTTGAGGATGTCGTCCCTGGTGTCACAGCTGTTGGAGTCGGTGTCGGCCCAGGCGGTGCCGAACCGCTCGCGGGAGTAACCGGTCTTCGGCGCCCGCCCCTTGACGGTCAGGGACTCGGCGGCGGTGAGCGCCGCACCCCCGCCGGAGCCTCCCCCGGAGTTCCCTCCGGAGTCACCGCCGGTCGTCGCTTCGGGCCCGGAGGCCCCTGTGGTGTCCTTGCATCCGGCGACGGACAACATGATCAGGACGGCTACGGCCGCCCCACCCCTCAGACGCATCACGGTGCGCCCCTCCCCTGGTTCACCCGGCCCCCGCCCCTGCGGGGGCGGATATTGACCTGGTGCCCACGTTAGCGGCGGAGATGTCGCGAACATATGGGGCCCGGGGGCGCATGACGCGCAACTCGGGTGTATCGGCACGACTTGGCGGACGTGGGCGCCCCCACCTCGCACTACCTCCCCACACTCTCTCCCCACGCCCCTCTCGGGCCTTGCCGGACACCCTTCTCAGACCTTGCCGATACCCAAGGTCGACTCCGAGGGCAGCAGCCCGGAACCGAGCACGGCGACCCAGAACTCCCCCAGCAGATCGGCGAGTCGGTCGGTGTCGGCCCTGCCGAGGAACCGCCAGGGCTCGGCGGCCAGCCGGTCGGTGTGGCGCTCCACCTCCTGGCGCAGCTCGCGGCCCGCCCTCGTCGCCGTACCGAGGTCGTCCAACAGGCCGCGGGCGACCAGGCGTTCGCGGGCCGCCGCCCATTCCTCCCGGCTCCAGCCCCGGCTTTCGAAGCGCTCGACGGGGGCGGCTCCTATCGCGGCGAAGGAGACCAGGGACTCGATGGGGTCCAGGCCGGCGACGAGGAGGGCGGCGAGGTGGCCGTCGCCGCGGTGTTCGCGCAGGATCGTCGCCGCCTGCCACAGCTGGAGGTGGGGCTCCTCGGGCCAGGCCGACTCGGCGTTGGCTGCGGCGAGGGGACGGCCGGCCGTGGCGACCGACTCGGCGGCGCGGCGGGCGAGGGCGGCGGCCTCCGCGAGTTCGGGGCTGTCGGCACGGTCGCCGAATATCGCGCGGTAGGCCCGGTCCATTCCGCGCAGCCTCGCCTTCAGTACGGCGTCCGGGCTCGCGATGCGCCACGCGAAGTCGATGTGCTCGGCGACCATACGGGGGCTGAAGCTGTAGAAGGCGGAGGTCACGCGCTCGGCGCCGGCCGGGCCCAACGGGGCGGCACGCAGCGGGAAGTAGCTCGGCCAGCGCTCCTCGGTGTCGTAGCCGAGCGCGGCGGCCTCCTCGAAGACCTCCGGCGCGTAGTACAGCACCGCGTGCAGGGGTTCGAGCAGGTGCCAGAGCTGGCGCACCCGGCCCGGCTCCACAGCAGCGGGGTGGTTCGCGGTCTCCACTCCACGTACACCTTCGGACATGTCACAACCCCTCGTCGCGTCCCGTTCGTTCCACAACTTGACACTGACAAGATTGCCCCAACCGCTCGAACTTGTCAATGCCTAGATTCGGCGTACGCTGCTGAGTATGAGTACGACCAAGCCGACCAAGAGCCCGTACCACCACGGCGATCTGCGCCGCGCCGTCCTCACCGCCGCGCTCGACGTCATCGCCGCCGACGGCCCGTCCGGGCTGAGCCTGCGGGACCTCGCCCGCCGTGCCGGTGTCTCGCATGCGGCGCCGGCGCATCACTTCAAGGACCGCACGGGCCTGTTGACGGCCATCGCGGCAGAGGGGTTCGGGCTGCTGGCCGCCACCATCGGGGAGGCGGCGGATCTCAAGGACGCGGGAGTGCGGTACGTGCGCTTCGCGCGTGAGCATCCGGCGCATTTCCAGGTGATGTTCGCGCCGGAGCTGCTGCGCGAGGGCGACCTCGAACTCGCCACGGCCCGCGCCCTCGCGGGCGACGCGCTTCGCGGCGCCGTCTCCGCCGTACCTCCAGAGGGCCGCGGCCCCGACGCCCGTCTCGCCGGAGTCGCCGCGTGGTCCTTGGCGCACGGCTTCGCCACGCTGCTGCTCGGCCACAATCTGGACGGGGCGGTGGGTGAGCGGGAGCCGGAGGAGGTGTTCCGGGTGCTGGCCGGGATGCTGTTCCGCGGGGCGGCCGACTGACGGCTCCGTGGCTCAGCCGACTGGAGGTGTGCGCGGTCGCCCCGCGCAACGGCCGGTCCGACGGCGGGGGGTGGCCCTATGTCCTTCGTCAAGCTGTCGTGATGATGGCCGGCATGACGGATGAGGTTCAGGGCTTCGGGCGTGAGAGCCGCCGGGGGTGGACACCGCTGCACTTCGCGGCGGATGAGCAGGATGCCGCGGCTGTCGGCTCTCTCCTGACGGCGGGTGCGGAAGTGGATGCCCCCGACGAGCAGGGCAATACACCTTTGTGGCAGGCGGTGTTCACCTGTCGAAGTGATGGCGCGGTGGTGTCGCTGCTGGTCGATGCCAGAGCCGATCCGGACCT
>Ga0307511_10006175_pt1 | contig 12090 bp, 12 predicted proteins | sample 13_EM_MG_FD_200266 | JGI IMG/M metagenome (GOLD analysis project Ga0307511, IMG submission 200266) | Populus trichocarpa ectomycorrhiza microbial communities from riparian zone in the Pacific Northwest, United States - 13_EM | ecosystem: Host-associated > Plants > Roots > Unclassified | place...
ATAAGGGGAGCTGGTTTTTCTTGGGGTGTTGTAGGTTGGAGTTGGAAGATTGGGAGGGGGGGGTAGATGCGTTTAGGAAGGTGACGGTGTTGGATGAGGAGGATGCTGAGGCGTGGAGTAATCTTGCGAGTTGTCTGTTGCGGAGGAGAGCGAGTGCCCCTGTTGCTTCTTCCAGCACCCGGGAACTCTTAGACGATGAGGAGGAGCTGGTGGACTCGAACCAGGCAGGGGGGGATGACGAGCGGATCGACGTTACGAGAAATCGACAAGACGCCCTCAAGGCCCTCAAAAAAGCCAGTAGTCTTAAATACGGCAATTGGCGCATCTGGGAAAACACACTCATCGTAGCTGCCTCAATCCCAGCTTACACAGATGTTGCACTCGCCCTGAACAGAGTCATATCCATCCGCGCACCTACAGCAGGGGAGTCTTGCATTGACGTGGAGATCCTCTCTCGCCTGATCCAACACGTACTCACCTCCTCCAACCCCGCGGACCTTATCGAGCGACGGTCTACACTAGCTAAGCTCACCATCACCTTAATGGAAGACCAAGTCCTCCCGTTAATTACTAAAGACGCCCGCCTCTGGCGATTAATGGCGCGACTAGCCCTCTGGAGGAAGAAGCCGAAGGAGGCACTTGAATGCCACGAGAGAGCATTTAGATGTATCTCGCGAGGATGGGAGGTGGGTGAGGCTAAATGGGAGGAGGTTGTGGAGGCGGCGGTGGAGATGGTGGATGCATATCAGGGGTTAGGGGAGATGGACAGGGAAGGGTTGGCGAATACGGGGGAAGAGGGGGCGGAGAAGGTAATGGTGGCCAAAGATTGGAGGTTTAAGGCGAGGAGCGCATTGCGGAAGACGATGGGGTGGGGGAGGAAGGAGGGGAAGGAGGGAGAGGGGGGGTGGGAGAGGTTGGAGGAGGCGCAGGAGGGGTTAAAGGCATAGATATAGGAATAGACGTAGAGATTGCTTGTGTTGGGGGGTTTTCTGGTTTTCTCGGTTTTGTTTTGGTCTTTTTTTTGTGGAGTGCTTGGGTTGGCGTAGGTAAAAGTCAGTTTGGCATATGATACAAGATATGATTTGAGCTGGTTACCCTGAACTTGCATGAAGTTTAACAGTCATTGGAAGGACCGAATCAATTTTGTCATAATATCTAATAAAGCAAAATCGACACTCACAACCCACACCAAAAAAAACAAGCAGCACATACTTATATACTAATCCCAAACAGAAAAAGAAAAAAAAAACTCGCACTCAAACTCAAATTCCAAAATACACACATTGACAGAACCAAAAAAAAAAAGAAAAAAAAGCTATGTAATACACTAAAAATACATAACCCCCATCCCTCATCGTCCCATCCTCTTCCTCTTCCATTCCATTCCCCCATTAAACAAATTTACCCAATACCCCACCCATAAAATAAAAGAAAGAAAAAAGAAAGTACCAAACCTAAACCATGGCACTCTTCCTCCTCCGCTCACTCCTCCTCTCGCCAACTCTCCACGTCTTTTCTATTTGGGATAATAGACTCCCCACGTCCGTATTATCCACACTCCCATCTTTCCCCCCCACAAGAGCAGACTTCCCTCTTCCGGGTCCTTTGCCGAATTCAAGAGCTGATAAAGCAGCGGCTTTGGTGACTTTGCTGCGAGTTGTGATGCTGCTTTGAACTACGGTCGTTGTAGTTGTAGGGGGGGTGATACTCTTTTTTGTCTTTGGCTTCGCGGGGGCGGAGGTACTAGTGGCAGTAGCAGTAGTAGTAGCGGTAGGGGTGGTGGAGTTAATCACCACTGCCTGCAACATATTCCCCTTTCTGCGCTTCGGTGAATCGAATAGTCTCCGTTGAACAGTGTTAATAGTCTCCTCGAAACTATCCATTTTCCTCCGCTTACTCGGTGTCCTTCCTTCTTCTTCCTCATCTTCCTCATCGTTATCTGCGGCTGCAGCAGATAAAGCATACTGTAACCTACTCGGGGTAGTACATTCGAATCGGAATGACCTCAGTCCCCCCCTGGTAGGCGTTCCGGGGAGGGAAGGTGTTGAGGCTAGGCTAGATAATGGGGAAATACTTGGGCTAGCTGCAAAGTACTTACTCCTCTCACTTCCCCTCCCTCCTCCACCTCCACGAGACTTTGATATTGATGAAGGTGGAGTAGGTAGTGGTGTTTTCCTATGTTTCGGCGTAGTGACAACAATTGCCCTAAGCGCATTATAGGAATTCGATGACGACTTCGAGGCCGATACCAGCGGAGTCTTCTTCGATGGCGTACAGGTCGCAGATTTCGACACCCCCATGGGCTTCGCCTTTGATGAGGACCTTGCGGGGGAAGATGAGTTCTCTTTATCACTCTCCTCTGGCGGGGTCTGCGCCTTGCTCGCCTTCACAGGAGTTAGGTTGTGGTTCGAGGTTGCCTTGGCTACCTTCACCCCCCCTCCCCCCTTTCCCGACCCGGCCTTTCCCTCCACGATTCGACGAAACCCCGCCTCTAGCCGCTCCTGCCGCTCCCAAACCGCTGGTCTGCGGCGTTTAATTTCCGCAACGAACTCGTCACAGTCCATGTCCACCCACGCATCGATAGTATCTTTCCAGACACTATTCGCAGCAGGTTGATTGTTGACAAAAACTACCCTCGGAGCTTCCTGCTTGACCGGTTTCCCACCTTCCTCAGTACTATCCCCCCCACCATCCTCCACAGATGTAGATGATTTCCGCGCAGCATTCCTCGCATGTATCGACGCAGCAAACTCCTTCACCAGCCTCTTCAACCCATGAACCTTCAGACTCGTGCCAAAAATAATCATCATATCCGGCCCAGTTTTCAGATCCGCGCTTGTAATCTTCCCGATCACGTCTCCTTGGGGATGCTCCTCGCCGTATAATACAATATTAGGTCTTAGCCCTCCGACCCTTGTCCCACGCTTCCCTGCTTCTCTTCTCTCGCGGTCCTTGAGCACGCAGGACGGGCAGTCGGGTGCTCGACCATCCATTAGTGCTGCGACTCGATCATCGTCATATTCGCAGGTGCCTTGGCAATGCATGCATCGGAGAGTATCTAGTTCCCCATGAAGCTGTACTACCTGACAACCCCGCTTGGGAGCAATTACAACCTCTCCTTTCCCATCGTCGCTCACCCCCGGAGGCGCAGCAGTTTCAGATAGTGCCATCTCCCCGGGTACACCCGCAAGGGAACATCTCTTCCGTTTCTTGCTATTAACCGCCGCACCCAGGGACAGATCCGTTGCCAACCCCTCCCTCCCCTCCAACCCATCAATATTCTGTGTATAACACCTCAATAACCTCCCGCTCTCCGCCAGCGTCCGGATGAATTTATGCGTCGGCGTCGTATCCTTCACCCGTAACACACTCTCCCGTAGCTCCGCCAAGAAGGAGTAGAAGATACTGGTACTTGTTGGGTCCGTGAAGAGGGAACTGCTGAAGAGGTCTTTCCCCGCGGAAATGGAGTTTGAGGAGATGGATGGTGGGTAGCGTGACTTGACGAGGTTGTAGAGACCGTGCGTAGAGCGGAAATCGGGGATACCCGAGTTAGTGGAGATACCGGCACCGGTGATGACGAGGATGCGTTTGGAGGAGTGGATTGTATCGGCGATAGATTGGAGGGTGCGGTGGTCGGTGGAGGTGACGGTGGTGGTGGGCATGGTTGCTGCTAGTGGTGAGTGTGTCGGTTGAGGGGTGGGAGTATATGGAATGTGGGATGTGGGGATGAAGGTGTCCTGACGCGGGTGACTCGTTCGCGTGATAGGATACAGAGTTCTAAACCCACAATTCCACCTGTGTTTTGTTTTTTTCCTTCTTTTTTCCCCCTCCGGTATCAACTCCAAGCAACGCAAAGAAGAACACTGAAAATGTACTCTTGGGTATAGGTATAGTTAAAAGCACAACAAAAAAAGCCACTTAGTCTCCCGGGATCGCACCAATTGCTCCCAGCCTTCCGTATATCACTGTCCCGTCCCAATTGCCTCTCTGACGCGAAGTAAAATACGTGTACCGTCGGTCCACCACAGCGGTCCTCTTTTCGGGCCCTGTCGCACTAGGAATTGAAATACCCAACAGCTGGTTATACCGCCCACTGGCCAGGCCAATGTTCACTCTTGACGTTGAAGTTCTTCGTGTTGTTCACTCCTCGCGTATACCCCCCGAAACTAGCGCCCCGGCCCGTACTGAGGGTAAAAGCTATTCACCCCCTTGTCGTCCCGTGGCCTTCAGCAGTAAAGTCCCCCCCTCTTCAACCGTGGATAGGAACCGTATTTTGAGAGAGTGTGGGGATGGATGATGGGGTTTGGGAATTCCCAATGGGCTGCAATGAGGTGGAGATGCTTCGACACTGCCGGACCCCCTCCCCGTAGCAACGACACCAGTCCCGACAGCCGCCAAGCCCAGACGGCGGCCAACTTTCCCCAGTCGTGTTTACTTTCCTTATTTACCTTTTCCCGGAAGCATCAGGTGATCTGTCTCCAAGACAACCGCATTGGACAATGCTTTATTTCCCAATAAAGTGCATCATATTATCTCTCTCATACGGCGTAGTCACGAGACAATATCGGTGTCAAATCCAGCCGGGATCTACAGTACATACCTGAACAAGATCCAACACATTACCAATACCACTGCTAAGTTTTGCGAATCCAATCAGTGCATTCCAAGCCTAAATAAAACTCCATCCATTCTGTCAACCTAAAATACTAAATAAAAATAGCCAGTCTAAAAAAACTCCGCATTTTGCCCACACAATTCAAACCTGTACCCCCCCACGCTCTTTTGGATACAAATACTCCACCCATATCCAATCTTTCCCAAAGACCTGCCCTTGGCGATCCTAAAGTAAAGAATAAGAAAAAGGGTAAGAGGAATGACAAATGGAATATATAACAAGTAGAAGGGAAGGTAGTAAAAGAAATCCATAAAAAAAAGCAAGCGCCGCTAAAAAAACTAACAAAATATACAAAGAGATAGTAGGTGTAAAGGGAATCAAGTCAAGTGTACAAGGGAACAGGTAAAGAATAGAGATGCAAACCGGCTACATTTTCTCTGGTAGGGACAAGCAAGCACGAAAGTAATAGAGATAAAGAAATGCAACGTGAATTTATCGATGCTGTACATCGTAAGCAGTACAACTGATGGGAAGAAAACAGAAACCAAGAAAAAGATCCACCAAATCGTACCCCCTAAACTCCTCCCCCGCATTCTCCAGCGATAGCCGCCCAAGTTCCGGTGAAGGTTAGAGGATGGATCCAGAAAACTTTCCCGGCCACCTATAATCTGCGCTGCATAGCAAGCTGGTTATATTTGCCCAGTGAGTAGTATTTCCTTGCTTGTCACCGAGGGTAGAAAATGTAGGACACTGCGATCATATACGAGCCACTCCGGGCGCGCTCTGGGCCACTCGTTCTCGGTATTGATCTCGGAATTTCCGGCGCTCAAAGGTACCTACACATCCCATGTTAGTTTACTGTGTTGCAATTCAGAAATTCTCAGAAATATACTTACCATACATAACTATTGAAACTCCGATGAACATATATGTGGAGTAAAAGATCAATCCAATTGGCATGATCGCAATTTTGGTACCTGGGAACGGCTCCGGCTCTGACGGTGATGGAGCAGAGGACTGTTGAGGAGTAGCTACAGAAAATTGCCCGGTTATGAACATCGCATCATTAGTCGTAATGGGTGTTCGCAGCTGAGCTCCATCTTTTTTCGTAGCAACAACCTCAATATCTGGGCTAAGAATTTGCCTCATCTCCGCACTAAAACCGCACTCCATGTTAGCCAACCCAATCCTTCCATGATATTCTGGAACGGTATCAACATACTCTGAAAGATTCTGCCTCTGGAAACTCTGGGAGACCTGTCCACCAATATAGAATTCCTTCACAAACTGTGGCCCATCGGTAACCACGACCGTCGAATTCCCGAACGGCATCTCCTCCGCCCCAGCAGCCTTGTATATGATTCCAACCCGAACATCCGCCCCAATTGCCTCCCAGTCCTTGTCCGATGCAGAAACCTTAAACAACTTCAGATCCGCCAAAAACGTCCACTTTGTCCTATCAAAGGTCGCAATGTTGTAACAGGCGGCGATTCCAGCAGGATTTCCTGCCGAAGTGACGCCCTTAAGCTTTGTCTGGCACTTTTTCATCGCTTCGGCAGCCCATGTTTTCAATGTCAACTGGTTGCTCGCCCCCTCACTTGTATCATTGCCCCCCCCAGTATTCTGCCGTGCCTCAAGCATCGCCTTCATGTTCCTTCTGAACAATAGTTTCCATCCCTCCATGCCAGTTGTTGACTTTGTTGTTATCTGTGTCGGTGTGAGATATATCGGCTCGGCGAGTGCGCACAGCGCAAGAGTGACTAGCACCACAAGGTAAAATGTGATAACGCTGCGCAGCATCGTGTCTTAAAGAGTGTTGAGAATATCAAACGAAAAGGAAAAGGAAAATGGTAATCCAAGGCCTCCGATCCTACAGTCGGATGTTGAAGGGTGCTGTCTCTTAAAAGGTAGAGTACCCCCCAACTTATGGCCACAGCCCAGTCTCCCTCGTTGGCCCCTCTGAGTCGAAAGCGTCTAGTATCAGACTGTGTTGTTGGACTATTCTTGCAATAATATATCACAATATCTAGTCGATGATCTTGGTGCGTACTGTGATGATGCCAAACCCGCAAGCGGTAGAAGGTTAATGTTTGTTGAACGAAAGATAGGAAGACTCGACTACACAAAACGAGAGGACGAAGCGGTTCCGGTTCCGACTATCAGAAGCAGGTCCGCTTGATTGGAATGCTAGAAAACCGCTTTTAAACTTCCGGCGATCTCTGCAAACTTATGATTAAACGGCCAATTGTCAAAGTGGCTCTGGTATATTTCCCCCAAAAGAATAAAAATGCGCAGTCGAGCGACGGACAGAATAGCGGACCAGCGGTATGGAGTCGGAGTCTTTAGACTGGCTAAAAGGAACAAGAAGGAAAAGAAGCGGCGAAATGAAGGAGATTAACTCGATCAACTGGGTGCACAGATCTACTGGACAGGGCCAAAAGAAGAAAAGACGAGAAAAAAGAGAAAAGGAAAGGGGGGGCGTGAGGAAGAAAAGAATGAGGACGAGCGCAGGAGTGAGTTTGAGTGGAGCGGTTTGGAGATGGGCTAATAGCAGCCTTGTGGCGGCTGCTCTTGCTTTGTTCCCATGTCGAGCATCAACCAACCAGCCAGCCCAATCAGCCCCTGCTCAGCACCCCAGCTGCTGTCCAAATCCATGTCATCTTCAGACGCAGGCAAAACGGAGGCATCTACTCGGCCAGTCCTGAGTCCGAGCTGAGGCCCTTCGTCCACTCGCTTTCTTTTGCTTGCTGCAGCCGGAATCCAGGAACTCAAGGCCCCCCTACAATCCACAGCGGACCAGCGGAGCCGTGGGGAATGCAATATAGCTGCAGGTACGGCCAAAGGTGACGATTGCAAGCCGGCAAGAGGCCCATACGATGTATACATACGTGGGTCCTCATGAGGCTGTCCTTGCTCTTCGTGAGCATCGCTACAGGAGAACAGACTCCCTTCCTGTCCGATGGTAGTGCTGACTGGTTTCCTCTGCTAAAGAACTAGAGTACACGATACCTCCCCTTGCGGTAGATGTAACCGCAGCCAGTCTACCAATCACTCCCAGGAACAGGGGATCCCCGCTTGTTGTCACAGCAGATGAACAGGAGCTCAGTTGGTATGATAGAATCCACCAATGATGAAAGCTATCCACATTGGATGCGATCTTGACATAACGTGGCGCACTCAACAAGTGTGCCGTTTCACAGGTGCAATTCTCTACCGGAGCCGAGGCTTGCGATGAAGTGGGGCTTCTGAGCGTTGTGGCGCTGACCAAAAAAGGTCAAGCGAACATACAGTAAACATCCTTGCGCCACGCCGCAGAATGTGATGTGTGCCCGGAATAGAAGCACTTCTCAGCGCGTTTACAAATGTTCAAGAAAGTACCCCCGGTATGTTGGTATCTAACCTACTGATTATTCTTCACTTCAAATATCCAGCATGGTCTATTCAACTTTCATGTTTTTTCCTCTTCTAGCAACAAAATGGTCACTCGTCTCGCATGCTATTTTCCTAAACCCCACTCAGTGGGTATTTTCACCCAACAGGCTGGCTGTTCGAGGATTAATTCACCCAGACTAGAAAGCTGCTGCCGCTGCTCATATGAGTACAGTACTTCTATCCACAGTCATGGCTGCCTCAGCCGCTTTGCTTACCGTATTTTTATGTCTCTATTGGAATATCTCATGTCAATAGTTTACAGCAATTAAGCGGTACTAATTATTTCCCTATACACCGGCCAAGAGGGCAGACGGCGAAGGATATTCTTACATATTTAGGTACATATGTATCTACCTGCCTAATTTCTCACTGTCATGAATCGTCGCGCCGCCTTATCCTCCGAAAATACCGACTTCATACCCGCTTATACCTCCCCCCCTCCCCAGACCATATCTACCCCCTTTACACTGTTAATCCCTACATAATCCTCAAAAGACTATTTCGAACAATAACCTTATCCTCAGTCCATCTCAGTCCATCACCGCCACATTTGCTTTTTGCCCATTTCCTTTTTCGGGTTAAAAGTCTTAGACAACCCCGCGTATCTACGTCAATTTTTTTGGTGCCTGCATACTTGATCCATGGTGAAACGACCAAGCAACGTTCCACCTGCTTTGGGATTAGTATAGTGTGGTGAGACAAAGTGAGACGGAGTGGAAATGCTCGACCTCGCCGGTTGCGTCGCCACGATAGGTAGACCCCTAAGATTGAAGGGACTCAAGTTGCTGGGAGCTCCAGCTCGTCGCATTGGAACAAAGTAAAACAAAGTGCATGAAGGATATGGGAACTGATTTCGCAGATCTTAGATACTTTAATTAGGTCATAAGTTTCCAGACACGTTATGTACTACCCACCCAGAGTGAAAGTCTCGAGGAACTTTTAATGTCTACCTAGGGCTGTACATGTATGTACTATATTCAAGTTTCCAGTATCGTCAGCATTCAATTTAGACTTCTACTGAGCAAGCACCACTGTATGGGCGTCATGTCATGAGATGTTACACAAGGGAAAGTGCTAACAATAGACCTACGCAGATGCATAGCAATATAGCAATACAGTAGAAATCCGCGAACAAGACTAGGATCTTATCGAGCCAACCAAGCTTAATACTCGAGTATAGTATTATTGGCCGGATATTGCCATGCTAAATTTTCGATAGAGTAGCTACAGATGTGATGTGCTAGGATTAGGACCTGAAATTCTCGAGTACCTATGTATGGCCTAGGTAGGTAGTGGTATTACGGGTAAATCATGTAGTTTAGCATAGCCTGCTCTACAAGACCAAGGATTACTTAACGGCTGCTATTAAGCCAGGCATTGTACCTCGGTTTGTACCCGTTATGGTTCTCCACCATCTGGGATCAGTAGGTAGGTTATACTTCCTGATGTAGGTAGCGTAGCAGCGCACAGACGACTCGGGTTTTCTGTTCGGTTAATATGCGAATCTCCTTTAGATTAAGTGATTTACTCTGATTACGGGTTATGTAAATCCGCTGCGGGAAGGACTATGTGTAAGCCAACCACAAAGTTATCGTAGCGTAATAAATCTATGGCCTAATTGCAATACTAGTCGGGTTACACCAGACTATTGCAATCGACCCTACATCTATTTGACCTTGAGAAAAGCCTTGATAGACTCCAGAAGGTTGACATTGAAGAAAGAATCTAGGTCCTCTATCCAGCCTTCGGAGGTAGGGTGGTGACCATTCCTAAGATTCTCAGATGCTTAAGGAATTATACTAGTATATTCTAAGTCATGGAAAGAGAAGCACTTTTTGCGCTCTGAACGTCGAATTTGGATGGCATAGTAGATATTTCTTAGAGTTTCAGTATATTATTCGATGGCACCGTGCATACGAACCTTTTCTTTGGAAAAAGAAAGTCTGTGCTCGCATATACCGGTAGTTTGGGTTGGACACGAGTATAACGATAGCTTAAGGTCATGGCTAGTCTCGATCCGACCCTCTTTGGAAGGGGCCATGTCGAGGCACGATCCCATAGTCGGGTAATTGGCATACCGCAAAATCTGAGATATAGGAAGCCCTGCGGAACTAAATGTTCGTAATCCAAATTTTCAGTGGTCTTCTGGCAATGTACAGTCAAAAAAGCCCGAGCAAATAAATCGTAAGCTTTCATCATAGGCTCCGAAGTGTCCGTGGCGATCTTAGTTCTTATATCCCGGTTCTTTATTTTCCCATATCTTCCCACAGCTTTCCATATGCAGATAGGTACCTAGCCTACGAGAGGCCGGTGCCGGACTAAATGATAGGCTTCCACCTCGCGGTAGTGATTGCATTACCTCAGATTTTGGATTTATCTTCTCCTGAAAACGAGGTATCCAATGATCTCGTGCCACAAGCTTGGTAGATACATACCAGTATCTCTTATCGCTCAGCTGTTTGACGTTTGCCTTTCTTGTGGACCCTGGACCTCTTTGTGTTTCGATAAGCGGGGAGATATCGATGTTGGAGATTCTCAGTCAGTCTGTGTCAAGAATTGTTACATTTCCGCTACTTATATAATCCAAACTACGCAACAATTACAATTTAAAGGACAAGGGTACGTATATCGAGTCATGTACCTCCGCACTATACCTACTCAAACTTCCTCATCTCTAAAAATACCGGTATATCAACAAGAAGTCGTCAATATAGAGTGTTTAGCAGCCCCCTTCTGCATATATGTATGCATGCAGCGGGTAAACGTTCACCCCCCCAAAAAAATCTCCATCCGAGAAGAAGAAGAGAGATCCTAAGGTTATAAGGGAGAGGGGTTGTGTGAGGTCCGGCTTCGAACGAAACCCTGGGCCAATCCACATTTATCCTGCGACATTGGCAGTTCCGGATCCCCCCCTAAACAGCCACAACTAACTTCATCCTTAAAGCCTTATGAATTTATCCGGAAAGATAAAAAAGGATCGGCCCCATTTCATGTTTTGTGCAGGAAGATTGGTATTTATGGCGGTAGGTGATGCGGGCTGCTTACACCTCGCTTGGGATTGCCGATGGGATTTCATGAATGGGCTCGAGGTTGTGGGATGTTGGAAAAGGGGTGTTGCTGAAACGATGGTTGTAGGCAAGGGTTATGCATATGAGCTATGGGGAATGGGCTTGGACAGGGGATTGTAGCGGGACTGGGGCATATCGTGGATTTATAAATGTTGGCAGGAAATCAGGTCACAATGCACTATTAGTAGTAATAAGTGCATATAGGGTAGGGAGATAACTCTGGTAGAAGTGGGTGCTTCAGCAATTTGGAAATTTGGAAGTTAACTTGCCAATCAATTGCAAAAGGGTCGCCAAGACATGGGAATCTATCTTTGGGGGCCATAAAATCGCCGGAATTGGGTCATGATTTTTGTCAAGTGTACGCAACGAGATTACTCGCGTGCGGTTCATGCATACAGATACCCATATACATGTATACACATGATCAACGCCGATCAGGGCGGGGGCGAGTGGGGCCTGGGAAACCGATTCCCGAATTCCCAAGCGCCTGGGGAATAAATTCGCTTGGAGAATTTTGGACCCCTTCGGAAGCGTAAACGGCAACCAGGATAACCGAAGGATCCGCCCCACAATCATGCCGAGTTTGCCGAGTTTGCCGTTCGTTAAGGGGCTTGGCCTTGAGACTACACATCTTCTGTTGGGTTATTCAGCTCGAGACCAGGTCTGAATGTAGTTTGTAGAAGGTATGTATGCGTAATATACATACGTAGTGGTAGTACGTGTCCCCCAGATGTGCTCTTGTAAGAATGGGTGGATGATTATTCGAATGAAAGAAAAATGCAATTCTAGACTCCTCTATAAGCCGGGTACGGGTATGTATGTATGTATCGATATGCTAGCCATCCCAAAAACAGACACAAAAAAAAGAAGAGGACACCTCTTTCCCCAACCCTCCTCTTCCTCCCTCTTCAAACCCCCCTACTGGCCGTCGCCCTGGCCATCCCCCCCCTCCTCTCCCTCACCCCTCCCTTCCCT
>Ga0307511_10006176_pt1 | contig 12086 bp, 7 predicted proteins | sample 13_EM_MG_FD_200266 | JGI IMG/M metagenome (GOLD analysis project Ga0307511, IMG submission 200266) | Populus trichocarpa ectomycorrhiza microbial communities from riparian zone in the Pacific Northwest, United States - 13_EM | ecosystem: Host-associated > Plants > Roots > Unclassified | place...
TGGATGGTGGACTTACGAGTTCAAACCGATTCACATCACGATGTACTTTCACGAACTCGTTGACGTTCCCGTTCGCCATCCACCCCGACACCATACCCAACATGTTTTCGGTCATTATCGCTCCTACTAAGGGTAATAGATTTGGATGCCGAAGAGCTTTCCAAGTGATCACCTCCTTGCAGAACCTCTGCAGAGGTTACGCTCGGTCAACTAACATGTAGAATGATAAAAACGTGCCAGTCACCCACATTAGTCATACCCTGTAAGCCGTTGCCGTCGCGTGGCCGCAAGACCTTGATAGCGATCGCCTGCCCACGGTGTTCACGCTTTGACACGTCTGCAAACCCACTGCGGTACAGCACAGCGGCCGCTGGATCCTTGGGTATCTCGAAGTGGAGTGATCTGGGAAGCAGGGTGTGGCGAGCACACATCTTGTATGACGATTTCACGCATTTCCTTCGGATTCGTGGTGTGAAATTAAGGCAATCTAATGCCTGAACAGCAGAAATAGAAGGTTAAACTAGAGGTCAATGAACCAACTCTTCGGCAATGGAATAGCGTGGTGGCATACCTCGTCTATTACGTCGACGAAGGTCTGAGCGTCGCTACCTTGGAGACATCCGGCAATATCGGCTGCCTTTACGTTTGAGACGATCATCCCAATCGTGAAGGGAAGTTCGTCCTGGGAGACGGTGCGGCTGACCAAGCGCTGCAATGCTCGTCTATCGGAGTCGGAAATGAAGGGTGGTTTGGAGGGATGGTTCGTATCCCCTGGGAGCAGAGGCAGGGGTAGGCTCCCCTCGCATACTGGGTCTCTGTCGATACCACCGGAATCAGTGAACGCGGGTGGCGCGGCGTTTTCGACGAGGCCAAGGTTGCCGTCGAAGAACAGGCTTGGGGAAGGTTCTGGGGGGCTATATTTGTTCGGTTGTCTGTCACATTCAGGTCAGCCTGGTTAGTTCAGGTGTCAGCCAGCTAGCATCACTGACATGGCCTATATTCGACACACGGTCAGCAGGGAGTGGCGCGGAGGGACGAAACGACAACATACCACTATGGAAGCAGGCGCTGGGGTTTCCATGTCGACGGGCCCACACACGTGTTTACTTTCGCTGACCTCGAGGCCACCGCCTGGCCCCTGAGGTAGCTCAGAAGCCGTAGGGACTGTGAGCTGAGAACCACGTTCATCGAACACTCTCAGCATCTCTGCTCGCCACACAATAAGGCATTCCATGGTGGGCCAGGGATGATGCTCCCGTAGATCACCAGCACAGTTCGCGCGTTCAGTAACGATGGACTCAAAGTGGCGTATGATCCTGATACACCTTGTTAGAGTCGGCAGGGTGGGTTGGGCTGGATCAACGCACCTTCCAAAATTCTCGATTTGCTTCCTGCTGGGGTCGCTCAAATCATCTACACCGCTTCCTTCGGCCACGGTCTCCAACACGTGGCACGTCCGGGCGCAGTCTCTGGCCAGTTCCACGAACGGGTCCTCCATCATCTCGTCCTGGTCGTGCCACTGATAAGTGGGTGCAAAAGCGGGACCAAAACGGGGAACCTCACCCGGACGAGAGTCAGAATCGCGATAACAGACTCGAACACCGCCTTAATGGGTGTGGATTCGATGGAGTCCTTGAAGACGGTGAGAGTATTTATTTCGGCGTTCAGAACTGCTGTTATCGCTGGTTGATGCTCGATGTTGGGCGGTGTGTCACCAACCGCCCAGGATTCTGGGGTGGTCATGACGGGGGGTAGTGGGCGAAGGGGGGCTTAGGGCCAGAGATGGTAGTCGGATAGTTGGGGACGGGCTCACACGTGGCCTCCAATGCATAGCCCTAGGACCGCCCGTCAAGAATGACATACCGCATGGTGGTTGGTGCCGGAGTAACTTTTCATCGATGGCTCGAGGTGCAGGCAAAAACGAGGAGTAAGTCAAAGCGAGCCGTATACAATAAGAGTGGGTTGCGGTGAATTTTACCCAGGTTGGAGCTTGGAAATGAGTAGTTGAGTGACCAGCTCGAGGTCGATTGATTTTGAGGAACCGAGCTGTAGGTCCAGCCTAACCAACGAGGAGTTGGCCGCAACGCGAGGGTCCTGGCGGCATGATGTCTGGCTCGGTCACCAATAACTGAAACCAAAGAACAGCGGTTGGAGTTTAGACCGAATTGGACTGGGACAGAGCTCGAACCTGAAGCGTATGCTCGTTTTGCCTTCTGCGAGGACCTCGACGGTCATCCTTGCACACCGCCGCGGAGAAGTTGACCAAGTATTTGGAAAAGGAAAGTCAGTACACCGTGCTTTATTCCTTATGGATGTGTGTGTACAACAACGTGGGGATTGTTGTTAGAGGGCCTTCTCTATCGTCTGCCATCATAATATACCGAACTACTGGTTGCCTAAAAAAAACGTCCACGACAATATCCCGTGAACTTCCTGCTTCCTCATACGCCCTCAATCGGGGCATCTCGGACATGGGTCCCCCGCGAAGAATAGCCAGGCTGCAAGTCCTCCGGGAAGAGCTACGATGGTTCTGGGCCTTCGCTACCACAGAAATCTCGTTCTGATATAGGTTCGAATAGGGTGGCCGGATGCGAAGCACCCACGAACCACGGGTGATTCAGGAGATCTGACACACGCGATCGCCGTAGTGGGTCAAATACGAGGATCTCCTGGAGTAAGGTAATCAGTCCCGGTGTGTCGTCAACCTTCGAGGTCGATACGACCCTCCGTTCGAGGGCAGTGCTGCGAGTGCTGCGAGTTCGGGCGGAGCATGGCTTTCCTGTGGGTTCCATTGGAAAGCAATAATCTTTTATGAGCGAGTTTACGTACCAAGCAAGTCCATCCATTCCACGGGAAGTGGTCCAAGTACAGTGGTCAGTAAACTCAGCGCCGCAATTTCATCATGGGCACTCCAGCACACCAGAGGCCTTGACGTGGCCAGCTCATAAATCTTTCGTAATGTCAGTTCTCTGCTGTAGTGCTGACCTCGTAGAGACCTACCAGACATCCCATCGACCAAACATCCACCGGCGATCCAATTCCAATCGTGGACAGCGTCTGGAGATTGTTGATGATCGCCTCTGGTGCCCGAACTTGCAACGGAGTGTGCAGGTTCTGAGGTACCTCGGTACTGAAGAAAGCTACGGGATGTTAATACTTGGCGGCACGGCTGAGACCATCGGAACGAGCCTTCTCCCAAGTCAATTATCTTTATGCGGAGGTCACCCTGATCCACGATATCTACCAGCTTCGTAGGGAGAACCATGTATTTGGGGAATGAATCGTTTAGGTGCAGGTTGTCTGGATGCAAATCATCTGGATGCGACCGGTATTGAGTAAACACCGGCACACATTTCGGGAAACCTATGGCCTGAACCACGCCTTTCTCGGTTTTCCCGTCGAAACCGGGGATCTCGAACACAATGTTGCCGTTGTGCAGATCTGGATTGCATGTGTGAGTCGACGACCGGTTGACAGAACAGTTGGGTGACCTGCGTGAACTACCCCGCAATCGTGGAGGAAAGAGACTCCAAGCGCGATTTGATGAGCGAGAGGTTTAATCGCGTGGTGAATTACGTCTGGGTCATCGCTGTACATCGCCATAAGCTGAGGCCCAATAACTTTAAACACCAACACGTCATGTTCTCCGTTTGGACCGTGCACATTGAAGTGGTCCAAGGGAGCGAGGACGTGATCGGATCCGGGATGTGTCCCCCCCTGAGACGCGAGAATGCGATGAATCTTGATCTCGTTGTTCTTGCCGGTAAGCTCGGCCACGACGAACTTGAGGGCGACGTATCGGCTATATGACGGAAGGGTTATTAGTGGCTGGGGCCGACTGCGATGGGACATGCTCGCGAAAACGAGTTGGGATTCGGGACCACAAGAACTCAAGCACTCACGTCTGGAGGGTCGATTTGAGGTCGCATGCGAGCCAGACTGTGGAATGGGTGCCAGATCCAAGCTTATTGATCACCTTGTACCTGCCGTCATAGATGTCCCCAAGGTGTATCGGATGATATCCTCCAGGTCGGTAGCCGTGTGGACTCTCCAAACCCGGGCCAGCAGAGTAAAAGTCAAGGGGCGTGAGCATCGAGGCTCTGGGGCGGTATGTGCGAAAGTGGGTGAGGAGAAATTGGTTTGTCGCCGTTTTCCCCCTATCTCGTACTACTTGTCCTCGTCTAGGTAAGTACAGTAGACTTCTGTTCCGATACCACTGCGCGAGCTCCCGCCGCAAGTGACCTTGGTTACAAGTTTCGTTACATAAAGCTCTCTCGAGGTTGTATCCGTCCAACGAATTTACGTGCAGAATCGGCTACCAAAGAGCCAATCACACCTGGGCGGAACACGGAGAATATACTAGCGCTTAAGCGCTGAGCCGCCTACTCCAATCGAATTGGAATCCGTCCATCCCGGTGTCCTCCTTGTTCCGTACGCCCACCCCCTCGAAACCGCTTTCGCCTGTAAAACGACGAACATGTTACCTGGAAAAGTCACCGTTCTGAAACACCCAGTCGTCAACTCCCGCCTCGCTGATCTCAGGCAAACGGGCACCTCCCCAAAGGAGTTCCGTCAGGTGAGTCAATCCTTCCGCTCTACTTCCACGATGACATTTGCGTCTTTGTGGCGCGGATGAAGTGTTTTCCTTGTGTGTTGTATGTGAATCCTGTGGTGTTCTAGGGGATCCATGATATCAGCACCATCCTCGCCGTCGAAGCCACTCGCGATCTCGAGGAAGAGCCCATGTCTGGGGTAAGTTTGTCCATCACCCTCCTAGCACCCTATTTCTGAAAGGCAGACTCCACAGTCATCACCCGTAGGACCGTTCACCGGTTCAACCATCAAGCCAAAGATTGGTCTCACACCCGTGTTGCGGGCCGGTCTCGGAATGACCGACGCGTTGTTGAACATCTTTCCGTAAGTCTGTCCGTGTGTACCTTCCTGAAAGCGTGTAGAGATGGGTATTCACGAGTTTTGCGTTGAAGGAATGCCCCTGTGTATCACCTAGGTAGGGTATGTTCAAAGATGGGACTGAGTCTCGAGACTGAACGACCTTCACAATAGGAATCTTCAGGGAGAAAGTTAGTTTGCAACCCGTAGAGTGTACGTATCCTTCTCCCCGCCACACTGTAGATTCACTACCGACCGACACCACCAGATTACTCGAAACTCCCATCAACCACAACCGTCGACATGGTGTACCTCCTCGACCCTCTCATCGCAACAGGAGGAACAGCCGTCGCAGCCGTCCACATGATTACCGACTGGGGTATCCCAGGTCCGCCCCGTCTCACACCCTTATTCCTACCACAGAACCACGCGATCTGACTTTACCTTCTCAGTCACGAAGATCAAGCTTCTCTCTATTTTGGCTTCGGAAGATGGCCTGAAGAACGTCGAGAAAGAGTTCCCAGAGTTGGAGGTACCAGTGTTCCCCCAGGTACCAATCGAACTTGCCTGATCTCGAAAATTGCGCCGTAGGTCTGGGTCGCAGGGGTTGACAACCAGCTCACAGCGAACGGTCTCATTTTCCCCGGTCTCGGAGACGCTGTAAGTTCACTTCGATCCTTTGGCTCACCCTCTAACGAGAAACATACTTTTACGTGTCCAGGGAGATCGTTTGTTCAACACCCTCAAGGAGTAGACCAATTTTCCCGCATGTATCGCACATTAGCCTCTCACGTAGTAGAAGCGCCGTGCGTAGGAGTCCAAAGAAGTGTTGTATTTTCGTAGTCAGCTATTCTAACCCCAGAACCGAAAAGGAACGTGAAAGTGAACAGATCCGGTGATGCAAATCCTCAGTACACCTCCAACACATACCGCTCCTCCTCCTTGAGCCCTTCCAAGTACTCCCCTGCAGAAGTAGCATTGAATCCATCACCGTTCCTCACCAACGCATTAACCAGTGCCTCATACACATCCGGGACGGGCCACGTCGGTCCACACAAATAAAAGACACCACCACCCTGCCCTTCCCCCTCGCTCTCCAATAAACTCTTGGCAAGGGTATCCCCATCCTCGGTCATCTTGTGTTGAATATAGACCTTCTTGGGCCCGTCTCTCGAGAACGCCAACCCGGCTTTAGTGACAACCCCCGCCTCGATAAACGCCTCGATCTCCTCTCCGTAGAGATATTCCTGGGATTGATGACGGGAGCCGAAATAGTAGTAGATTGGGCCGATTGGAATGCCTTGTGCCGCTTCCCAAGCCCGGTATTGGAGGAACGCGCGGAAGGGTGCAGCTCCCGTACCCAGGCCGGCTAGGATAAGCGGTTTGCGAGAGTCGGGTGGGAGCTTCATCACGCTGGGTTTAATAGAGACGGTGACCTTTTGACCTGGTTTGAGCCCTGCGAGGTAGCGCGTGCATTGGCCGTATCGTAGAGAGCCTGTTCACACGTAAGGATGAGCACGTAGAGCGAGTTTAGATAAACTGAGCAGAACAGACCTGACGGTGTCTCCCACTCGACCGTGACGACCAACAGATCTACCCTGTCCCCGACAACAGCCTGAGAACTCGCGATACTGTAATGCCTCGGCTTGGTATCTCCTACGAGCTCACACAGCACTTCAACACCTGGACGAGCACTCTTGAACTGCTTCAACACATCCGCAAAAGTTACCGTGTCGATCTCGCTCATCTTCTTGAAGGTGGACGAGCCCTCGGCGCTACCGATGAACAACAAGGCGAGACGGTCGATCTCGTTCGTAGCGAACGCGGCGAGATCGGAGTAGAACGACTTGGGTGGTTTACCGAAGATATCGACTTGTTGCTGAAGCGCTTGGAAGATCGTTCGCGTGTGGTATCGGGTATAGCCTCCAGTTGAAGACGAAGAAGAGGGAATGGGGAGAGTAACGAGGCCATCGGGGTTGATTTCATACCACTGGCAGAAATCTAATACATCCTCCGCATCATTCCAACCATGTACACCCAACGCCTCGCCAATCTCGTACTTCAGCCCAGTGCCAGAGGTATCAAACTCGAGGTGGAACACGTTCCTATCGTACTCCATAGGAGTGAGTCGCTTGTTGACCGCACAGGTGACCAAGAACGTCCTGTCAGTAACCTCAGGCCGCAGACTTGGATTCTTGGGGTAGGCCGCTGGTGACGAGGAAAGTTCTGAGGGGGCAGAGAAGATCGACGGGAAGAGTATGTGCTTTGCGGCGTCGTGCCATGAAGAGAGCTTGGCTCCATTGACAAGCGTTTCGCCTTCAACCTCAGTAGCGATCGCGTTGAACCCAAATCTCTTGAGGGGAGGAGGGGTTACTTTGGGAGGGGCTGGATTTCGGTCTGTGTATGGCGGTTAGAGCTCGAAAGTGAGGCAAAAGTTCCACCATATACCTTTAGCAGAGACGGCCACCCTGACTAACCCGTCCCATACACTCTCAACCAACTTCTCAACCTCAACGCCCTTCAGATTTTCAACCGCCCCTACAATGGAATTGGCTCGGGCAAGTCTCGCGACGTCAGACTTGGTTGCCGCTCCAAGGTACAGCCTCAAGAAGCCGATGTACACTAGAAGTGGCTCGAGGGCCCTGGCAACTGTGTCATGAACTTCAGGGACCAATTTCTTCAAGTCGAGAACGCAGATCTGGAGCTTCTGTTCGCGGATGAGTGAAAGCGTCTCGACAGGGAGGCCGGCGATAAACTCTTGGGCGGTCCATGAAGTAACGACGAGGACAGTGGCACCAGGTCTCGCAGTTTCCAAGACTGCATGCGTCTTCAACAATGCTTGGTCGAGAACAGCGACGAAATCGGCTGGCTGATCCCCACTTGATGGCGCGGAGGTTCCTTTGTAAAGGGTGATACGGTCGAGGGCAATCCCACTCGACCGTGTCACGAGGTCGTAGTTGGTGACCAGCCTGCTGGAGATGAGAGATTTCGAGGTCGAGGTAAATGCCCGTTCGACGATCTGAGGGACGGAGGAGAGCGGAGTTCCCGGCGTACTGTAGAATTGGATAACTTTGGTCGAGGGGGAAGTTAGGGTAACTCGGGGAGTGAATCGGGGAATGATTCCGGAGATGAAGTTCTCTAATTCTGAAAGGTTGCCGAGGAGCGTTTGGAGGCGGGCAGGAACGATTCTTTCGCTCCTCACGACGGGTAGGGGGCGTTCTCCACCTGCTGCAGAGGATACTAGGGAGCCGAGGACGTCGGTATGTAAAACCCCCAAAGCAGTTTCGAACGATACATCCTCAAGGACGTGAACGTTCCTAACCGTTTTGGGCAAGGCATCGGAAAAGCTGTCTTCGTCCCAGGGCCTGAGAACCCTTACGACCACGACACCAAAACCGGAAGTATCGCCGATCAATGAGGTCACCGTGAGTGCGAATGGACCGTTGAGGATTACAAGGACCGTTTCCGCATTTGGGTCACCGTGATAGTCGAAAATTTTGTATCCCGCTCGTTGGAGGGCCCGGGTGAGTGACCCCTGGTCGGGGTTGGGGGAGGAGAGGGAGTCAGGGTATGGCTCTAACGCATGTCCAACCTCTCTGGCTGAACTCCAATGGTCGAAGAGATGAATGACATGGGAGTTGTTGATGGTATACGATAGCAGTGCCAAATCGACGGTCTCTTTCGGGGTGGAGGAGAGGAGGACCGTGGTGGAGGATTCGGGGAGGAGCGGGAGAACGGACCCGAGCGCGGCCAGGGTCGGAGAAAGCGTGAAATCCTCGTCAATGGGGGAAACGGTCGGGACTTGGATGACAAGTTTGCTGGTCGGCGTAGCGGGTGGGAGGTAGGCGAGGGAACTGGCCATAGTCTTCAGGCCGGTGGGGGTGGTGTATGTGGTGACCACATTTCTTCTCTGCAAATCGGAAGAACTGGAGGAATCGTGAGATAGCCGACCGAGCAGAGTCAAACCCGCACCCGCTCTTGTTTGCAGCGGAACCACTGGGGCAGTATCCGAAGGCGAACGTTGGGATGCTCGCTTGCCTTCGGAACTGTTCGTCTGTTGGTGTAGATCCCAAGCCCTGGCCAGAGTTCCGAAGCCAGCTTGTTCGGCAAGATCGTAAACGAAGACAGCACTTGACCGGGCTGCTCGTGAAGTGAGATATTCGACATAGTTTGAGGCCGAAAGCAGGCGTCCAGCGGTGGAGAAGTTTTGGATGGGTTTGAGACCAGGTGAGGTGGGAACAGACAAGGTGGAGGTGGAAGATGTAGGAGTTGTGTCCCCCGACTGTGTTTGGTCGACGGCCATGATCCCGTCGAGTGGCTGGGGGAAAAGATCTCACGTTCTAAACTTTAAGCAATCTCCTTTCTCTCCGGTTGGGTGACGATGTCGCGATTGAATGTGGCAATTGCGCGACGGAGGGGCGAACGGCACGTGACCGGCAAATTGAATGTTCGACGGTCCGTCAAGGCGCCGTCGCGATGACCGATCCGTTTTCCCACGTCCGACGGTTCCGTCAAGTGCGTCAAGTATCTTGCAATGTCTGAGTTCGACACGAGATCCGGGATGAAGCAACTGCATGCAAATCCAACTTGACCACGCCAGTTTGGTGACGAATTGGTCCGGGTACCGGCTCTGTATGGGATTTCTCAATGGTCAACGTGTCCGTCTAACCACTGCTGTCTCGTAGGAAGGTGGCATCCGCAACGCTAGCCATTATCACGCCTGTCGTACTACAGAAAGTTACTAGAGCTTGGATGTCATCAATCGACGTTTACACCCCAATACCAGCTGGGAACATTCTTTCGTCCATGGCCATGGTTCTGTACATGTCCGGTGGCTGGAAAGGAGTGGCGCCCTTGCTTTCCTCCATTGGGCGATGTCGCGATGGAATGTATCGATTGCGCAACAGAATGGTTTTGAGCACGTGACCGACCCAGCTGAGAGGTAGTGCCGTCCGACCCTGTAGATTGGTCTGATCATCAACTTGGGTGAGCGCCGTTTGGCAAACGACCACCACTAACACTCGTCGTGAAACCCTCAGATTTGGCTAGGAATTGTTCCACAATTTCCTGAGGTCCAGTGGTATTCGTACGCGGCCGGGATAGGATCTGCGCATCACACAGTCTGATCCATGAGCAAATTTTACGGAGAAGCGCTTCACCAGTGCACCATCACCCTGTCGTAACTACAGAATGACGGGTGACGCAACCTACACCCAGGTCTAACTTGACCAGGGCAGCCAAGTGATGATTCGGCCCGAATGTGTGGACTCCGCAGTGGACCATAAATGTTCCACGCCCATAATCACCGTACCTTTCATCGCTACCAGCTTGTGCAGAGGTGAGTGGCCATCGGTAGATGTGGGGCAAGGGTTGACAAGAGGATGGATATTAGAGGTTGATCGCGTTAGTTGACTTGGATACCTCAAGTTACACGGCCATCTCTTCCGTGATGGAGTACTCGTACTCTGAACAAGGACGGTCTCTTTCCCAACTTTTCGACGCGATTGAAAGTAAGCTGGACGAAATGATGGAACTCTTCAGGTACAGTCCCAACCAGTCAGGGTCGTCCTACACACTCACGAGTCCTTTTGACATCCCTAGTTGCTCCGGAATTCCGCTCGATAAACAGGTTTGAACATACGACCGCACCGCAACTGCAAAATTTCTAATCGCAGTACAGATCGACGAAATTATACCAAAGGCTTCTATCATCTGGAAAAAGACGAGATACCTCAAAAATTCCTTCGCATGGATAAATCGCTTCCCCAGGGAGCTCCTTGGTCACATCCCCACATTCCTCGAGAGCGAACGCGACCTCATAAACACCACCGCCATTTGCCGACACTGGCGGACGACGTTACTCTCTACGCCCCACCTATGGTGCAATATCAGTGGGTGCTCGGCTCCGAAAATTCGAGCGTACCTCGAGCGTTCCAAGAGGCATCCTCTCAGGGTTCGCCTGATGTCGCCCAACTCTGCTCGGCTGCTTGGTCCGCATATCAGACGCGTGGCCTCGTTACACTTGGATCTATCCAGCCAATCTCAGATGGAACAAATTGCGGAGCACCTCGTCGAGCCAGCCCCATCCCTGAGAGCACTCACCATCCACTCTCGCCATTCCATTCACACGTTGGACATCCCTCCGGCATTCCTCGGAGGTTCTTTCCCTTCCCTGAGAACAATCTCCGTGGAAGAAATTTCCTCGTTCTCCGGACCACATATCTTCCCCTCCGTCACCTCGCTCACTCTGAGCACAAATTCCAGCGTTCGGCTGGACACCACGATCCTGTTAAACGCGTTGGAACGCTTACCCTCCCTGGAAACCGTTTTCATCGAGTTCCGTGCGTGGTGGACTCCAATGTCCGTGACTGGAGATCGCACTATAACTCTCCAGAACCTCCGGAGCATGCTACTCCTCTCGAAGAATCACACGGGGGACGCGCGCATGGGTCCTATCCTCCTTGGACTTCACCTGCCAAAGCTCGAAAGGCTCGAGGTGCGCTCAGGTTCCACCCTCGAATCCAACGGACCCTGTTTCCCTTTATCCTTCCCCAACCTTCTTCCAAACTTTTCCGAATTACCGAAAGCTATCGTCGTCCTTGGATCGAGGAGTTGTAAGATTCACTTCGAGAGTGAGCGCAAAGACGCGCTTGAAATCTCCGTTGGTCGACTATCAAGCTTCGAAGATACACAAGAACTTCTTGGAGGTCTCCCACTGCGTTCTGTGCGGTCCCTCGTCGTGGGAATCACTGAAAGATCGGACCGGGAGTTTATGTTTGGTGTGCTTGGTGCTATGGACGGAGTCGAAGATCTGGAGGTGACGGGCGATTGGGCTCAGCTGCTGCGGTTTTGGTGTGGAAATCGAGAGTGGGAGAGGTGCTGTCCGGCTCTTCGCAGCCTGACGGTTCACGGCGGAGAAGGTCCCGGACGAGAACTTGTGGTGTTCGAGGATGCCAGACGTGACGTTGGCCTCCCATTAACGACAACGCACGTATTACACGGGGAGGGCGACTAACGGAAACGTAGTGTATGGCAAGGGATATACCGCAGCCGTATGGTCGAACGGCCCCGATCATTTGTAGATCCTACCAAAGACCGTCTGGTGGGGGGAAGTTGAATATCCCCCCGCCTCGGGGCAGGTTCCCGAAGGTTCAGAAAGACACATTATAAAAACACCCAATGCTGCCCAACTTGGG
>Ga0307511_10006177_pt1 | contig 12086 bp, 11 predicted proteins | sample 13_EM_MG_FD_200266 | JGI IMG/M metagenome (GOLD analysis project Ga0307511, IMG submission 200266) | Populus trichocarpa ectomycorrhiza microbial communities from riparian zone in the Pacific Northwest, United States - 13_EM | ecosystem: Host-associated > Plants > Roots > Unclassified | place...
TCTGAATAAGTTCCGTTGTGGCAATAGAACCTACGGCCGCTCTATTTTATAGTTGGAGTATCCGCTATATAGTTAATAGAGCCCCCGTGACATCAAGAAACCCTCTTTCTGGAACACATCATCAACGAACAGCAAGTTCAAATGGACCCGCACAAACTCGAAGCCATGCCCAAATGGCCTACCGCCATGAAGCAGAAAGAAGTCCAAGCCTTCCTAGGCTTTGCTAACTCTTAACGACGGTTTATTGCCAATTATAGTAGTAAACAAAGACTACTAATTGACCTCACTCGAGATATACCATTCTCATGAGGACAAGCCCACCAGCAATCGTTTGAAGAACTTAAGCAACTATTCCTCTCCGCACCGATCCTTGCTCAGTTCGATAGATAACTCGAGACCATAATGGAAACTGATGCAAGTAACCAAGCCATCTCTAGTAACCTATCATAATATCACATCGTCAATGCGGTTAAGCAACTACACTCTACGGAGTACCATACCAAATCCCTGGATGCTACTCAATGCAACTGGCTTATACATGATAAGAAGCTATTTGCTATTGTAGATAGTTTCCGTAAGTGGAGTGACTGGTTAGTCGGAGTACCTGTAAATGTCTATACAGAGCTTCAAGGGTTACAATACTTCAATATGAAGCAAAAGCTCAACTCTCGACAAGCCTCCTAGTACCTCAAAATGTCCGAATTCATCTACCATATCCACTACCGACCTGGATCAAAGATGGCCAAGGCAGATGGCCTATCCAGACATTGAGGGGAAGAAAAATCCGGTATGGAAGCTAGATTTGTTGATAAAGGACAATTGCTATGCCTTGAAGAAGAGGATGCAGAGAAAAGAGGGGATGCGGATGATATGGAACTAGAAGCAATCGATGTTGCAAGTTGAGAAAAGAAGAACAGACTATAGGTAGTACCCGAAGAGCATAAGTTGGAAGTGCTAAGAGAGCACCATGATAGTGAAGTGGCAGGACATTGGGGAAGACACCGAACTCAAGAGCTAATCTCACGAAATATCATATAGGATAAATAGCAAGAAGATATTGCAAGGTATGTAGCAGGTTGTGCTAAATGTCAAAAAGCAAAGAGAAATGGGCATAGCAGGCAAACTAAATTAGTACCAATGCCAACTGGGGAGGGCCCTTTTGAAGAAATCGCTATGGTCAATTTTGAAGAGCTACCAGAATCCGAAGGCTTCAATGCCATACTCGTCATCACAGACGGGTTCACTAAAATTCAACACTACATACTAGCTAAGACGCCATAGACTGTAGAAGATATAGCCAACATCTATATCACAGAGATATGGAGACTATATATGTTCCTAAGTGACTACCGGCCCACTTAAGGTAGCTGTACTGTACAGAACAACCCAAGGATATACTATACATGTCTAAGGAATACTTAATAATAAGTATTGCGAGTTAATGGAAAATATTACTCATAGCAGTAATACTTCTATCTGCAGTACAGCCCGACAATAGAGATATTGCGTGCTGAGTGCCGGAATACAGGAATTACTTAGAAACGTGTAGCTGGAGCTACAGTCCAAGTATCGTATGATTCCGAATACTAGTGATCTAGTTATAGTCAGACAAAGTTTCTTACCATGCAACTGAAGAAAATATTTCTATGTCGAAAAATTGTATGGGAGGAGTTACCCTGAACTTGCCAAGTTACCCTGAGCTAGGATTGTTTACCCAGAACCTACTAAGTAAGGTACTTACCAAATGCGGTTTAGGTCCACACCCTTCCAGTAAGCAACTTCAGAAGCTTATTGCGGGACGGACTAAACCAGATCGGGAAACTGTACTCATAATTGCGATTGCTATATTTTTATAGTCCTACTGACATATCATACTAGCAGCATCCATCGCTCCTAGCTGTTTTGGGTTACCCTGAAATCTGTTTAGAAAGAAATAAAAGATCAAGCCACCAGGGCGTAATTTAGACTAAAGTGCGTCTGCTGACACTATAAAGGGCAATGGGAATTCTGAGTGAAAACACAAGTTCTCAGAAACTTTCGGTTAAACTTTAGTTTAGTAGTAGTTTTGCGCGCTGAATCCATTTCAGGAATCCGTTTTGCGATCAGGGTTACACGGGGCAAGTTGTGGGCTGTTGAAGTCGTTAAAACTATTTCTGCAGCTTCCAGCACATGCCTGGTTGACAAAAGGCATTAACGAATGTAGTCCATTAGATTTCACGCAGAAAGAGCTTTCAAATGAGATCTCAATGAAGATAAACGGAGTCAGATCCGTGGAGTTATGAGGAGTTTAAGCTGGTCCATGTGTATACGAGACAGGCTCACAATGGACAGTCGACAACTTGGGTGGATGATGCTGGATCTATTAATTAAAAACTCTTAGTTGCAAACTGAATGACTTTAAGTTTACTGTCTGAAAGTTACTCTGGCATCAGAATAAGACTATGGTTATCTTGCTTGAGCAGTGACCAAGAATAGGCAGTGTAAGCGTAGAGAGATACAGTTGGGAAACGTATTCTTAGTTGAGTCAAGTCTGTAGTATGGGTCTGCAGTAGCTGAAACGCTAGCAGACTAAGTGCAGAAGGTAACTCAATGAAGAAAAGCTGATATCACAACCTGCTGACATGAGCAATCCGAAGCCCACGAGTTATCACAATATACATCACAACGGAATACAAATAGTGAGAGAATTGTCGAAGGTGAGTATTGCGCCCACCATAGTGGTTAAGCGATCGATTCTACACGAAGCCTACAAAGTTCTAAGTTGACATATCTGAGTTCTGACTATATTTGTGGTTTTGACCTCATAGTGCGACCCTAGTGATTTCGTGTTAACTGGATAATTGTGTCTTCTCTTGTGGACTAAAGCCTGAAGGTGCGGAAAAGTCTAGAAGGGACTTTACATGCTGAAGGATTATTTGGAGTTCTGAATAAGTTCCATTGTAGAAATAGAATATACGGCCGCTCCATTTTATTGTTGGAGTATCCGCTATATAGTTAATAGAGCCCCCGCGACAATACTTTGTAGTTGCAGTATTTGCGAAATAGCTGAAGTGTATAAGTGTGGGCCAAGTTAGTAGAGGAGTTCTGTGAGGAACACGGCTCTACCAACGTGGTTATGGGGTCTTGAGCACACCCACTATGTCCTATACAGGATCATAGTAGGTGGCTAAGTGGTTGTTTCAGTGTTGGTTGGGGATCAAGAGGTGCAAGTGGACAAGAATATTACCAGTGTAGCTTGTTTATTTCTCAGGTGGCTAGACTAGACTGTACTGAACGAGACTGTCCTATCTAAGGCCGTAGAATTCAGATCTTTAATAGATACTGAGTTCCTAAGGCAATGAGTCTATTTGGACTCATAATAGGCAACAGTAAAGACTCATTATGATGCCGGATCATAATAAATACATGGTGGCTCATTATAGACACGTCTAGTGTCATGATGATGCCTAAGAAGGTAACAGAAACAAGGCTGCCAACGAGATAAACAACTATTAAGAAAACAGAAAGGCTACTGTCCAATTAGGAAGGCATAACAGGAGATGGTGGTCAGCAAGCTGACATACATGGAACTGACCCAGAATGATACAGGAATATGACAGGTAATAATAAGGAAATATGACGACAAACTACAAGGAAAAACAACCAGACTAATCCCAATATAATCCTTCCTAATCCAAACATGTCCAAAAAGAGTAGCTGCCAAAACAGGCTGAAAACGTGCCTTGATATAACCTAATAAAATCCACCAAAACTGCCATAGATAAAACACGTATAGAGAAAATATATACTAGAAAACCAGTTCCTTACATACTTCCCTTCTTAGAAAATCCTCCACTAGAAAATAGACAGGGAATAATGAAAAATACAAGGAAAAATATAACAAGATAAGGGTATCAAACCCTGCAATAACCTAGAGACATATCGACCCAATACACTACTTGCTCCTCCTTCCTCGACGCTTTTTTTGCTGGTTACCAGTCCAGGCATGCTGTCTCCAATAATCCTTCACAGCTTTGGGAGGGAGACTTTCCTCTGGTTCCAGGGTATTTTGATTATCTCCATACTCTACCCACTTGGCCCTGTACTTGACGACACCATTCCTCTTGTTTCTCTAGTACTTGATGATGCGATCGAAGGCCCACTTGTCACCCTGAGTGTCAAACTCTACAAGTCCTAGCTCAGGGAGGGATCTGAAGGGGAATTTGGTATCATTATTTTGATGCCAGGGGGCAAGGAGGGAGGTGTGGACCTTGAGGTGGCCGGAGGGAACTAAGGGGCATTCGAGTGTGTACTTGTCAGTGTCAGGGTCCACGGCTGAGATAGGGTAGAGGCCAAGGAAGACAGGTTTAAGTTTGGAGTACTGAGAATTCCTACTTATTCTAGAATGGTGAATTTTGACTAAGTCACCAATCTTGTACTCTGGGGACATCCTCCCCTTCTTGTTGGCCTGCCTGGTCATTTCCACATGGCTGTTGTTCATCTTCTCCTGTACTGCTACCCACATGGCTTGAGTCAGACCATGTAGTCTGACTGTAGGAATATCTGAGCCAACAGGGGTATCTTGGTAGATGGGGGAGAATCTGAAAACAAGGGAGTGGGGGGTGCATCTTCTGGTGGCATCCAAGGAATTATTGATTGCTTCTTGTACCAGGGGAATTGCAGGAAGTCAGCTACCACAACGTTCCAATTGCTTGGCTCTCAAGTTGGTTAAAATTGCCTTATTCGCAAGTTCTGACTGACCATTAGATTCAGGGCGGTAGGGGGTGGAGAATGACTGAGAGATGGAGTTGAGTTTGCAGAACCCTGACCATACCGCGGAATGGAAGAGCATGTCATTGTCTGTGACAATGTCCAGGGGGTATCCAAAGTGTAGGTATACATGAGATATAAATAAGCTGACTAGAGTATCTGAAGTATAGCTATCTGGTAGGGGTAGAATAAGGGTATATTTGGTCAACCTGCATACTATAGTCTACACATGGCTGTAGTGGACTTTAGTAGCGTGGTCTATGATGGAAGGGAGGGCAAGAAAATCCATGGTGAGGTGGGTAATTGGCCTGCTAGGGATGGGTAAGGGGTGGAGGAGCCTATAGGGCTTTTGGGTGGAATCTTTTGCCTGCTGATATACAGCGCATGTCTTGCAGTATTCTCACGTTTCCCTAGTCATCTTAGGCCAATAGAAGTTGCTCATGAGCCCATGGAGTGTCTTGGTAAAACCTGCATGACCAAGGTAGGTGTGGATCTTGTCTAGGAGGGCATTTTTGATGAGGGAGTTGTAGTCAGGGGTATTAGGCACACAAATTCGGACCTGCTCATTGAAGGTATAGTAGAGAATACCGTGCACCTTGGAGTACCCATTGATGGGCCTGTTGATCTTTTGGGTAAAATCAGGCTCCTTTTGGTAACCACTTTTGAGCATGTGGTTCCAATTGGCATATGCGGGAAGGAGCTGGGGAATTTCGTTGGTGGGGAGGCCTTGGGACTGTGCAAGTTCCACAAGATTCTTGTAGCTGTTCTTGCTTACCCATTGCCAATGCAAGTTGTCCTGATTGGCTGTTAAGCCAATAGCTATAGGGATATTGGTGGTATTGGGCTTAGTGGCAGAATTGAAATATAGGAAACCTTCCATGGTGAAGGGACCCTTCAACCAGTAGTAAGGCATCATAATTGTGTGTGTGAGTTAATTAGGGTCTGGTGTGGGACAGGGGAGGGTATCAGATCCATATGAGCTAGTTGAACATGCAGAGATTTTCCTGGGGGCAAGGGGGGTGATAGGGTATGTGGGAGAGGTGGGGCTATTATCAATCTCGCTTCCAGAGCCCTGCTCTGAATCAGATTCAACGGAAATTGCTCTGCCTTTGCCTTTGTTCAATGGGGAATATTGGGAGGAGGTAAGGCTAGGGACAGATTTGGGTGATAGGTCATATGGGGAGGTAGGGGAAAGGTCTCTTGAAGGGAAGGAATCCTGGCGTTCCTGGGATTCCTTTACATGCTTTTCCTGCTCATAGTATTCTTTGTCTTGGCTATTGATTTCACAACAGGTAGTGTAATATCCCTTCCTGTTGCAGTATGCATACCAATTATCTTTTGGTGCTCTATTGCTATTCAGGTGGGAGGAGTAGTGGGTGATGCAGGTGCTGTCTCCACAAGATAGGTAGTGTATTAGGGCGTGTTGAGCCCTGAATGTGGCTGCCATGATGGAGCCCTGGATGTTGGAATTGTGCCTAGGTAATCTGAGGGGTCTAGGCCTGAAGGAGGGCCCATTAGCCACCAGAGAGAACAAAGCCTCTGCTGCACTGTTGTCAGGTGGCATTTGCATGATTGCTGGGGGGGCAGAGTTTGTTTTGTTGGCTCTATCCCTGTGGTATCGGTCATGGATGGAGCCAGTGGGGGAATTCTCTTTTGGGGTAGGGGATTGGGACTTTTTGGCCTGGGTTCTGGTCATGGCTGCAGAAGTGATAGAAGTGGGATGAAATGTTATAGGGGGAACTCGACGGAAGGAATCGTTTGGCGTGGTTTTTGGGAGGCTTTGGATGATTTTGGAGCTGCCAGAGAAGTCTTGAGGAGATCTGAAGGTAGGTAGAGGCTGTGGGAAGTCAATGGAGTGGGGAATAAAGTCTGATAGAGATGGGACAAGAGATGGGTTTATAAACACTCTTGAAAGAGCATCTGCTATCACGTTTTTGATTCCTCCATTGTGCTGAATCTTGTACTGGAATTGATGGATAATCTGTTGCCATCTACACTGTTTCCCAGTTAGGTCATACTGAGTGGGAAATGAGACCAGGGGGTTGTGATCTGTAAGGATGATGAAACTTCATCCTGTAAGTTCGCTTCTGAAGTTCTCCAATGCGTCCACAATAGCCAACAATTCCTTGTCAAATGTGGAATAATTTTCTTGGCCTGGGTTGAATTTCCTTGAATGGAAATCTACTGGAATGATAGTCTGTAGAGTGGGTCCTTGACCAATCCATACACCAGTGTCAATAAAATTCGCGTCTGCAACCAAATAGATTTGATCTGCAAAGTGATAATTAATAGGTCTGACTGCAGAATCAGCAGACAGGACTGCCTTAGTGTTATTAAAGGCTTTGGTGTGAGTGGGGGTCCAGTCCCAAGTGGCTGTGGCACCAGCCATCTTGGTTAGGGGTGCTGCCATATCTGCTAGATGAGGTATTAGATGACCCAAGTAATTTACCATACCCATGTATTCCTGTAACATCTTCCTATTTTGGGGTTGGGGCCAATTTAGGATTTTTTGGACAGATTTCTGGATGGGGGAAATTCCTCTTTGAGTAATGACATGGCCTAAGCACTGTAGCACGCTGGGCATGAACTGGGACTTCTCCTTGTTGGCATAGAACTTTTTTTCTCTGAGCCTCTGAAGTACAGTTCTGACATGGTGCAAGTACTCCTTGTATGTTTTGCTAAAAATGAATATGTCATCAATGTAAATGTATACACTAATTCCTAATTCATGTTTGAACAGGTTGTTCATGATGTTCTGGAAGGTGGCAGGAGCATTGCAGTCACCTTGCTGCATGACTCTAGTTCTGTAGGTGCCATATGGCGTAGAAAATGCAGTATACTTCTCATGGGAGGAGTGAACTCTGATGTGGTGGTAGCCAACACTGATATCAATTTTAGACCTGAAGGGGTGTGTAGCAACTGCGTTTCTGATGAGGGATTGGCTAGGGATGAATGCAGGTTGCAACTCAGTTTCCGCATTTCTTTTGACTAGGTCATGGATGTATCTTGGCTTGGATGGATCATCTATTTTGGGAATAACAAACATGGCACAACAGGATGTGTCTTCTGATCAGTATACACAGCCGGATTTCTCTTCTGCTCTTATCTTTTCCAACATATCAGCCAGGAATTTTCCTTTAGGCTTAATATTCCTAGGCTTCCAAATAGCATTTGGATTTTTAAGTATGATGTGATGCTTCACACCTGGCCTTAGGGGCGGTAGTTCTAGGTTTTTTGTAGTTGGAAACACATCAGGGAAGTCATGAAAGTAGTTGGTATAGGGCTGTATGGTTGTGGCAGCTGATTTAATGATCTGGTGTGTGGGTGGGACTGGGAAATGAAATATATTGGTTTTAGCAGGTATAGGGAGATTATGTGTGGTGCTAGAATTCTTTCTTGAATTTTTCTGACTTGTTGTGGTTTTCTAGGGAGCGAGTGTAATTCAATTCTGACCAGAGGGTTGAATAGTAACACTCAAAGTGCCCATGGTAATAACTGACTTGGCCTGTCTTAGTGCAGGGGATCCTAATATCACATCCCAATCCTTGAGTGCAGGCACATAGAAAATTCGTTCTTCTGACCATCCTAACCAGTCACAGTTCACCTTAGTGTAGTAGCTGATTGATCCCTTAAATCCTTTTATGGTCATCTGCAGTATGATGGGATTTTTGAGGGGGTACAAGGGTAAATTGTGCAAGGTGCAAAATTTGCTGCTGATCAAGTCAGCTCCTGCAGTTTGTTGATCCACAAGGGTCTTAGCAGGCTGGTCATTAATTTTTGTGGTGACTAGGAGGTGTTCTTTAGCTGTGTCAAGTGGGGGTTGGCTGGAGTTGCTTTTTGTGTGAGGTGTTGGTGGGTCTTCCAGTATAAATTGAGCTGCAGAAGTAATCTTACTAGGGTGTGTTACTTCTGTTATTTCGTATGTGATAGTGCCTGCTGCACTTCTGATCTTATTTTTCTTGAGAGGACAATTCACAGCATTGTGACCAATTTTTCTACAGTAGAAACATCCACCTTTTGTGGCTAGTTCTTCTTTATCTGTTGCAGTAAGTTTCTTGAACTTGGAATTCATGTTGGAGGGCCTAGTAAAGGGCTTAGGTTTAGTCCAACTTATGTTGGTAGGGGCTGGGTTGCTGCTAGCAGGAGGTGTGTGATTTTGCTTACGCAATCTTTGACCATTATTGGACTTATGGTTTTTTTTAATGGAGGTATGTTTGTGAAGGACTGAGTCATGCTTAATGCTGAACTCAATGAGGTCATTACACTCCATTTTGTCATTAATGTTCGCTCTTACTTCTTATAGAAGTGCAGGGTCCATAGCTTCCAACAGTTGGTTGTAACACTGCCAATCACTAATTTTGGGTAAGAGGATCTGCAGTTTTTTAATTTTGTTGGCTACTTGTTAGATGGGCTTGGTTCTGCCGTTCTTGGTCTGTCTGATAGCTTGAAACGCGGTCCATAACTTGTCATCACTAATGAAGGGTACACAGAACTTTCTGCGTACTTTGAGAAATTCTGGTATTGTGCTGTCCTTGGTTTAAGGATTTTTTCTGTAGAATACATGCAGGATTTTTGCTTCTCCTTTTAGGTGCCAACCTAGCCAGATCATAGCTGATCTGTCTTCTTGATCAAGTTCTCCTACCTCTAGAATGTCCATAGCATCATTAATCTAATTGTCAAAAATAGCTGCTTCCTTCCATTTATCACTTCCAATATTTTTCTCAAGTTTTGTAGCTTTGAGCTTGCTGCTTCCAAACACAGAGCTGGTAGTTGATGCCACGCTCTGAGATCTTCTACCTCTGCTACTTGCTTTCCCTGAACCGTTGTTGGTGTCACCTTCAGAGGAGCTAGAACTACTACCATCTGAATCACCAGGATCAGATCCTAGGGGGGCTGACATCCTAACTTGTTTGGGGGTTTTTGGTGTAGATGGTGGAGGGGCTGCTTCTGGGGGCGGCGGAGGTTGCTGTGGTGGTTGCTGAGGTGGTGGTACCCATGTAATATCTGGGGGTGAGGGAGATCTGGGTGTTGGTCTTGAGTCTTCCCAATGAAATGCAGGTCTATTAAGAGGCTTAGCTTGGCTAAGAGGAACTGAGGTAGGTCTTGGGTGGGGAACTCTCTATTGGGGTGGCACTGGAAGGCGTGTGGAGGGTTGCTTGAATGGTCCTGGATTAAACATAGTTGGTAGGAGGGTGTCTTTTAGTTCCTGACCAATTCTGGAGCCTATTTTGTATAACATGCTGGGATCTTCCCTAGCTTTTTGAGGGGATGTAGGAGGGACCACTGGAGTGGGAACACGCTGTGTAGGCTTCTGAGGAGTGACAGGAAACTGTCCTGGTATAGGCTTCTTTGGTAATTGTTGAGCTAGCTTGGTAATTTCTTTGGCTAGTCCTGATAGGCCTCTGGGTGTTGGTTCAAACCTAGGTCCATTTGGTTTGTAGAAATGATAAATGCAGAACATACTATCAATAAGGGCGTGTGCTTCTCGCTCTTATCTTTCTTCCGTAGATTCGGGAATGGCAATACGTTTTATTAGGGTAGGATGCTGGATTACCACTTCTGGTTTTTTCCCTTTTGGGTCTTGAGTAGGAGTAGGTTCTATATCTGCAGAGTCTTACTCATCCTCTTCTTCCGAGAGAGGATCCTGCTCACGTTCAAGGAGCTCTTCACCTTCTGGTTCTTCTGCATCTGTTCTCATAGATTGCCCGTAGTCATATCTGGAGGGGTACTTGGGTGGGTTTACTCTCAAGGGTCCAAATTCTGGATATTGGCTTGAGAGTCTGCTAGAAGTTCTAGAGTGGGACGGTTCTGGTGCAGACATAGTGGCTTGCTATTTTCGTTTGAAAGGCTTGGACTCTGTTGGTTGCTCAGAGGGGCCTAGTGCAGACTTACAAGTGCTGATGTGAGATTTTCTGAGATTTGTGACAAGGGAGGTACAGGGACTGCTATTCCACTAGCCTTGGAGAGCTTGGGTCTGGAGTGCTGGATAAGGTGCTAGATTGTCTAGACAAGGTTCAACAAGGTTTCGGGTTGATTAAGCACTAGGAGTGTTACGGGGGCTCTATTAACTATATAGTGGATACTCCAACTATAAAATAGAACTGACGTATATTCTATTGCCACAACGAACTTATTCGGAACTCGGAATAATTCTTCAGCAAAACTAAAGGTCCCTCTAGACTTATTCGAGATAAAGTCAGAACTTAAACGTTAACTTAGAACTTTGTAGGCTTTGTGTAGAATCGATTGCTTAACACCTATGGTGGGCGCTATCTTCACCTACAACAATTATTTCACTATTTGTATTCCGCGGTGATGTATATTGTGATAACTCATGGGCTTCGGATTGCTCATGTCCGAAGGTTGTCACATCAGCTTCTCTTCATGCAGTCGCCTTCTGCACTTAGTCTGCCAGCATTTCAGCTACTGCAGAGTCATACTACACACTTGACTCAGCTAAGAATACTTTTCCCAACTGTATCTCTAGGAGATTACACTACCTATTCTGGGTCATCACTTAAGCGAGATAACCATAGTCTTATTCCGATGCCAGAGTAACTTTCAGATAGGAAACTTAAAGTCGTTCAGTTTACAACTCAGAGTTCTTAATTAATAGATCCGGCATCATCGATCCGAGTTGTCTAGTGTCCATTGAGAGTCTGCCTCATATACACATGGACCAGCTTCAGCTGCTCATAACTCTGCGGATATGACTCCGTTGATCTTCATTAAGGTGTCATTTGAAAGCTCTTTCTACGTGGAATCTAATAGACTTGTTCCGTTAGCTACTTTTGTTAACAGGACATGTGCTAGAACATGCAGAAGTAGTTTTAACAACTTCAACAGCCTATAACTCGCCCAGTATACCTCCGATCGCAAAACGGATTTCAGAGATGGATTCAGCGTGCAAATCTACCCCTAAAACCAACTTGAACCGAAAGTTTCTGAGAACTTTTATTTTCCCTCAGATTTCCATTGCCCCTCATAGTGTCACCGGACGCACTTTGGTGTAAATTATGCCCTGGTGGCTTGATTTTTTTATTTCTCTCAAAGGAGATTTCAGCATAACCCAAAACAGCTAGGAGCAATGAATACGGCTAGTATGATATGTCGGTAGCACCGTAAAAATATGCTGATCGCAACCATGGTCACGGTTTCCCGATTGGGCTTAGTCTCGTCCCGCAATAAGCTTCCGAAGCTGCTTACCGGAGGGGTGTTGACCTAAACCGCATTCGGTAAGTAGCTCACTTAGTTGGTTCAGGGTAACCAATCCTAGTTCAGGGTAACTTGGCAAGTTCAGGGTAACTACTCCCATACAATTTTCGACTTAGAAATAT
>Ga0307511_10006178_pt1 | contig 12086 bp, 10 predicted proteins | sample 13_EM_MG_FD_200266 | JGI IMG/M metagenome (GOLD analysis project Ga0307511, IMG submission 200266) | Populus trichocarpa ectomycorrhiza microbial communities from riparian zone in the Pacific Northwest, United States - 13_EM | ecosystem: Host-associated > Plants > Roots > Unclassified | place...
TCGTCCGAGCCGGTGATCACGTGGCCGGCCTCGCGCATCATCAGGGCGGCCGCGGCCATGCCCGCCCCTGCAATGCCGGTGAAGTGGATGCGCATCGGCCCGTTGATCGGACGATCCGGCCGCCTCGTCCAGTCCCGCGGCAAGCTTGGCCGTAGCGTTAAGGCGGCCTTAACCACATCGGCAGAGTCTCAGTCACGTCTTCTTCGAAGACACCCACCATCACCAACTTCGTACAGCCCGGCGCTCGCGCCGGGCTTTTTTTCGCGCCTGCGCCGGGCAGCAAAACGCCGCCGGCCTGCTGGCCGACGGCGCTCGCGAAGTTCGGTCGTTCTTTACGCGGTGAGCGCCATCGCGCGGCGGCGACGGAGCAGGCTGCCGGCGACGCCGAAGCCCAGGATCATCATCGCCCAGGTCGCCGGTTCCGGCACCGCGCCGGAAACGGCCACGCGGTCGATCTCGAACGAGTTCTGGCCCGAAGCGAGGGTGATGCCCGTGAAGGTCTCGCCCACGTCACCCACGACCGTGAACAGGCCGTTGGTGCCCGGCAGGAATTGGTTGCCGTTGGCCGCGTTCGGGAAGTCCACCGTGCCCGGGACAACGACGCGGTCGCCCTTGGAGCTGTGGATGGTCAGGGTGTTGTAGCTGTCGATCGAGCCCCAATCGAACTGGAAGGCCGAGAAGGCGCCGCCGAACGAGATGTTGGCGAAGCCGCCGCCCAGGACCGACAGATAGGACGAGCCGCTCGGGACCGAGTTCGCCGGGAAGGCGCCTTCGCTATCCGACGGCGGAGTCTTGATCTTGAAGTTCGACCCGGTGATGCCCGTGGCGTCGACGAAGTCGTTGATGATGGTGTAGCCGCCGTCGGGCGACGCGGCGCCCGGGTCGAAGCTGAACGTGAGGGCGCTGGCGGGCGCCGCGATCACGGCAACGGCCGCGGCGGCGAGGCCGGCGGCAAGAACACTCATACGCATGACTGAAACCCTTTGGCCCGTGCGTGCCCTGGAAGGTTCCGGGGCTCCAAATTAACTCGTAGCTAAGCTTGCTCTGAAGCTTTGCCGGCACGGGCGCAACGCGACTCATCCGCCAGGCGACTGCGGATTCCCCTCGGGGGCGCAATTTAAGCATGATGGCGCCGCCGGCCTCGCGGCCGGCGGCGTCAGCCTTGTCAGTCCAAACCGCTGCCTAGGCGGTCAGGGCCATCGCACGGCGGCGACGGATCAGGCTGCCGGCGGCGCCGAAGCCCAGGATCATCATCGCCCAGGTCGCCGGTTCCGGCACGGTGGCCACGGCCAGATTGTCGATCTCGAACGAGTTCGTGCTCGATTCCAGCTTGATGCCCGTGAAGTACTCGGCCGGGTTGTCGCTGAAGACCGTGAACCGGCCGTTGGTGCCGGCCGACAGTTGGTCACCGTTAGCCGCGTTCGCGAAGTTGCCCAGCGCGCCCGGGATCACGGTGCCGAAGCCGAAGTTCGTGTAGATCGTCAGCGTGTTGTAGGCGTCGATCGAGCCCCAGTCGAACTGGAACGCCGAGGTCGGGCCGAACAGGATCGTGGCGTTGCCGCCCCCGAGCACCGACAGATACTTGGTGCCGGCCGGCACCGAGTTGGCCGGCGTCGCGCCATCGCTGTCGGAGGGCGGCGCCTTGATCTGATAGCCGGTGCCGGTGATGCCGGCGTCGACCTCGAAGTCGTTGATCACGGTGTAGCCGGCGTCCGGCGTCGCCGCGCCAGGTGCGAAGCTAAAGAACACGGTCGCGCTGGCCGGCGCGGCGATGGCGAGCGCGCCTGCCGCGAGCATCCCGGTCAAAAGGGCAGTCTTCATTGGATATTCCCCCAACATCTCCCACAGCCCCCGATCGGGGCATCACGCTTCACTTTTGCAGACCGTTAACCATGTTGACCTTGTGCTGCGACGCACAACGCGAATCCCCCCTCGCGCGACTGACTTGGCCGTAGATGCAACCTCCACGCACCAATGTTCGCCCAACGCGTTGCTCCAACGTCCTGCGCAGCGGGGAAAGGAGGCCGGCTGCGACCCGTCGTCCCCGGTGCTTGCACACCCCCACGAGGCGGCGTATACGCCCGCCCTCTTGATGGCCTGATCCCGGATAGCTCAGCTGGTAGAGCAGTCGGCTGTTAACCGACTTGTCGCAGGTTCGAGTCCTGCTCCGGGAGCCATCAGACCCCTTCCAGCCTTGCCGCCGACCCACGGACGCGCCGCGCCGGCGCGCGGCGTTCGACGGATTTCATGGGACCAACGTCTTGCACCCCGGGCGGCCGGGGCTCAGGATTTTCCCAGTTCCACTTCGCGTTCCAGCGGCGCGATCCCCGACCGGCGGACGTGGATCACGATCGGCGCGGCCAAACCCCCGTGAGCCGACCGAACAGGTCCTTCGATCGAGGCCTTCGCTGCCGAAGTGGTCATTCACGGAGGCTGAACATCATGAAGATCGTCGTCATCGGAGGCAGCGGCCTCATCGGCAAGAAGCTGACCGCCATCCTTCGCGGCAAGGGCCACGAGGTCGTCGCGGCCTCGCCCAGCGCCGGGGTGAACGCCGTCACCGGCGAAGGCCTGGCCAAGGCCCTCAGCGGCGCGCAGGTGGTCGTCGACGTGGCGAACTCGCCCTCCTTCGCGGACCAGGCCGTGCTGGACTTCTTCCAGGCCTCGAGCCGCAACCTGCTCGCCGCGGAAGCCGCCGCCGGCGTGCAGCACCACGTGGCGCTGTCGGTGGTCGGCTCCGAGCGGAATCCGACCAGCGGCTATCTCCGCGCCAAGGTCGCTCAGGAAGACCTGATCAAGGGCGGCGCGGTCCCCTACACGATCCTGCGCGCCACCCAATTCTTCGAGTTCATGGGCGGGATCGCGCAGTCCGGCACGGAGGGCGACGCGGTGCGCGTGTCCTCGGCCCTGTTCCGTCCCATCGTCTCCGACGACGTCGCCGCGGCCCTGGCCGACGTGGTGGTGGCCGCGCCGCAGAACGGCACCCTCGAGGTCGCCGGCCCCGAGCTGCGTCCGATGAGCGCGATGGTGGAGGCCTGGATGCGCGCCACCGGTGACGACCGGCCGGTCAAGGCCGACCCGGCCGCGTCCTACTTCGGCGCCGTGATCGACGACCGCTCGCTGACGCCAGATCCCGACGCCCGCATCATGCCGACCCGGTTTGCCGACTGGCTCGAGCGCTCGGTCACGAAGGCGGACGCGTCGGCCTGAGGACGCGTCCAGGCGCTTGGCCGCACGAATCCCCCTGGCGCCGCGAGGCCGGTCGCCCATATGGAAGGCGCAGTCTCCTCCTCCCCGGGCGCATGGATCAGCTTTCACACTACTTTTCGGCGTTCGGGCCGTTCGTGATCCTGGCCGGCGCCGCGTTCGAGGGGCAGACGGCGGTGATCGCCGGCGGCGTCATCGCGCGCAACGGGGTGATCTCGCCGTTGCTGGCGGTGCTGGCCGCGGCCCTGGGCTCGGGCGTGCTGGACTATGTGCTGTTCGTGCTGGGCCGCAGCTTCCGCAGCTCCGGCTTCGTGCGCCGGGTGTCGCGCAAACCGGCCTTCGCCAAGGCGCTGGGCCTCATCGAGCGGTACCCGATTGCCTTCGTCCTGAGTTTCCGCTTCCTCTACGGCCTGCGCGCGGCGGGGCCGGTGGCGGTCGGCGTGACCCAGATTCCGACACTCCTGTTCGCGCTGCTGAACGCGCTGGGCGCCGTGATCTGGGCCACGGTGTTCGTGGGCCTGGGCTACATGTTCGGACCGGCGGTGATGACCGTGATCAACGCAGTCATGGCCCACCTCGCCCCCGTCGCCATCGGGGCGGCAGTTGTCGCGGTGGTCGGGGGCCTGTTGATCTGGCGCTGGCGCGTCTGGGCGGCGGAACGCACCCCGCCGGCGCCGTCCGAGGTCCGGGCGGACTAGGGCGCTACCAGCTGCCCACGTTCGGCATCGACGCCCAGGGTTCGGCGGGCGGCAAGGCGGCGCCGGCCTGCAGCAGTTCCACCGAGATGTTGTCCGGCGACCGGACGAAGGCCATGCGGCCATCGCGCGGCGGCCGGTTGATCACCACGCCGCCGTCCTTCAGCCGCTGGCAGGTCGCGTAGATGTCGTCCACCGCATAGGCCAGGTGGCCGAAGTTACGGCCGCCCTGGTAGGCCTCAGGATCCCAGTTGTGGGTGAGCTCCACGGTCGGCGCCCGGTTCTCCCGCGCCGCCTGCTCGTCGCCGGGCGCACAGAGGAAAACCAGGGTGAAACGGCCCGCCTCGTTGTCGACCCTGGAGACTTCCTTAAGGCCGAGCTTGCGACAATAGAACTCCAAGGAGGCGTCGAGGTCGGTGACCCGAACCATGGTGTGCAGATATCTCACTGGCGGTCGTTCCTCTTACCCTGTAAAATCAAGGGGATGGATTCGCGTGACGCGCGCAAATCCGTCGCGTTGCAATCCGGGCTCGCTGCGTCAGATTAGACCTGCCCCAGTTCGTGACCGCAAATTCATTTGCGCTCGCATAACGGCGGCATCACAAGCGGGGCAAGCCGCATCAAGTCGGCGCCCGCGTGCCTTGGGACAAGTCGTGCACGCTATTGAGACCGGGGATAGAGTTTTATGCGACTGAAGCCGCAGTATGTCTTCATTTTCGCCGTGCTGGGCGTGCTGGTCGTGTTCTTCATTGTCATGTCCCTGGTTTCGGGCGGCAAGAAGGCGGAGGCCAAGGCGACGCCGCCGGCCAATGGGCCGCCCAGCGTGCAGGTGAAGCTGACCCCGCAGACCGTGCGTGAGGTCCAGGTGGTGATGCGCGGCCGCACCGAGGCCGCGCGCAGCGTCATCGTACGCTCCGAGACCGCCGGCGTGGTAGCCGCCGTGCCCGCCGCGGAGGGCTCGTTCGTGAAGCAGGGCCAGGTGCTGTGCCGCCTGGCGGTCGATGCGCGGCAGGCGACCCTCGACCAGGCCAAGGCCATGTGGAAATCCCGCCAGCTGCAGCGGCAGGCCGCCGCCCAGCTGGCCGACAAGGGCTTCCGCTCGCCCACCCAGGTGCTGCAGGCGCAGGCCGACCTGGACGCCGCCCAGGCCCAGGTGCGGGCCGCCGAGATCGCGCTGAAGCAGGTGGAGATCCGCGCGCCGTTCGCCGGGGTGTTCGATCACCGCGACGCCGAGATCGGAGCCTATCTGGCGCCGGGCCAACCCTGCGGCACGATGATCGAGCTGAACCCGCTGCTGGTGGTCGGCGACGCGGCGGAGACCGACGCCGCGCGCCTGCGCGTCGGCGCGCCGGCCCAGGCCAAGCTGGTTTCGGGCGAGGTGCTCAGCGGCCACGTCCGCTATGTGGCGCACGACGCCGATCCGCAGACCCGGACCTATCACCTGGAGGTGTCGGTCCCGAACGCCAACCTGTCGGTGCGTTCCGGCCTGTCGGCCGACCTCAGCGTCGGCGCGGGCCAGGGCGCGGCCCACCTGGTGCCGGTGTCCGCACTCGTCCTCGACTCGGCCGGCCGCCAGGGCGTGCGCTACGTGCTGCCCGACAACCGCGTGGCCTTCGCCCCGGTGACGGTGCTCGAGGAGACGCCGCAGGGCATGTGGGTCTCCGGCCTGTCCGGGCCCGTCAATGTGATCACCGTCGGCCAGTCGTTCGTGGCGGACGGTCAAAAGGTTCGCGTCGCCCAGGCCCGCTAGGGTCAGGCGCGGCGGGGAGGGAAATCGATGATCGGCGCCCTGATCGACGGAGCCATCAAGCGGCGCAAGGTCGTGCTGGGCGTGACCCTGGTCGCGGCGATCTTCGGCTTGTTCTCCTATCTGGCCATGCCCCGCGAGGCGCAGCCGGACATCGACGTCCCCTACATCTCGATCGTGGTCCCCTTCCCCGGCGTCTCGCCGGAGGACGCCGAGCGGTTGCTGGTCAAGCCCATGGAGGTCGAGCTCCAGAGCATCCAGGGGCTGATCCACATGAACGCCGTCGCCCGGCAGAGCGCGGCGATCATCACGCTCGAGTTCGAGCCGGACATGAAGACCGACAAGGCCCTGGCGGACGTACGCGCCAAGGTCGACCTCGCCCGCGGCAAGTTCCCGCCGGACGCCGAGGAGCCGATCATCGACAAGTCGAACTTCGTCGGCGGGGCGGTGCTGGAGATCATGCTCTACGGCGAGGCGCCGGAGCGTGAGCTGTATGCCGTGTCGCAGCGGCTGAAGGACCGGCTGGAGGCCACGCCCGGCGTGCTCGAGGTGTTCATGGGCGGCGTCCGCGAGGAGCAGCTCGAGGTCACCATCGATCCGCTGCGGATGGAGGCCTACAACATCACCACCGGCGACCTCGCCCAGGTGATCGGCCGCAACAACCAGCTGGTCCCGGCCGGCAACCTGCGCTCCGGCACCGGCCAGTTCGCGGTGAAGGTGCCGGGCGTCGTCGAGAAGCCGGCCGACGTGCTGGCGCTGCCGATCAAGAAGAACGGCGACCGGGTCATCACCCTGGGTGACATCGGCCAGGTGCGGCGCACCTTCAAGGACCCCACCTCGATCAGCCGCTTCAATGGCCAGCCGGCGTTCGCCGTCGAGGTGACCAAGCGCAGCGGCGCCAACATCCTGGACACGGTGAAGGCCGTGAAGAAGGTGGTGGCCGAGGAGGAGAAGCGCTGGCCGTCCACGGTGAAGGTCGACTACACCTCCGACCAGTCCGACTTCATCGCCCGCACCCTGAACGTGCTGGAGGGCGGCATCCTGTCGGCCAGCCTCCTGGTGATGGTGATCATCGTGGCCAGCCTGGGGATCCGGCAGGGCCTGATCGTCGCCGCGGCGATCCCGACGTGCTTCCTGCTCGCCTTCCTGATGATCAACGGCATGCACATCACCCTGAACCAGATGGTGATGTTCGGCATGGTGCTGGCTGTCGGGATATTGGTCGACGGCGGCATCGTGGTGGTGGAATACGCCGACCGGAAGATGGCCGAGGGGCTGCCCAAGGAGGAGGCCTTCGCCGCCGCCGGCAAACGGATGTTCTGGCCGGTGACCAACGGCACGCTGACCACGCTGTGCGCCTTCCTGCCGTTCATGTTCTGGAATTCGATCCCCGGCAAGTTCATGAGCTTCCTGCCGCTGACGCTGTTCTTCGTGCTGGGCGCGTCGATCTTCGTGGCGCTGATCTTCACGCCCGCCCTGGGCTCGCTGGTCGGCCGCAAGACCGCTGTGGACGAGCACGTGCTGGCCGAGATCATGAAGTCCGAGCACGGCGACCCACGCGAGATGAGCGGGTTCATGGGCTGGTACGCCAACACGCTGACGGTCCTGGGCCGGCACCCGACCCGCACCATGCTCGCCGCCCTGGCGGTGGTGGTGGGGATCATCTTCTGGTTCGCGTCGAACAAGCACAGCAGCGAATTCTTCCTGAAGCAGGATCCGGAGTTCGTCGCGGTCTACGTCAAGGCGCGGGGCAACCTGTCGCCGCAGGCGCAGGACGTGCTGGTCCGCCAGGTCGAGAACCGCATCATCGGCCTGAAGGGCGTGCGCGGCATCTACGTCCGCTCCGGCGGCTTCACCTCGAACGGCGGCCCGAACTCGGCCCCGAACGACACCATCGGGGCGATCTCGGTCGACTTCCTGCACTTCGAGGACCGCAAGGCGCTCGGCCTGCGCGGCGTCGACATCGCCAAATCCGTGCGCGAGCGGGTGGGCGACATCCCCGGCCTGCAGGTCGAAGTGCGCCTGCCGCAGGGCGGCCCGCCCGTCGGCAAGGCCATCCAGGTGCAGCTGCAGAGCCGCGACCCCGCCGCGCTCGACGCGGCCGCCAACCTGGTCAAGGCCAAGCTGGCCGCCGACCCGCAGCTCATCGAGCTGGAAGACAACCGCACCTCGCCCGGCATCGAGTGGAACCTGGTCGTCGACCGCGAGGCGGCCGGCCGCTACGGCGTCGACGTGCTGTCGGTGGGCCAGACCATCCAGTTCCTGACCGGCGGCGTGCTGGTGGGCCGCTTCCGCCCCGACGACGCCGAGGACGAACTGGACATCCGGGTCCGCTTCCCGGCCAGCGACCGCAACATCGCCGCCATCGAGAAGCTGAAGATCACCACGGCCCAGGGCCCGGTGCCGGTCAGCTACTTTATCAAGCGCCTGCCGGCCCAACAGATCACCCAGATCCAGCGGCGCGAGGGCCAGCGGCTGGTGGTGGTGCAGGCCAACACCATCGACGGCGTGGCCGGCAACCTGAAGATCGCCGAGCTGAAGCCCTGGCTGGCCAAGGCGCCGATCGACCCGAACGTGACCACCAAGTTCGTGGGCGCCGACGAGGAGGGCAACAAGGCCGCCGTCTTCTTCATGGTCGCCATCGTCGCGACCATCTTCATGATGTCGGTGATCCTGCTGTGGCAGTTCAACAGCTTCTACGGGGTGCTGGTCACCTTGTCGGCGGTGATCCTGTCGACGACCGGGGTGCTGCTGGGGGTGCAGGTGAACCTGGCCCACACCTTCGACTACATGAGCGTGCTGATGCTGGGCACCGGCATCGTCGCCCTGTTCGGGGTGGTGGTGGGCCACAACATCGTCTTGGTGGACACCTTCTATCAGCTGCGGCGCAGCGGCCTGTATGAGGCCGACGAGGCCGCTGTGCGCGCCGCGGCGCAGCGGTTCCGGCCGGTGCTGCTGACCACCCTGGTGACCGTCGCCGGCCTCCTGCCGCTGATGTTCCAGATCCACCCCGACTTCCGCACCGGCCACATCGAGTACAAGGCGCCCGGTTCCGAGTGGTGGGTGCAGCTCAGCGCCGCCGTGGTCTGGGGCCTGTCGTTCGCCACCCTGCTCACCCTGGTGCTGACCCCGGTGATGCTGGCGGCGCCGAAGGTCTATTCGCGCCGGTTCGGCTGGCTGTGGGACCACGTCCCGGGCCGCGCCCGCCGCGACCACGACAACCGCCGCCCGCCGCCGGCGAACTACGGCAACGACGACGTGCCGCGCGCCGCCGAGTAGCGCGTGAAGCTGACGCACCGCATCGCCGCCCCGGCCGACATCCCGGCCCTGTCGGCGGTGATGGATGCGGCGATCGCCGAACTGCAGAAGGGGTTCCTCGATCCGGCGCAGATCGAGTCCAGCCGCATGATCATGGGCCTGGACCGCCAGCTCGTGGCGGACGGCACCTACTTCGTCGTGGAGGCCGGCGACGCCATCGCCGGCTGCGGCGGCTGGAGCCGCCGGGCCACCCTCTATGGCGGCGACCACACGCCGGGCCGGGACGCCGCCCTGCTGGACCCCGCCAGGGACGCCGCGCGGGTTCGGGCCATGTACACGCACCCGGACTTCGCCCGCCGTGGCGTGGGCCGGCTGATCCTCGACCTCTGCGAGGCGGCGGCCGGCGCCGAAGGCTTCACCCGCGTCGAACTGATGGCGACCCTCTCGGGCCGCGCCCTCTACAGCCAGTGCGGCTACGTCGACGTCGAAGCCATCGAGGACGACCGCGGCGGCGCCGCCGTGCCTCTGGTGCGGATGGGCAAGGCGATCGCCGGACGGTCCTAGCTTTCCCGCGTCTGGCGCCGCCAGAGCGCGGCGTATTCGCCGGTCTTGGCCAGCAGTTCGGCGTGGGTTCCGCGTTCGACGATGCGGCCGCGGCGCAGGACCAGGATCTGGTCGGCGTCGACGATGGTCGACAGGCGGTGGGCGATCACCAGGGTGGTTCGCCCGGCCTTCACCTTGCGCAGGGTCTCCTGGATCGCGGCCTCGGTGGGGCCGTCCAGCGCGCTGGTGGCCTCGTCCAGGATCAGCAGGCGCGGGTTGGCCAGCAACGCGCGCGCGATGCCGACCCGCTGGCGCTCGCCGCCGGAGAGCTTCAGGCCGCGCTCGCCGACCTTGGTGGCCATGCCGTTCGGCAGGCTGTCGATGAACGGGCCCAGTTCGGCCGCGGCGGCGGCGACCTGCACCTCGGCGGCGGTGGCGTCGGGCCGGGCGAAGCCGATGTTGGCGTGCAGGGTGTCGTTGAACAGGGCCACGTCCTGCGGGACGAGGGCCACGGCGCGGCGCAGCTCGGTCTGGCGCACCTGGCGCAAATCGACGCCGTCCAGGGTCACAGCGCCCTCCTGCGGGTCCAGGAGGCGCATGGCCAGTCGGACGGCGGTGGTCTTGCCCGCGCCGGAGGGGCCGACGAAGGCGACGGTCTGGCCGGGCCGCGCGTCGAAGCTGACCCCTAGCAGGCCGGACGAGCGGGCGTCGTGGCGGAAGCTGACGTCCTGGAAGGCGATCGCCGCGCCCTGCCCGCTGGCCGGCGGCAGCGGCTGGGCGTTGGCGGCGTCGGTGATGTCGGGCTGGATGGTCTTCAGTTCGACCATCTGCTCCATGTCGATCAGGCTCTGGCGGATCTCGCGGTACTGGAAGCCCAGCATGCCCAGCGGCGCATAGAGGCCGGACAGCAGGAAGATCGCGGTGGTGACGTCGCCGATCTTCAGGCTACCGCCCGCCACCTCGTAGCCAACCATCACCGTGAAGGCGGCCAGGCTGAGGTTCAGGATCACCGACTGGGCGGCGTTCAGCATGTTCAGCGAGGTGTTCGCCCGGGCGCTGGCGTCCACATAGTCCGACATCGCCACGCCATAGGCGCCGACGATGCGGTCCTCGGCCCCGAAGGTCTTCAGGGTCTCGTAGTTGATCAGGGCGTCCGACGAGAGGCCGGCGGCGCGGTTGTCGGTCTCGTTCAGCTCGCGCCGATGGCCCAGCCGCCAGTCGGTGATCTTGAAGGTGATCACCGCGTAGATGGTCAGGGTGACGAAGGCGGTGAGCGCGAAGCGCCAGTTCAGACGGCCCACCATCACCGCCATGGCCATCACCAGCTCCACGCCCGTTGGCCCGAGGCTGAAGATCAGGCTGCGGATCAGGAAGTCGGTGGAGCGGGAGCCTCGGTCGATGATCCGCGACAGCGTCCCGGTCTGTTTGGTCTGGTGGAAGTCCAGCGACAGGCTGAGCGCGTGACCGAAGGTCTCCACCGCCGCCTTGGCCATGGTCGCGCCGGACACCCGGGTGAATATCGCATCGCGGGCGTACGGCGCGCAGGCCGAGACCAGCCGCAACACGCCGAAGCCCACGGCCAGGCCGATGAAACTGATCGCCACCGTCTGCGACCCTGGCGTCAGGGTGTTGATCGCGTCGCCCAGCAGCACCGGGGCGGCCACCCCGGCGGCCTTGCCCACGAACACCAGGGTCAGCGCCGCGGCGATCCGCAGGCGCAGCTGCGGCGCGCCCGAGCGCATCACCAGCCGCCAGAGGTCGGCCATGGAGGCCCAGAAGGCGAACTTCGCCTCGGCCGGCGCCACCGCCTCCGGACCCGAGAACCGGGCGCGACCCGCGTGCGCGTAGGTCAAGCGCCGGCGCCCCGAACACGGGCGACGGTTGGGCGCGCGATGAGAGGAACCCTCGACAAGCTCACGGTTTGCTAGAAACTCCCTGACCTTAGGTAGTTGGGCTTGCGCGGCTGCGAAGCAAGCGGCCCAATTCGGTTTCCTCTGGAGTAAGCGTAATGGGGCGTCATCGCCAACGCCTGGAATCGGCCTGCGTGTTCTGCGGATCCTCCGATGAGGCCGATCCGGAGTTCCTGGCGGCCGCGCGGCGGCTGGGCAAGGCGCTGGCCGACGCCGGCATCAAGCTGGTCTACGGCGGCGGCGGCGTCGGCCTGATGGGCCAGGTGGCGCGCGCGGCGCACGAGGCGAACGGCGACGTCCTGGGGATCATTCCCACCTTCCTGGTGGGCGCCGAGCGGGCGCTGGAGAGCGTTGAGCACATCATCGTCGACAACATGCATGAGCGGAAAATGCTCATGTTCCAGCGCTCGGACAGCTTCATCATCCTGCCGGGCGGGATCGGCACCTTGGAGGAGGTCGTGGAGCTGCTGTCGTGGCGGCGCCTCGATCTGCACGCCAAGCCGGTGATCTTCTACAATCCGCGCGGCTTCTGGGAGCCGCTGTTCAAGCTGTTCCAGCACACCGTCGACGAGAAACTGACGCCGCCGGAGTTCATGTCGGCCTGGATGTCGGTGGAGACGGTGGACGAGATCGTGCCCGCCCTGCTGGGCCAGGGCCGCGAGCCGTTCCCGTCTGAGGCCGCGGTCGGCCGAAGAGGCTAGGCTTGCCGTTCGTCGAACGTCCGGA
>Ga0307511_10006179_pt1 | contig 12085 bp, 10 predicted proteins | sample 13_EM_MG_FD_200266 | JGI IMG/M metagenome (GOLD analysis project Ga0307511, IMG submission 200266) | Populus trichocarpa ectomycorrhiza microbial communities from riparian zone in the Pacific Northwest, United States - 13_EM | ecosystem: Host-associated > Plants > Roots > Unclassified | place...
CCTTTGGAAGATATACAAACCGTTGAGTTGTTGCGCAAAAAACCTCGTAGTTACTCCACATTTGTTTTACAAATTGGGTAAGTACTGTTGCCTTCCTAGCTTTAGTTGTATGGTTGCTGATGCAGGGTCAACTGCAGCAGCGGAGAGGTGAGTGGCGGCAGCGGTAGCAGGACGTGGTGATGGCAACGGCAACGACAACGGCAACGGCAACAGGATGGAGAGGTGGTGGTCGGGTTCGAGCCAAGACTGGCACTTGAGAGCCACGCAGTGAGCATGACCAAGTCCCACGATTGCCTCCGCCTGCCAACCGCGGATATCCACCACGTATTCTCAGGATTTGGTACGCTTGCCTCTCTCTATCTCTCTCTCTCCAACGTTCTCATTTGGTAGCTCTCTTAGGTTCCTGCTCCAGTTGCCGGCCACAGTCCCCTCTCGCCACCATGGTGGGTGACATTTCATTCGCCAGCAAACCCAACCCAGCCCCAGCAACAACAACCCCACTTCCCCAACGCCAGCAAACACTCACACACCTTCAAGCCCCTAGATCTCTCGGACACTCCACCAAACAGAAATCCTTCGAGTCAGCTCCATCTTCCCCCAACCCTGCAATTTCACACACCCTGACACCCCTCTTCACTGAGTCTCTGGGTCTCCGCCCATCGCAACCCACCCACTCAGGTCGTCAACAGACCCATCTCAACCTCTACCTCTACCCCTGGCTACCAACGTCCACCGCACGTCCCCAGCATCCAGTACGTCCGCCTTCCGTTCTCATTCTAGCCCCATTCTCATTCAATTATCTCTTTAGGACGCTAACCTCGACAAGATGATCCCGGATGCCGATGGTTTTGCTGGCATCTTTCCCAAACACGAGTACAAGATCATCAAGTGTCTCCAGGGTCTCGGTCACCTTTGCGCTATGACCGGTGATGGTGCCAACGGTGCCCCCGCCTTGTCCCGTGTCAATGTTGATATCGCCGTCGAGGGAGCCACCAACGCTGCCCGTGGTGCCGCCGATGTTGTCCTGACTGAACCCGGTCTCTCTACCATCGTTCACACAATCCGCGATTCCCGTATCATCTTCCAACGTATGAGGAACTATTCGGTCTACCCCTGCACCGTCACCATCCATATCGTCGTCTGCTTCGCCGTCCTCACCTTTCCCTACAAGCTAAACTTCCTCCCCTTCACGGCTCTGGTCATCACCCTCCTCAACGACGGGACCATCATGACCCCATCAGTCGATCGTGTCTTGCCGTCCATGACTCCAGATAGTTGGGACCTCACTGAGATTTTCGCTTACGCCATCGCTTATGGCTTGTATCTCACCTGGTCTCCCTCTCAATTTCGTGAAGTTTACCATGAAGGCTACCTTCATCGAGTATCTCTGTGAGCGCCGCGAGCGTCATACAACTGCCGAGGCTGCCCTCGGAACTACTGGTGCCCCCTCGGTCAAGACCGCTTCCCCTGCTGCCTCGATCCACGAGTCTCTGTACTCCAACTGTGTATCCTTCAGGACCCTTCGCACATCCGAAGCTGATTGCAAGCAACATTCCGGCCGCAATCCCTTCCTTTGGTCCCGCCACACCACCATCCTCACCATCAGCCGCATCTTCAATCCCATCCGAGAAGTCTTCGCGCCGGTCGTCGGTCGAGTCCTACCCCACCCCAACCGATGTGCCACAGCTTCCTACCCCTCCATCCTCCCATTCCAATGTACCCTCCCCAGCCGACTCGATGTCCCCCGCGACACCGCCAAACTACGAGGGCGACAGCGCGAAGATAGTTTCATCCGCTACCTCGAATACGATGCAAATATTCGCGAGACAACATTTCACTTCCATACCACCACGTCCACGCGCGAAAGTCCTCCTCATCAATACCGGTGCACCCGAAGGAACCCGTGAACGTCGGACGGTTCTACTCCAACATCGGGTCGAACGTCAATTGGAGTTACATCACGTCTATGCATTTTTCCAACTCTTCCTTGCCCGATTCCCAGAATATGTGGGGGCCGAGTTCCATATGGCCGGGAGTTCCTCACGATGACTTTTACAGACCAAACACCCGCATACGCAGTTTCCCGCTCGCTATCCACGTTCCTTAGTTTAGGTTACCAAATTTTCTACATCATCTCAATGACCCCTTTTTCGTGTTGCTTCATCCCTAAAATCACGTGTCTTATGTATCGTTGCTGTAACACAGTATTTCTGCTGTTTCTACCTAAATAAGAGGTTGAACATGAATTGCGGATCCTGGTTCACGGCCGAACATCAAGGGGGAAATCCGGTCGAGAATTTTGGACTTTCATAAGTCCGTCCAACTTACGAAAGTCAGGAAACACTTTCGCAAGTCAATCGTGACTTACGAAAGTCCCGGTGACATTCACCAACATTCGAAGATTCTAAACAAAAGCCGTAGATTGGGGGGATTTTCGACACGATTCATGATCACTGTCGTGAATCTCGACTTACGCCAAAAGACTTGAGGAAAATTGGCATGAATCACGCTATTATGGCGTGAATTAATATTTGTACAATCCGAACAGCATAGCGTCAAGGTCACCCGCGGTTTAACTACTGTGATGCGTAACTTGTAGTCACTCCGGTCAAACATCGCGGCACACCTCGACGAACACAAGTCAGATGTTCTCGACTGGGAACCAACTCGGAAATCTGTCGAACAACCGGTTGATCGTCATGCTGAAACCCTCCCACTGGTGTTCAGCGTTTCCGCTCCCGAGCCTTACGCCGGGCTGGACCGCACCTGATCCGCATGTCGATCCAGAGCGCCGGGATGCCAGGGACGTGCCCGTCCTATAGTAAATCTTCTTCCAATCCCACAGGCTGGTGGCGAATCACTAGTACGGCCGCTTCGTTTCCGTCGACCGCCGAGTGCTCAACGTTCAACGGTTGCCCCACTTCCTCCCTGCTGCACTTACCTACCACTCATCCATCCCCCGGATCAACCTCATACCCCCAAGCGTCATGGCCAATTTGGAGGAGGTCAAGATGGGGAGGTGAGACATCCGGTGGTTTTGCGATTTCATATTTCCCGATCTCGCCCACAGCCGAGAAAGCGAAGACGAGGAGTCGGTGCGTCCGACCGGAGAAGTGCCGCCCACGAGCCCCGGGAGAAACGGAAGAAAAAGGTACGTCTCGCCACCGCACCACCGTTCGTTTCGCCAAATATTGGATTTCCAGGTCCAGGAAACGTCGGAATTCAAGCGGCTCGGATGCCCCTGTCCAGAGTTCTCGATTGGGGTAGGATTTATTGTGTTTGAATGCTACGGTCCCCTCTAACGTCTGACTGCAGCCATGATCCTGACCTTGAGAGGAAATCTGAGAACGGAGGTGGGGAAAGGGGTATGCAGCCGATGGATAGGTTAGTTTGGTCTCGCGTCACCGAATCATCATTGAACAGTTGAACCCTCGTGCAGCCACGAACAGCCCTCGCCGCCAACGCAGGAAGATCACCGGACAAAGTTCTACGAGATGTATCGCCACGAAACGGAGGAGTACGACCGAGAGTTCATCAAGAGATACGACGAAGACCTGAACACCACCCTGATTTTTGTGTGTGCTTTGTATTCCTCGTTTTTATGACGTGCTGACTCGTATTACAGGCCGGTCTATTCTCCGCCGTGACATCCGCATTCATCATCCAGGTCCAACCTCAACTCCAGTCGGACCCAAACGAAGAGACAGCCGCCCTCCTCCGAGTCCTCATCTACAAAATCGACAATACCACGTTCGGTAACGACGTCCCCCTAGTACCGCAGTGGTCCGGTCCCCCGTACACAATCGTCCAGGTCCAAGCCATTCTTTATGCAAGTCTCGCCGCCACGCTCTTCTCCGCCTTCCTCGCGATGCTCGGAAAACAGTGGTTGAACCGATACGCCTCCATCGACATGCGAGGACCAGCCATCGAACGCAGCCAGAACCGACAACGGAAGCTGGACGGCATCGTCACCTGGTACTTTGACCATGTCATGGAGTTGTTACCTATTATGCTGCAGTTTGCACTCTTACTCCTCGGTTGTGCGCTTTCCTGGTACCTCTGGGAGATCAACACGATCGTTGCAGCGGTTGTGCTTGGTGTTGCCGTATTTGGTGTCGCTTCCTACATTTTCTTCGTCATTGCGGGGGCAGCCTCTACCAGTTGCCCGTATCAGACCCCCGGTGCACGCATCCTCCGTCACATTCCGCCTCTTGCCCTGAGTGCACTTCGTTCAGTTTTCTCCCGCTCCCATGTTATTCATGGGGTCGCCAATTGGTGGTATTGGAGAACACAGGATTTCAAGTGTTCGGCATTTTGGTTTGCCAAGATATTCGCGGCCATTCTCGTGTCACCGGCCATTCTATTACTCAATCTACTCGTTGATGCCTTCCTTCTCGCACGAGCGATTGTCAGGGCGTCTTTTGTTAATGCTCTTGGGGTGCGTCGCTGGTTTCACAGGCGGGACCCGCAAGCCGCTGTGTTGGACGTGCGATGTATCTCGTGGATGCTCCAAACGTCGTCGGACAAGACCATCCACCTGCCGGCCCTGAGATTACTCGCAACGATGGCAACGCTGGCTGAATTTCACCCTGCGCTCGTTTCAGCTTGTTTCGATATCCTCGTCGGTTGTGTGTCAACCGTTGGTAGCAAAGTGGTGATCCTTCAAGGATCAGAGGAGCTCGCAACATTGTCTGCTCTGTGTTGCCTCCGCACGTTGGCCCACCTCACGACAGCAGATTCGGCATCGAGCGTCTTCAAAGACATCCGCCGGCGGTACACCAAGACTTTCCCGGTCGAGATCGACTTCGAAGGCATCCCGTCTCGCCATCGTTTCTCCATCATTCATAATGTATTCTATCCATCCAGTGTCATTCATGGCACGTTCTATACGCCCGTCAAACAACTTTGGGCACAAAACTTCCGCCGCCCGAGGATCCAGTGGAAAAACTACGAACCGTCCAGTGTTGAGCATGCTGTCATCGTTCAGCTTGGGCGGTTCCAATACCAAGGGAAAGATTATCGGAAAGTGCCTCGCTGGATCCTCCGCTATGGACGTCATCTACTATCCCAGGATCCCTTACCTCCCGCCTCAGTCGCCGCTGACTGCCTGTCAATCATTGCGATGGACCTGGGCTGCACTATACCAAACCCCACAACCCCCGAGGAGAGGTGTGTCCATATCTTATGAATATCTACCCTTCTGACCAAGAATCAGTGTACGGCTCGACGAGGTTTCGGACCTGATAGCCAAGGAACTCGAAAACATGGTTCTGGTGGGCGATCCGGATCAAATCTGGCCAAAGCGTAAAGCCATCACCGCCCTCCTCCCATATGCAGTCTGGCGGGAACGAGTTGGGGACCACAAGATGGCTGACGCGTTCCTGGGTGTTGTCAGGGTTCCAAACGTAGTCGCGTTTATGGCTCGACCAATCACCATGCTGCTTGAACAAGCGGGTCCCGATTTCCCAAACCGGCTCGTGATGCATATGTCGCCGTATGCTGATTGGGGACCGGAATCCAACAGGAACACAGTCACCCGGTGGACCGAGGCGGTCTTGGCGGTCCCGTGCTATACGGAGGAAGTCGGCCAGAGGGTGGTCGATGCGTTGTTGCAAATCGCGTCCAACATCTATATACAACCATACATTCCTGTCAACATTTGGGCGTGGTTGAAGAAACGACCATCTCTCCCACCGGTATGCAGTGGGCGGAAGATGGGAACCTGGCATCATGTTATTCCTAGGGTCCGACAACTTGGAGATATCGAAATTCTCGAGTCGTACCTTCTTCTCGTTTGGTCGGAGTGGAACGTCGCTTACCAGGGTGGATTCATCGAAATGTGTACCTCGATTAGGGAGGACCTTGGCGGAATCGGGATGGGGTGCCATCGGGAAGTTCTCATCAACCGGTTGGATTACGTCCTTGGACAGCTGGATCGAGGATTAGAACACCTCAAGCAACGGAATCCGCTTCTTGGTGAAGATCACATCCCGGAAGCGAGGATACAATACGAGGGACTCAGGGAGGTATTACTGGAGGTGGGCAGGGAAGCGTCGGAGATCCTGACCCGTACGCCTTTCAGATTAATTAATTTGTTTAATTTACTCACCTCGGCGGATGTCCACAGAGTCTCACTCGATGTTCATTTGTGCGCTTCCTCTCCCGTGCCTGTAGTCGCCCATTCGCGACACTTGGTTTCCCCCCGCCACCCCTTCAAGCTCCGTCGGTTCGATCCTCGTAGGAGGCGGGCCAGGGATGGCGTACTGTACATGTCATTGCTTTCGTCTTCATACTATCCCGTGTACCATAACTTACCGCTTTGCACCTTTATACCAGTCTCGTCATCTCACCCTTCGCCGCATTCCTCGCGGTTCTCGTTGAACGGTGGTCGAACTAGTATGCTTCCATTGGTGTGCGAGGTTCCATCCTCAAGCACGACCAAATCCGGCGGGGGAAACTCGATCGGATCGTCACCTGAATGGTATCTCAACCGTCTGGTGGAGTGGCTGATTGTCCGTTCCGCGTTTAGCTTATGGTTGCGCGCGGTGATGGTGGTCCGACCGGCTACTGGAGGCTGAAAGACCTGCACGCCGACACGAACTACGTGCAAGTGGCGGTCTTTCTTTCCATCTAGTTTACGAAGCGCGCTGTTCTTGTCCCGGATGAGACCTTGGAGCCGCCTCAGCACGCCGACCAATTGATGCACCGTCCCCCTCGGCGAACGAGCGGCGACAAGAGGTTCCCGCCGTCCCTGGCCATCCCTTGGACCCATAGCCGGGCGAGTTGGGGTCTGAGGAATGGCCTGCAACTGGAAAGCGGACCGCCGATGGAGCCACGTCGGAAGTCATTCGAACGCCAACACCGTTACCTGGCTTTTATATCGACGAACGCAGGAGGAGCAGTTGAAAGATTGTTTGCGCGTATCCACGGCCGAACTCAACATCGAAGAACTGAAGCAATTGCGCGCTAGGTGCCTTGCTGCTGTATCACTTCACCGAATGGAGTGGATCGGGACTACCCTCGTTGGCGAGCTCTTGTCATTGACGAAGCAATTTGCGGAGAATGCCGGGACAAATCCTCAGCCTCATGGTGTGGGTGACCCACACCATAGGTGTACCGTCCATTCTTCCGCGGCCTTCTGCCTCCATTCGATCGTATTCATTCCTATGCCGCTTTTCGTATTCGCATTTCATCCCGGATTTTAGTATGTGGCTGTCTTGCTCGTTTCTCCCTCAAACTTAAAATCGTACGCATCAATGATACCCGTCGCGTTTCGTACTGTGGTGCGGTCTCGGGGTTGGGTCTGTGGGCGAAGTTGCGGCCATGTGGTGGTCCGTCCTATGATGTGAACAAACTCAGGGCGTAGTGGTGCTTACGGGCGGGAAAGAGTTTATAAGACGTACTTTTGGTTAGAACAGAGTGGTGCATCGACGTCAAGGTCAACCGGGCACTGGGGCTGGGTACCGAGACCCGTTGGGCCGGTCACACCATAGAAATCAAGACTTTCGTCCCAACGTTTCTTCCCGGTCGTTCAGTGTCCTCGTCAGTGCCAAGGAAGTCATATGTCCGTTTTCCCGGTTCAATACGAACACGCCAACCTGTGGCATCTAGCATTCCCGGCCCGACCCCCGCACAGGATCCGCGTGTGTCACTGCTCAGCGGCCCGTGTAGCACGATTACTTGGTACGACCACTTTGTTTGTATCGGTCCACCCACTCAACGGTTGCCCCACTTCCTCCCTCTTGTCGTCTATACCTCCAGCGGATCAATCCGATACCCTCGAGCATCATGGCCAATCTGGAGGAGGTCAGGATGGAGAGGCGAGACATCCGATGGCTTTGCAATATTATTTTTCTGATCTCACCTGCAGCCGAGAAGGCAAAGGCGAGGGGTCGGCACGCCGGATTGGAGAAGAACCGCCCACAAGCCCCGGGAAACGTAGGAATTCAAGCGACCCAGGTACCTCTGTCCAGGGTCCTCAATCGAGGTGAGGTTCATGCCTGTCAACGCTAGAACCCTCTAATGTCCAACCGTAGCCAAGATCCCGATCCCGAGGAGAAATCAGAGAACAGAAGTGGGGAACGGGGTACGCCGGTGGATAGGTCAGCTCAACATTTCGCCTTCGAACTGTCGTTGGACGTTGAACCCTTGTGCAGCCACGAACAGGACTCGCCGCCAACACAGGAAGATTACCGAACCAAGTTCTACGAGGTGTATCGTCGCGAAGCCGAGGAGTACGACCGAGAGTTCATCAAGAGATACGACGAAGACCTGAACACCACCCTGATCTTTGTGCGTGTTTTGCGTTCCCTCGTGTCTGACGTGCTGACTCGTGTTACAGGCCGGTCTGTTCTCCGCCGTGACATCCGCATTCATCATCCAGGTCCAACCCCAACTCCAGCCGGACCCAAATGAAGATACAGTCGCCCTCCTCCGAGTCCTCATCCATAAGATCGACAATACGACATTCGGCAATGACGTTCCTACGATTCCGCAGTGGTCCGGTCCCCCACACACAATTGTCCAGGTCCAGGCAATCCTTTACGCAAGCCTCGCTGTCTCACTCTTCTCCGCCTTCCTTGCGATGCTCGGAAAACAGTGGTTGAACCGATACGCCTCCATCGACATGCGAGGGTCAGCGATCCAACGCAGCCAGAACCGACAGCGGAAGCTGGATGGCATCGTCACCTGGTACTTCGACCACGTAATGGAGTTGTTACCTCTGATGCTGCAATTTGCGCTGTTGCTCCTCGGTTGTGCGCTTTCCCGCTACCTCTGGGGGATCAATGTGGACGTCGCATCGGTTGTCATCGGCGTCACCTCATTTGGTGTCACTTCCTACGCCCTCTTCATCGTTGCAGGGACAGCCTCTGCCAGCTGTCCATATCAAACCCCTGGTGCGAATATCCTCCGACATATCCTACTCCTTGCCTCGAGCATACGTCGCTCACTTTCCTCCCACTCCAACCTTATCTTTTTGTTCGCCGATGTTTGGCATTCATTAAAGGGATCTATGTATTCGACACAAACTCTCGCCTTGTTGATGACCAGGATAATCCTACTTCCATTGATGCTACCGTACCACATGGTCACTGACGCCTGCCTCCTTGCACGAGCGATGGTCGGTGCGCTTGGCGCCCGTGCTCTCAGGGTGCGTGGCTGGTTTCACAAGGCGCGTGGATGGGCCCCACAAACGACCACATTGGATCTATATTGCATCTCATGGATGCTCCAGACATCGTTGGACAAGTCTATCCACCTGTTGGCCCTAAAATTACTCGCAATGATGACAACACTAGCTAACTTTGACCCTACCCTCGTCTCAGCTTGCCTCGATATTCTGGTGGGTTGTGTGTCAATCGTTGGTGGCAAAGTGGTGATCCTTCAAGGGTCAGAGGAGCTTGCAGCACTATCTGCCCTGTGTTGCCTCCGCACATTGTCCCACCTCACAACTGCGGATCCAGCATCGAATGTCTTCAAAGACGTGCACCGGCGGTACACAGAAGCTTTCCCGATCGAGGCCGACTTCAGAGACCTTCCGTCTTATCACCGTTTCTGCATGATCCACAACATATTCTATCCATCCCGCAAACAGGTCCAGACCAACCTGTTCGGCTTCCGGGATGCTTACCGGCTGAAGATCCAGTGGGGGGACTACAAACTCTCCAGCGCTGAACACCCAGTCCTTACCCAGCTCGTACGGTTCGAATACCAAAGGAAACAATGTCGGAAGGTGTCCCGTTGGATCCTTCACGTTGTACATCATCAATTATCCCAGGACCCCCTACCCCTTGCCTCAGTTGTTGCAGACTGCCTGTCGATCATTGCGATGGACCTGGGCTGCACTGTTTCAAACGTCACAACCCTGGATGAAAGGTATGTCCATATCTGATACATATCCACCTTTCTGACCAAGAGCCAGTGCACGGCTGGAGGAGGTTTCGAGCTTGGTAACTAAGAAACTCGAAAACACGGTTCGGGTCGAAGATCCGTATCATACCTGGTCTAAGCGCAAGGCTCTTATCGCGCTCTTTCCATATGTAATCTGGCAGGATCGAAGTGGGGACTATAGGATGGCTGATGCGTTCTTGGGTATCGCCAGGGCTCCGAAGATACGAGAACTCTTGACCAAACAGATCAACACGCTGTTTGAGGAAGCGCATTCAAACTCCCCAAACCGAGTTGTGACGTTTATGTCACCATACGTACAGTGGGGGCGGTTCGGCGGAAACACAGTCACCTGGTGGGCTGCGGCAGCCATGGCAGTCCCGCATACAGAGGAAGTTTGCCAGAGTGTGGTTGATGCTCTACTGCAGATCGCATCCGTTAACCGCCTGGAACCATACGTTCCTGTCGAAATTTGGGCGTGGTTGAAGAAGCAACCATCTCTCCCGCCTATATGCAGAGGGCGGGATAAGGGAACAATGGGCCATGTTGTTCGCAGGGTTCGAAAACTCGGAGATGTCGACATCCTTGAGTCGTACTTGCTTCTCGTCTGGTCGGAGTGGGATTACATTTACGATAATGGTCTCGCCGAAATGTGTACCTCAATCCGGGAAGACCTCGGTGGAATCGGGATGGAGCGTCATCGAGAAGTTCTCATCAAACGGCTGGATCACGTCCTCCGACAGCTGGATAGGGGATTAGGATACTTCAAAGAACAGGATCCGCTTCTCGATGAAGATCACATTCAGAAAGCGAGGGAACAATACAAGGAACTCAAGAGGGTATTGTTAGAGGTGGACAGGGAAGCGTCGGAGATCTTGACCCGTACGCCTTTCAGATTAACTAACTTGTCCAATCTACTCACCCCAGCGGATGTCCACAGAATCCCACTCGACGTTCATGTGTGCCCTCCCTCTCCCATGACCGTAATGTGTCCACAGCTCTCGCTCCTCGTTTCCCCGACTTCGCACTCCGTTTACACATGGACTCCCTTTCATCTCTCTTCGAGCACTGTTGATCCCCACTGTAGGAGGCGGTCGGCGGAGCGTGTGTCATACATGTCATCGCTTTCATCTCTATACTATCCTGTGTACCACAACTCACAGCTTTACACCTTTGTTCCTGAATACGCCGGTCTCGTTATCTCACCCTTCGTCACATTACTCGCAGTCCTCGTCGAACGACGGTCGGACTACTAGTTCGCGTTAGCGTGCGAAGTCCCGCCGTCGAGTGTGGCCAAATTCTGCGGCGGAAACTCGATTGGATTATCTCAACCGCATGGTGGAGTTACTATCGATATTGGTAATTGCCCGTTCCTTGTTCAGCCTAGCGTTGCATATGGCGAGGTCGACTGCTGAAGGTAGTAATACGACGATACTATGCTCATGACGGTCTCTGGGAACCAAATGTTTTGATAACTATTTGAAGATCATACACTTTGATTGGGAGAACTATGGTGAACCATCGGACTAGCAGTGCGCGACACTAGCCCTCGATCCCCTCTCCTCTCCCAACGACTTGCGCATAGTGTTAGGGGCGTGCAGGTCACGTCAGTCGTGACGCGCTGGTGGTCAGATCATAAGAGGAGTTTGTGATTTGTCCGGGGGCGTGGAGTTCATCTAGGTTGAGTGAGCCGTTCATTTGGTATACTTTGAGGCATCTACCTCTATCAAAGAGAGACCGGAACGGGATCGGATGAGGTCGCTGGTCAACGAGATTGTTGCTCGAATTGGCTGTCTGTTGTTACATGTCATCGCTCCAGTACGCCAAAGGTGTTCTGCCGAAAGTATTCGATCTCCCATATACTGATCGACGGGGCCTTGTATCGGTTTCCTAATCCAAGTGTGCTCGATAAAAGTTAGGGCTTGGGACCTGGCGTAGCTGAGGGTAGGGTGATGTCGCCGTCTGACAATACTCGCGCGACAGTCCGATGCGGCTACGAAGCTGACCGTGCGACGGGTGTTGGGGGTTATCCGGTGCAGAGGTGATGATCCAGTCTGGGAGGTCCGGTCGAGTGGTTCCAGGACAGTTGTCGATAACTAGAGGGATGCCAGCCCTCATGATCCAATGCGAACCGCCTCCCATGACCCGCGCCGCCAGAGCGCATCCTGTCGTTAACTTCAATGAATCAGGATCCTAG
>Ga0307511_10006180_pt1 | contig 12085 bp, 11 predicted proteins | sample 13_EM_MG_FD_200266 | JGI IMG/M metagenome (GOLD analysis project Ga0307511, IMG submission 200266) | Populus trichocarpa ectomycorrhiza microbial communities from riparian zone in the Pacific Northwest, United States - 13_EM | ecosystem: Host-associated > Plants > Roots > Unclassified | place...
GATAGTCAATATTGAAAGTCACATCTCTTTTGATCCTTCAATCTTTATTTTTATTTATTTTTTGCTTTTCATTTCCCTATCATGAATTTTTTTTCCATTCTAGTCACTAAATTAAACCAAAAAAATAATTGTTTCTTTCTTTTAAACTTCTCTAATGAGATGCTTCTATTCTCTGCAGCTTATTATCTGCCCCAAAATGCTGGAGACATCGCTCGAAAGTACATAAACGATCCTGAGTTGTTGTCTTTCATTGATGCAGAGGTGATATACTTTGAATTCAATTCTTTGATAAATTTTGTATATTTAATGGTCTTTTGGGTATTGAAAGAGGGTCCTGCAATCTCATAAAGAAGTTTTATCTGTTGTTTCTCTGCAGTGTTTCATAATGAGCACAGTCAATGCTTTGCAGACCCCAATGATCAATGCGGGCATGGTGAGCAGTTTAAATAACTTTGGACCTCTCCAATATGTATATTCTAATCTTTTTTTATCGGCACCAGGTTTTATGTGATAGGCATTTTGGAGGGATCAATTATCCTGTTGGTGGGGTTGGTGGAATTGCAAAGTCCTTGTCAAAAGGTCTGATTGATCAGGGCAGTGAAATTCTTTACAGGGCAAACGCGACCAACATCATTCTTGAGCATGGAAAGGCTGTGAGTTTTAAATAGTGGATAAATGGTGCTAGAATTGAATCCTTGGTTTTATAAATGCAAAAAGAAATAAAAAAAAGGAAGATGATAATATTGTTATCTATTTTAGTTTCACTTGAATTTGGCAGGTAGGAGTGAGGCTTTCAGATGGAAGGGAGTTCTTTGCCAAAACCATAATATCAAATGCTACTAGATGGGATACCTTTGGTTGGTTTTGGCAGATTCCAACATTCTAATTTATTTGATTTGACAATAACGTTTTGCTGCTCTAGCACTGGGCTTTTTCAGTTATCATGAAGTAATTAAATATGTTGCAGGGAAGTTGTTGAAAGGAGAAACCCTTCCAAAAGAGGAAGAAAATTTTCAAAAAGTTTATGTCAAGGCTCCATCTTTTCTTTCCATTCACATGGGTGTTAAAGCCGAGGTTCTACCACCAGATACAGATTGCCACCACTTTGTTCTTGAGGTATTCATTTGCTCACAAACTGAGACCATATATCTGGAATTGTGAGCTTGACACATTTAACTTTAATTCTTTTGTTTTGACTTAGGATGACTGGGCAAGATTAGAGGAGCCTTATGGAAGCATATTCCTAAGCATTCCAACTGTTCTTGATTCATCATTGGCTCCTGAAGGCCGTCATATACTCCACATATTTACAACATCTTCCATTGAAGACTGGGAGGTAAGTTCACTACTGTAACTTTTAAGTGAATAGCTATACTTAATGTCTTATTTCTATCCTTTCCCTCCCTCTGTCAGCTAAATTCCTAATAGCTGGACTTAACTGTTTAGGGACTCTCGACAGAAGACTACGAGGCAAAGAAGAAGGTTGTGGCTTATGAGATTATAAGCAGATTGGAGAAGAAACTTTTTCCGGGGCTCAGATCATCAATTACTTTCATGGAGGTATATATCACATTATCATAAAAGTACATATTCATTGAAGAATGTAAAGAGATTGTGTCAGGTGATGGCATATGAGAAGGAAATGATCACTACTTATGGATGTAAGCCTGAATGATACACACAAATTCATAAACCAACCTCAAGTGGTTGGATCCTTAGAGAGGCTTTAAATTCACGAATTTCTCTAATTTGAAGAAGTCCTTCCCACTATCCATTTTGTACTTTATTAACTGCATGCCTTGTTTGGTGGGAGCTCATTCAAAGTTCTTACATTCCAAGTTTCAGTGAATGGAATACTATGTTTATTATCGACTCTTGTCATTCAAATTTGTTTTGGCTTCAAAAGTACATGCAATCATGGCAGGTAGGTTCACCCAAGACACACAGGAGGTACTTGGCTCGTGACAAGGGTACATATGGACCAATGCCACGCAGTACTCCTAAAGGTTTATTGGGAATGCCATTCAATACAACAGTAAGTCCAATCATTACCTCTCATGAATGTCACAGTAATTGTAGTTTTAGAAATCATTTAAGCAAGAAATACTCAGGCTATTTGCCTCTGCCCTTTATCAATGGTGCTTCACTTTCTTTCTTTACCTCTCTGGTCCTCTCCCTACAAAAGTGAAATGCCATCAACACTTGTTGAAATGTCAATACTCCACTCCTCTCAAGCCTGCCAAACTCCATTAACAACCACTTATGAATCTTTTTTCAGATTACACGATTTATCTCAAGTTTTGGATCGAACTGATCCGTTGACACAAGTAGTTCATGGGAGAAAATCAGTTGGGTCATGACATGATGAAACTTGCAGGCTGTAGATGGTCTTTACTGTGTTGGCGATAGCTGCTTTCCAGGACAGGGTGTTATAGCTGTAGCTTTTTCAGGAGTAATGTGTGCTCATCGAGTAGCTGCTGATATTGGTAAGCTAGGAAACATTTCTCATTCTCAATGTGTTTGATATTGGCTTCGGTAGTTCTGCTGACCATTTGTGAAAGCATGATCAAGTCGTGGTAGAAATTATAGTTATGCATTTTCTCCATTGATGAAATAATGAATGTCAACCCTGTTAAACCTTCAAGGTGTTTTTCTTTTTCCTGATCGAGATCTATTTAAAAAATTATCCTACGTTTAGGTGTAAGGACAAGAAAAGTAAATTGTATGTCAACTTTGATGAGCTTCCTACTCCCTTTAAATGACTAGTTTTTTTCTGTTTACCCCCCCTCCCCCCAAAATCTTATCATAGGCATTGAGAAAAGGTCCCCTGTAATGGATGCTGCTCTCCTCCGGCTTCTTGGTTGGTTAAGGACCTTGGCTTGAGAACAGGGAAAAGAAAAACAGAGCCTGCAACATGACATTTTTGCCTGAAGAACACAGGTTAGTGGAAATGATCTGCAAGAGATAGAAGCGAAGTGCAATTGCCAAGCTAGTGAACCAGGTATCCAAAAATATTAACCTTTCACAAACTGTGAGTTGAATCACTGCGGGTGATTCTCACTCCTTAGGCTGGATCAAAAGTACACAGAGCTGTAGAGGGATCTTCAAGATTTTCTTTTTCGTTTACCTTTGTCATAACCTAATTTTTGCCTTTTGGCTTTTAATTTAATTTTTATAGAATTTAAAATAAAAAATTAAAATATCAGAGATTTATTTCGATGAAAAGTGTAATTTGTCAACTTCCGTGAAAATTAAGGACTATAATGTGCTTTTGTCATTCTATCTTAATATTCAGGATAATCCCTATCTTCAAGATAATTTTTATCTTCGAGATAATCCTTGTCTTTAAGATAATGATAATTATCCGCTTTCAAATTTGATTTTTAATTAAATTCAAACTTCAAAGAAAAGAATGAGTTTGATTGAAACTTGGTTTCTCACACGCGAAAAGACTCTGACACTATAAATACAGATCTCAGAGGAAAAAAAAAGGAAAAACAGAGAAGAAAAAAGGGGAGAAAACGTAAGCAGGGACGCAAAAATGAACCCAGAAACCAGAGCAAAGAACAGAGTAAAAACCAGAGCAAAAAAAATATACAGAGAGAAGGAGAGAACAAGAGGGCAGCACACACAGTGACGAGAATTATCCTTGAAATTGTCTTCGTCCCTGCAAACAAAGGAAAGACCCGTATTCATTCAAAGAACACTCACAGCAGACCGACATCATCTTCGTAGTTTTAAAAGCTGCTGAGAAAGCAAGAAGGAAAGCACAGACAAGTGATCACAAAAGGAAGACAAGGGGAAACAGTAGGCGAGAATCATCATCAGCGCTGCAAACATCTTCGATCTCCAGAAGCAGGTATGACTTCATCCCCTTTGTATCTTCATTTCAAAATGTAATTGTTAATGTTACAAGAACACTGTGTGAAGGTAATTTAATTACCTTCACCAGTGTTCGCGCACGCGTGACCAATTCACGCGTGCTTTTAGTTTTTGCCCAGCCGGGTCACTGGCTTGGGCCAGTGACCTGGCCGGGCTGGCTGGGTCCAGCCCAGCCACATGGGCTGAGCTGGGCCCAGCCCAAAAAAAATTATTAAAAAAATAAAAAATGTGTATGCATGAATAAAAACAATATAAATTTATTGGTTTATTCACTGACGCCAGAGTCAGGAATAAAAATACCGGTTTAAATTTATATTATTCTTTCATTGTATTTTATTTTATTTAGCTGGAAAAATAAAAAAATTGTGCATGCGTAAAAATAAATTTATTTTATTTGTTTATTGACTGACGCCAGAGTCAGGAATATAAAAATATGGATTTAAATTTATTTTGTTTTATAACTACGTAATATTTACCAACGCCAGAGTTGGAAGTATCCGTATTTGAATATTCACTGGCGTCAAAGCCAGGAATATCACATGCAAACCATCATAGCATAAACCAACAAAACATTAGCAATTTATGACAAAATTAGCAATGCAGCCTGCCTCGGGCAGGACGTTTAAGGGGTGATAATATCTTTCCTTTTTGCGTAACCAGTCTCGTACCATAGAATCTCTGCTGACCAGTTAGAGTTCCTAGTGACCATAATACTAGGTGACGACTCCTTAAATAAGATCATTCCCTATTAAAGAACAGGATGCCAAAAATCCGTTCTTCCCAAATATATATTTTTAAGGCCGCCGCGATGTTGGGTGCGACAACCTTTTTTCCCTCTCAATTTGGTGTTTGGTTAGCAATCACTGGTGGTTTCTATGTATTTAAGCGGTTGCTCTTGGAAATTTTCTTTCCAAGGAAAACGTAAATAAAGTTCCATCAAATCATATGCGATACCATGTTTTTCATTCCCCCAACTTTTAGAAGTCGCTAATTCCAATAGATATGCATTAGTCATAGGTAGGTATGTCTGACAATTATTATTACATCACTCCATTTTAATATAAAAGATACGAGCTTGTGAGTGCGAGCTTCTTATAACGTGATTGCATTTCTAGGAATTCTCCTCGCGGAAAAATCAACTTACATGCCTAAGATACTGCATAAATATCGTCGTTGAGGCTTTTTCCATCCAAAAATCTTCATGGAGCTGAAATATGATAACTTGCTTATATCCCTTTCTCTGATCCGTGGAACCCAAGTTTTCTTGGAATAGATCTTTGAAGTCAAACGTGGAAGTTAACTGTCGATAATGCGCACTGAATATTATTGCTTACTGCGCACAAAGCTTCATTCTCCGCAAGGAAATATAAGCCAAGAGACGGTAGCCAAAAACCATTGCCACCAGGGCACTAACTTCCGTCAAGCCACTGTCTATTCTCATTCCATTTAAAACTGGTGTCATGTGTTTATATTGAACCTTGAGGAGAAGCTTATAGGTGTGGTAGTTGAAAGACAGATAGCGGATCCAAGATACAAATACTGGAACTCTCTGCAAAATCGAAGACCATTTGTGACCATTCTTTGCGTTTAGGTGAGAAAAAGTTGAATCAATACTAATTCTGGGAGAGAGTTATCAATTAGTGAAGTAATGAACTCCACTCTAGATGACATGCTCTGAAACTTCAATATTGATTGTAGACGTTATTGAGTAGTCCTTTTCTATCGGTCAATCAATGTCAGCAATATGTGTCATGTGGTGCGAATCTAAAATTCAAATGTTGTGAAAAAATTCACTCAAATATTGCATTGGAGAGGAGCAATAGAGAGAGATGTATGAAATGATCTTTGATGAACTTACCTTTACAAAATACCCTCCAGCCAGCATGAAGGTCATCACAGTAACTGAAGCTAGAGTTGTGGCCCTCTTTAAGTCCATCAGGGTAGCCCCAATAGCTAGTCCGAGTCCCTGCCATGGAGACATGCTTGATTAAATACTTACATTTTAAATTGTTTTTCTTTGACACCCTTCTTCGTTAGTATTGCAAACTAGTCTCACCTGAGCAGCAATAATGCTGAGAAAAACCGTGAGCATGGTTAGGAAAAATGGAGCAGCACTCATTCGCAAGCCTGCCATGAAGTAGACGACGAGAAGGAAAAGTACTGGTAGTACTAGATCAAGTGGAAGGTCGCTTGTAGTCCTTGCCAAGAAATATGCACTTAGTCTGTACATGTCAGCTGCCCGTTCTTTACTCAACATGGCTCTTTCTTGGGGAAATGTGAAGATTGCTGTGAATACAGGAAAAAATCCCCAGAAAACCGCAATGAAGAACAGCAGCCCTGCCTGTAATCCAAGAAGGTTTAAGTTTACTAAGTGAAATTATGTTGTTTGTGTAAAGGAGCTTCAGGAAACAAAAAATGTGCTTTTGTGATTATGAGCCAGACTGATTTTTTGTAATTCAGTTGATTTTCAATGGTTTCGGATAGGTTTTCAGAGAAGTGCTTCAGTAAACTTTGAGCCTGAAATGGAAAAGAGAAGGGCCAAGGGTTGATCTTGGCCGGACCATTATTTACCTGATCTTGAAGACCTTTGAGGCTATTAGTATCTGAATTCCACCATAGTAATCCCAAGATAATTGCAGTAGAGAGAACTTGGGTGATTCTCAACCAGCTAAAATAGTCGTGCCGCCTTTCTTTGATTCCCCTGCAGAACAAAATGGTATATTGTTGCCACCAGCTTGCCCCCCATTGTCGTTTCAGAGAAGACACTTTTGCCTTCACTTCTTCATCAAGGGGTATAGGAACCATTAGTTTCTTCTTCTCTTTGACCGCAACTCGTGTCTCATAGGCCTCCACGAGGTACTGTTTTCGACAGAAACATTATCTAGTTAAATAGCAGCTTTTGATGTTAAGAACGCAAAAGTCTGTCTGTGTATACTTCATTACCTCATGAACAACTGCAGGAGAAGGCTTCCCGTTTCTTTTTCCTGCATCTGAATTCACTATTTGCACTTTATCGTCCAATTCAGATGGGACAGAAACATCATTTATATTGCCATTTGCAAGGTCTAGCAAGAACTCTGCAGGGTTCATGGCAATAAGCGGGTTGCAACCTATAGATGAGAAGTACAGCATTGCTTCTGATGATTTTCCAAAATAAAGCAAACTCCCTTTCCCAAGAAGAATCAACTTGTCAAATTTGTGGAAGAGTCTACTAGATGGCTGGTGGATAGTTGTCACCACTGTTTTCCCACCCTGCCATTAAATGGAAACAAGTTGGTAGCAGAAAAATGCAACACTATCTCCTGATGAAAGGGCCAAAAACTTGAATAAGAAGCATCACAAATAGAATACCTCTGCCATATCTTGTAACAGCTGCACTGTCTTTAAAGCAGTTGTAGAATCCAAGCCCGAGGTTGGTTCATCAAGAAACAAGATTGAAGGGTTGATTATAATCTCATTGCCAATGCAAACTCTTTTCCTCTCCCCACCTGACACTCCACGCACAAATGAGCCACCAATCACGGTGTCTTGGCACCTAGGCACATCAACATTAGCTTTCAAGAATGAGCAAGATCAATCAGACGCTGCAGAATTTATTTCTATTATTAACATTCTTGACTTGAATTGATTACAAATTTGCCTTGATTGATGATGGCAGGGAAATGAGAATTCATTACCTCTCTAAGCCTAGCTCATAGATGACGTCCATGGCTCGTTTTTGCTTCTGTTGTTTTGTCAATGTCTTTGGCAATCGAAGGAGGGCTGCATATGTCAATGTTTCTTTCACTGTAAGGTGAGGAAACAGAATGTCGTCTTGTGTCACGAATCCTATCCTGCCATATGTTTTTTTATGTCATTTTGATGTGCATTTGCAATGATTCAAATTTCTAGTCGTACATGCAACAAAAGTTCTGACTTAGCTAAATTCAGGTTCTTGCGTCTTTTCATTGATTTTTGGTCATCGCGATGAAAAATAAATTGGCAAGTAACAATTCAATTCAGCGCTGTAAGTACCGAACCAGTCTTGCACTGATATCTAAGTTTCTTACCTACTTTTTAAGAACTTGGAGTATGGTCCGTCATTGTAAGTGATTGAACCACCGACAGTGGGCTGATTTAACCTGCCGCCAAGCAGATTCAGAAGTGTTGTTTTTCCACTTCCTGAAGGTCCCATAAGAGCCAAAACTTCCCCTGGATCCACCGAACCACTGATCCCATTCAAGATATCCTTTTCCTCGGTTGAGGTCATTCCTTTGATGATCACCTTGTATGTAACATCTCTGAACTGCAGATTCCCAAACAAGAACAAAGTTCAATTCGGTAAATGGTGGAAACTTCATTACATGATTATCTGATAATTGCTAAGTTAGAAAGTCTAATTTCTAACAAAATATAAGAAAAACTGTCCATACCCTTCTTTCCTTGACAAATAAGCATTGCTTTTTATTCAATACCTGAGATCGACTCGGGAACTAGTCTAATTAGACTCAAGAAAACAAGTGAAGATAGCTTTCTATCCTCAAATGCATGTTCCTGTTCTTACAAATGGTTAATAGAACTCTTAAGACCCCATTAGTAGTTTTCATGGCAAGTTAATAAATTGTACTGCATTTTCTTTTTTTGTTGGAAAGAAGGGTGAGTCTTGTACAAAAATATCATATACAATGAAACTCTGTACAAGACTGAACCTGACCATGCTAACCATATTCTATGGATCGCGTTGATTGCTAGATCATAAATCTCCATCCCTGCCTGTCCAAATAGAACGTATCGGTATCAATCCGTGGCACCATTAGGAAAGGCTAGTTTGAATACTACCGGTGCATGCTAGCTCTACTTGGAGAATAAAGAAGAACAAGACTGGAAACCTGCAGCATCGCAAATTAGATTTTGTTACCTTCAGGTAAATTGGCAAGGAGGGTTCAGTTTGAAATTTCTGCTTACGCATTCCGGCTTCAAGATCCTCCGCTGCAACAACCATAGATATAGGACTGTGTAAACTAATGACAGAATCAAGATGTTTTTGATGCTAAAGAAGAAGAAGAAGTTGTTTTGCTTCTTGAATGATAAATAACATGGTATGTGATGAACATTTTAAGCAATTCTCATTTTAGCCAATATTTCTCTAAATTATTAGTATCGGCTAACATGCCAATTGAATCATAACTTGATTGGAGAGATTGAAGCTTCTGTCATATCATTTCACAACTTTGTGGCTGCAATAATTCCTGAAGATATGGTTGCAATGGTCACAATTTAAAGATCCCAACAAATTCAATCAACAGTAAAGAGAACTCTGTAACCTCAATGTCACGTACGATCCTCCCATCACCTAACCATTTAAGAGTTTATCATTGAGAGAGGATTACGACAGAAGAGGAAGAGTGCTGATATCATTTTCTGAAGTCACATATGATCTAGGTGCATGATTTTTGCCAAGACGAGGGGAATCAATATCCTTGATGAAAGTTACGTGAGGCAACAAGTCAGCAAAAGTCTATAGAGTTTGGGGCCCAATTTGCTAATCATAATAATAAACAGGAACCTTGTCCCAAGATCTGGGGCCCATATGGAAGACTTAATTTATATCTATTCTTGGAAGGGGAAAAAAAGGAGGAGGATAAACACCATATACTTGTAGTGCTGTAGATTTGCAAGAAAAAAAACCCCTAAATCTCCTAATTTTGATATGAATAACTTATTTTTATACCCAAAAAAAGAGATGAATTTAATACTTTCAGTATTGGAAATTAAGCTCATAAGGATCCAAATAACTGTAGGGAAAAAAAAAAAAAACAGGGAGAGAATCTACTCAAGTGGTTATGAGCTAGCAGAAAGAGATTGGACATCAACCTTCCATTAACACCAGTGACTTGGACATGAAAAATAATGCAGTGCGCACTGAAGCAAGACTGAGTAACTACCACTACGAAAATAAGAGCCAAAAATACCCCATCAGTATTTATGTGGGCTGAGTGGGGTATCATTAGGCTTATGTTGCAGATCTCTAATCCAAGGTTGAAAGGAGGCCTAGGTTTTTTCCTTACAGGAGAAGAGACAAGGGACCCGCTTCTCACGCACTGCCTTCCCATTTTTGCAAGTGGTTGTTAACATGATCATGCTCACTTTCCTCCCCCTCGTCACAAGCTGGCCGCTTTTTCATATTGAATTTTTCCCACATTTAAGGCTTGGCAAGTGCATGTCTTGCCTAACTCTCTGTGACCCCAATTATTATCTGCGACTAGCTCAGTACCACCCATGCACTATTCTCATATAACTTAGTAGCTACTCGCTCATGAATTGCTCCATTTTAAGATAAAAAGTGAAACTCGTCATATTTTATGAGTTTTACTTTTACTTCAGAGGAAAACCCAAAAAAAACCCGAATTTAGGAGACCCCGTTTGCAAATTATGAAAGTGATAACGTGATACGATATAGAAATATGTACTCGGTTCAAAGAAAAAGCAGCATGCGTATGCGTGGAAACAGAAAACCAAGCAAGTCATAAATTTCATGAGTTCTCTCACATTCATGTTGTTCTGATCACCAGATCAATATGCAGTAAGCCCTGTAGCTTGTTCTTCATGCCTAAAGGTTCTACTTTCTAGCTAGATCATGAAACCTTTTCAGATTATCAAGCCAGGACAAAGACTGGACATACCTCCACCACCCATACTCAAGTACTGGACCACACAAACCATACAAAATTATAACACCTCCAACCATATGCTAGTAAACAATGAAGAATCATTAAAAAAAGGTGTATATAGACTTACGTATATCATCATCACTAAACGGCATGGAGTCAGCTATTTCATCAGGTGGCATGTTGAAGCCAGTGAAGGAGAAAGAGAAGCCCAGGCTGGCACTAGAGGCCCGGCTTAGAGCTGCTCCACTGTTGACGTCATCCAATTCAAACTTCATCTGTGCACTCCTTGACTTCCTAATGTGTGTATTTTTGTTACCACCCGAAGTGGTACGTCCCGGTGAGGCTGCCGTCGTTAGCCTCTTGCTGGACTTACCTGAGAGTGTCCCGCCGCTGCCGCCTTCGGAAACCCCATCGTTGTTCATGGGAGATTTAAACGCTGCCTCCACTGTCTCAGCCAATTGTTCTGATTTGGTTCTCGCTAAGGATGTGTTTGCTCTCTCCATGCTACAATCTTCTCAACGATATTAAAAAAAGAAAACGAAGATATTAATATGAGATTCTGTTAAGGGATATTGATGAACATTGCTCGATACTAACTGGCTTGAAGAGAGTCAAGAAAGCTAGAAAAACGATCAATAGTTTTCTGTCTAAACAGTCTAGCTAGTATAAAATTGTAGACCTTTCCGTTTACAGTAGCTAGATGTGTTTTCTGTTTGAATATAGAAAATGGAGAGGAGGAGATATATATATATATATACGCGCGCGCGCGCACAGAGACTCGTAGATGAATTGAAGGAAGCAGTAATCGTACAAAAGGACTGTCTCTACTCGTACCTTGAGGAGAGTTTTGCATGCCGAGATGACAAAGTATACAGTGCCGGTACAAAAGGACTTGCCCTCCTAGTACCTTAGAGTAGTGCTAGGCTAAAGTCCGATGAAGGACAGGAAGGAAGAACCTAGGGAGAGGATATGTCTTTTCGAGGGAAGTGTAATAATGTCTAAACTGCAACACTACATCAAATGATGGAGCCACTACTTATAAGGTGCGCTTGAGAGGGTGTCCACCAAGTTACCAAAACACCCCTGGACTTTTCAATTATTTTTATTATTATTAAAAGAAACTAAAAAGGGAGGTCTTCTATGAGTGTAGCAAGTTTACTGTACCTCTAAATCATTGACGCTGTATTTTCACTTTTTTGTACAGTAAAGTGACTAGCTTTTCCATTAAAACAACAAAACATTAAACGGAAAAGTAGGTCCTTTTTTCTTTTTCACAGCAGGGCTTTTGTCACCATGATTTCACTTTTTCACACTGTATTTTCACTTTTTATCTGGCACGTGGCGTATCGCGAGCCATCGAGTGATTGCCAACTTGTCATAATTTTTTAATAATTGGACTTGTTAACAAATAATATGAGCATATCATTCCACAATTATTAACAAGTACTCTAAACTATGCGGTGAAAACATTGTACCTGAATATTGTTCACTCTTTCATATTTGTGGATTTTCTGTTCAAAATTTTATTTTTTTCAATTTATTTTTGTGCAATT
>Ga0307511_10006183_pt1 | contig 12084 bp, 12 predicted proteins | sample 13_EM_MG_FD_200266 | JGI IMG/M metagenome (GOLD analysis project Ga0307511, IMG submission 200266) | Populus trichocarpa ectomycorrhiza microbial communities from riparian zone in the Pacific Northwest, United States - 13_EM | ecosystem: Host-associated > Plants > Roots > Unclassified | place...
AATTTAATCTTTATTCTTTTAATTTCTCCAGAACTCGATGTGCTTTTTAAAAGTTTGTCTCGTCAAAACATGAGAAATTTTGATCAATCAAACCTAAAAATAATTTTTGGATTTTATTGTTTTTGCTATGTAAAAAAAAATACATGTTGGGGGTAAAAAGGAGTTATAATACGCGGAGTAGTGCCCAATGATATAGTTTAATAATGGAAAAATAAAACAGGTTTTTCAATTTTGGGTCAGGTCCAATTGCATCACCCACAGCCACAGTCAAATTCGCTACGAGTCAAAGTTGAGGAGCCAGAGTCAAATTCCGAAGTCAATTATTTTTTGTGCTTCTTTCCAGGAAAACATCACCAGCCAGCCACTGGCAGATATTGGCTAAAGTTTCAAGCAACAATCCAAGATTCCAATCCTCACTATTTCTCTATTTATTATCTCGCTGTCTCTCTAAATTCCATCAAAACATTCAAATGGGTGTTCTGGGAATCAACAACTTGATCGATTGGGAGTCAGAGTCATACCCAGTGGCCACTGACTTCATTGCCATTCCATTATTTGCTGTCTTCTTCTTTTCAGTTAGATTTGTTCTTGACAAATATGTCTTTGAGGTATCATCTTACTACTCCCTTACGTTCTTACTGCTTGTAATGGTGGACTATGTTTTTTCATGCATGTAATATTCTGGGGTTGAGTAGTTATACTAATGGTTGGCGCCATATCAAATTGTTGTTGTTAATTATTACCATTTATTTACCTGCTGTTGGCTGTTAGTTCTGCTTTTGATGTTGAAAGTGCTTTGGGAGAATCAACCTTTTTGTTTCTTTCATCCTTTGCCTTTTTTATTTTAGGGCAAATTCACCTTGGATGGAGCAATATTGCTTTTTCAAGTTTTTCATTGTATGTGAAAATATTTATCTTGCCAGTTAGTTATTCCATGGTAAATCAGAAGCGTGACAACAAACAGCTGTTTATTTCTGTTGCAGTGTTCAGCCAGAAGATTTATTTTTGGGAAGGGGCATGTTACAGTGGATGTTGGGAAACATGGAAACCGGAAGAAAGTTAATAAATTCAAAGAGTCCGCATGGAAATGTGTTTATTTTCTTTGTGCTGAGATTTTGGCTCTTTATGTTTCATATGATGAGCCTTGGTTCACTAATACTAAATATTTTTGGGTAGGACCTGGTGATCAAGTTTGGCCTGATCAGAAACTTAAGTGAGCTCTCCAACTATTTAAAAACATCTTTCCTATTATTACTATAGATAGCTGAATTAAGCTAGTTTTAGCATTAGATTTTTCCTTCCACCGATTTTGTTAGGTTTATAAGTATACAATTTCATAGTTTCATATGATCATGCTTAGCTGACTGATTATTCTCTTCGTGCACAGATTCGAATTGAAGGTATTGTACATGTATGCTGGTGGGTTCTATACATACTCTATATTTGCTTTGGTTTTTTGGGAAACCAGGCGTTCAGACTTTGGTGTATCCATGGGCCATCACATTGTAACTGTCTTTCTCATTGTTCTGTCCTACATACTTAGGTATGTTTCAAAGGGCTTCAACTTCAAATTTGTTTACCACTTCCTATGTTTTAAGAGCATTGATACTCTGATTATTTATCCCAAAAAATAAAAACAACCCAACAATAATGTAATACTGATTATCAACAGCTACAGTATAAGAGGATCACTCCATGCAAACTCAAATACATTTTTATCCCGGATAAGAACAGAGAAAATGTATAAACAAATTTAACACAATACATCCATCATACTGTCATACTTTTGTGCTAAAGATGCCTGCACGTTGTCTTTACAATCTGCTTCCTCTTGCAGGTTTGGTCGTGTTGGTGCTGTTGTTTTAGCCCTGCATGATGCAACTGATGTGTTCATGGAAATAGCAAAGATGTCAAAATATAGTGGCTACGAATTGATGGCTAGTGTTTTTTTCCTTCTCTTTGTTCTCTTCTGGACCATACTCCGCATCATTTACTACCCATTTTGGATACTTAGGAGCACAAGGTGAGTATCGGGCAAGGCAATAATTTATCAATAGTCATTGGTTTCCTCTTTTCCTTGAAATGACACAGAACTTGAGAAACCATGAGATTCTTATGATGCAGGAGGTCTAATTTGAGAATTTATAAAGATAACCTCAAATGAGAGGACCTCTATAATTTTCTCAAGCCATTTTTATAAATAAGTCCAAATTAAAAAATTGAAAGTTTGGATCTAAATTTCTTTTTGATTAGATATCGAAGTATATCTGACATTTCTACTATCTACCCTGAGAACACTATCATCCTCTGCATCACTCCAATTATTTTGTAAGACTCTTCAGGTGGATAAATAAATACGCTTCATTAGAATTTTTCCCTGCGAGAACTGAGTTAGCAGGAAAAATAGGTAGATTCAGTTATTTGCCATTTCAGCATTGCCTGGCTATTTCTAATATGATATAATGTCGGAGTTTTTGGTGAGACAGTGCAATGATGTATGAACTCTACACAGTTTTTTTCTTTGTGACCTTGCAACGTAGGCCCTCTCACATTCTGGTTGGCCAAGTGTTTTTGCTATTACGTGATTGGTTTCACTTTCAGTACCTGTGGGACTTATTAAATACTCTAAATAGAAGCCGCCAAAACAATCCTGCTGAATTAGGAAAATTTGTAATTGTGCTAATTTCTGACACATGTCAAGACAGTCTTTTCTTATTCAGCCCACAATCTTGCAACTATAGTTATCTTCTGGCCCTATGATCATGAACCAATTACCACAACAGCTCTTTCCTTGTGTTGCTAATGGAGGCATTCATGGCCAGGACATCATGAATCTCATGTCTAATCTTTTCAGTTTGCTTCTTCTAATTCCCTTCACTCACTGCTTCTGTTTCAGTACAGTCCAATACCCTCCAATCTCAATATTCTTTCCATTCCAGCAATATAAAACATGTATTTTTGGGCCATAATTTGAACTTTCCATATATTCACCGGCAAAAGAGTTGAGCTTTTTTAACTATAATTTATTAGAGATACAGATACAGCCTCCAACTCTGAACATTCTTTTTGTATAAATATGTCTTAGTAGTGGATTTTGAACTATTATAGCACTGTTAAGGATTGCAGTTGAGAGATAATATTTACTCTAGTAAGCATTTAAATCCAATAGACAGAAAAGAAGGAGAAAAAAAGAAAGAAAAAAGAGTAGAACTCTAGGTGTAAATAGAGTATTAAACAGTGGCAGTTCATTTTTTAACTCCTTATTATTCATTTTATCTTTTCTTATTTTTCTGAGAAGAAACATAATGCCTGCCTGTTATTTATTTTTTCTGGTATTAAGTTTTTGCATACTTCATCACAGCTATGAAATTGTTTCGGCCCTCAACAAGGAAAAGCAAATGGTGGATGGATCTATCTATTATTATCTCTTCAACACTCTTCTGTTTTCCTTGCTTGTTCTTCATATTTATTGGTGGATCTTGATGGTTGGGATGGTCATGGCACAAATCCAAGCGGGAGGCCAAGTTAGTGATGATGTTCGTTCAGGTAAGGAGCATGATTTCCAAACACAAATTTGCAGCTTTTTCTATACACAAGCACAAGCATAAACACAATCAAAGAAAACAAAACTCAATTGATGTATATGCAGGGTGAAATTTTCATGAAAAAAACAACTAACCTTATCATTGCTTTACTAATATTATACAGTAAGACTTGCATTTAGCATCTGTTTCTTGTAGTATGTGGAACATAGTAAAAATGTTTGGGATTTGTTGGTGTTTTACCCAAGGAAAGCTTGGGGGAAACAAAAGATGACTGAAGATTGGAATACGCCTGCATTGTTAACAGTACTCTACATTGATTTGTTAGAATTCTATGATGTGATAGGAATGCGATAGGAATTCTTATTGCAAGTAGAAGCCACCATGCTCAAGCATTTAAGGTTCCTGTGAATGATAACCTAAATGCCTTTTGAATATTCTAGGTTCAAGAAAACTTATTGTTCAATGAAAAAAATTGTATTTCTCATTATTTATTTATTTATTTTTAACTACATTTTAAACATTTTGTGGGTAGAGAGCCTCTAATACATTGCTTTTTTATTCATGTCATTGAAAAGTTTTATGATTTGTTGAACATTAGCTTTAACCTATTAACTATGTTTACACCTGGAAAAGTGATTTATCCTTATCTTAACCTTATTGGAGACTGATACTCCTTGATTACTTTCCAATACATATAAACTTCTTCTGAACATGCCCAATAATATTCTATATTGCTAACCATTAACACATTCTGGAAAATTCACAAACAGTACTTACAAATTGAGTTGCTCGCGTAACGCCGCGGGTATGGATTCAAAGTGTTAGCAATGTTCTTGCGAGCATATTTTTAAAGAAAACAATAGGCGTAAACTCATAACATGACCAAGATGAAGTTGTTGAAACCTGATCTGATTAAAAATATAATTTAAAGACGATGCTAGTTGAACTTTTTTAAAAAAAATTGAAGTGATGGTTATTTGAACATAAAAAAAAAAAAGGAATGTCCAAGCTACAAAGAACTCTTTGACAATGTTATTAAACTCGGCGTAATGAGTTAACCTTGAAACCTTTTGGCTCGACTCATTGCCTAGGCTAGGCTACAAATTAAACCATGTGAGAGTTTGTCTTGATGTCATCTAGTCTACTTATAGGGTCTAAAAATAACCTAGACGACCGATCAAAAGGTGGTTTTGCTTTAAAAAAATTTCAATGTGACATTATTTTTTAATAATGAGATGTCGACATATTGGATCGACCTGAATCAACCCAGACTATCCCGCAATCCAAGTCATGAACATGACCATAATGAACTAACCTGGTTGGGCCATTTTGTCTCTTTCTTTTCCCTTTTCTTTTCTCCTCAGTTGGCCTTCATCAAGCTTGGGTGGGACAAAATTTGGGACTGAATTAAAAGAGTTATTAGATAAATAGGGACGAAATTGAACGAAGAGTTAAAAAATGGATTGTGCATGCAACACATACAAACACACGAGGAAAGCCTTCGTCAAATAGTGGAGGCACATGCAAGCCTCTTCTGAACTGTGATGGATCCTTTCTTGGTATTGTTGGAATCATCTCGACTGGAGCTTCCTTTCACATTGGCATGTGGTGACGATGTAGCTCCGGTGTGATTCTGATGATCCTTTTTTCTTTCTTTCTTTTCCTCTATTTTCTCTCTCATAACCTCGGTTTTCATGCATGATTTCTTCTCTTATTCCTTTCAAGGACAAGAGGGCTTCATTTTTTTCTCATCTTCAATTGTAGTCCTTTTATTTTCAATCTTCTAAAAAAAATTCCGAACTATTTTTTGTAAAATCAAGTGCAATAAATTGGCAGGATTTTTTTATATTCTGTGAAAGACCCACAGGGAGTTCATCGAAACAAATTATTAAGGCTGATTTCCAATAAAATAAATGTGAAATGACCAAATTGAAAAAAAAAACCTGCATGACTAAAATAAAAGCAAAAAAATAAAAATAAAATTGCACTATGTGAATCCACAATGTAATTGAGCATGGGGTTACACTGGAATGAAGGGTGTTTTACCTCACTCTTTTACTATTTTGTTAATGTTAATGTGTGGAGGTCATTTTTCAACGTTTAATGGAAAATTAAATTATGTTCATGTTTGTAGAGATTCTAAGACAAATTGAATTGTTGTGATTACAACTACAACAGAGTTATTTAAGGTTCCTTAAAAAAGTATAAAGATGAGTGCAGCAAATGAAAAGGTGGAGATACATTATCTTATTTGAAAAATACAGTACGTATCATATTTCAAGTTTTTCTGTTTCCATGACCTATCATATTAGGTTACAAATGAAACAACACAGAAGTTTGATGCTTACAGTACTTTCTAGTATATAAGAGGTACATTCTGATGTTATGCCAAATTACTTATAGTCAAACAATATATTTTAGCCATGGTTGATGCTCATAAATCACTCAATCGTTGGCCAGGCATTTCAATCATTAGGGGAGGCCTTAAATTTATGTGAGATCTGCGGCAATCTTTTTTTAATTTTCCTCACCTTGAAGAAAACTATATGTTCAGAATATCCTAAATTTTTGTTGTTGTAACTTTTTAATAGTGAATTTTTTGCTCTTACACAGATTCTGAAGGTGAGGATGACCATGATGATTAATAGAAAGCATGAAACATGCACATGTAGCCAGGTGATCCAGAAACCATATCTTCATCACTTAAATCGTCTGCTCTCTTTGATGGCATTAACAATGTCTCGGTTCCGCCTTAATGCAGATGGACATCAAGAAAAGACACATCAACTTTGTCAATACTCTGTTTCCATTTGTAAGTAGGTATTCTGAGTTAGTTTTGGCGATAAACAAGTACATTCATTGAAGGAATTTGTATACTATATTGGGGACACATGAGGGGTTGGTTAGAAATATACACTGGCAGATATAGTTGATTTGTGGTTCATGATTTGGTGAATATAAAACATTTTCATGGTTTCTCACCTCACTGAGCATAGGAAATTTGTTAGTGGAAACTTTTAACTGCATGATTCTGTTATTTGTTCTGCTACTTGCAATTGTTCCCTTTTTTTATGGATTGAAGAAGGTGAACATGCTGCTTTTCTTTTCTTTTTCATGCCTAACAATCAAGATGCCTAAATTCAATGATAGTTTAGCCATGGGAATTACTTCCTTTTATGCTCACTTTTCTTGTTTACCATGGGAATTGACATATATCCTTGTTAGTATAGCATCTGCTTGCAGGAAGTCTGTTTTCCTTTGGAGAATGTCCTTTCAGGATAGTAAAAGGGACATTTCCAAGACAAAAATCCTGGAATGGGATGGATCTTTTCTTCACCTATTTTTATGAAAACACCATTATCTTCATTCGTATCATTTGACCGTCTGAAATATCTTTAGGAATTCAGATGTTTATTTTTTTGGTGAATTAGTCGTAATTCTAAATAATTAGTGACTTTTTTCCTTAACACCCAAGATGTGTAGAGATAGGAGATTTAAATTTTTTTATGTGAGTTAGTGGCAGTTCATTACTTCATATGCAAATGCATTCTAGTCTCTCTTTCTAAAAAAAAAATACTGCATGATCTCATTGGAGCATTGTAGTCTCTGAAGTTTGGTCATCCTGGTTTATACATTTCAATCTGTTCCTAAAATCCCAGGAAGAGTGTTGATTTCATTGGAGCAGTTTCAGCTAATCATACTGCATGATCTCTTAGGATAGGAAAGTCAATTTAATTATGTGGCATCTTCGATTCAATCAGTCTGCCTGGTAACAACTAACATGTGGAGACTTTTCTGAGGGAGTCTATTCTGGAATCTTCAATTGAATGAGCAAGCATGGCTTGAACTCCAGAAATTTCAGTCAATGAAAAGGATTCATGTAGTTGGCCCCTACTAGTTTAGGATGAAGGCGTTGTTGATGAGTTGAGTTGGTGCTTGTATAGAGGAATCTTTGGTGAAAAGTAAAGATGGAGCAGTGTCCTTGGAGACAATATATATGGATTCTTTTGATGTCCTTTGGAGAATTTATGATGCATTTTGTTTTACAAGAAACGAGAGAGATTACTAAAGAAATGCAATGCGGAGGAAAAGAGAGTTCTCAAGACTGGAAAAAGTAGGAAGCATTCACTGTTTGCTAGTGCAGTCAATCAATCATAACGCAAACGCTTTCTTGCCTCTTCGGTGTTATAATGATTTTCTCTTCTTCTTGCTCTCTCTTCCTTGGTTTTTTTTTTTTTTTTGGGAACTCGTCTCTCCCCGTCTTCTTCATTTTCTTTTCTCGTGTAAGCAAAAGTTCTCGCCATTATTTGAAACTCAAAAAAAACAAAACAAAAAGGTTTAAAACGTTCCCGTAAAGAAGAAAAGAAGTGAGGTTAGAAACTCACTGGGGAGAGTACATGTGGCACTAATCTCACGGGTCCTGAAGTTAACAATCATGTAAGCTTCCAGTGGCCATCATATGAGCAACTACAGAGCTCGAACCTGAGACCACAGAGAAAGCAAATCTCTTAATCTCAAATTCTTATAACTGGACCACCGCCTAGATGGCTACTTATCAACCTTTCTTGATAGAATGGATACTGTTGTTAATGCAGTCATTTTGGTGGCTTCAGTTGTAACAGCCATCATCACAGTAAAAATAAGAATCTGATGATGAGTGCTTTTGTGAGTGGAAAAAAAGAAGAAAGAGCAGAGCAGCCAATAAGATTGATGAGTAGATACCTCGGATAGAGAGTGAGGTCCAATAACGAGGTGTGACCCTTCCATAGCCTGAAGGATGGGACCAAAAATCCGTAGCTTTCACTTTGGATAAAAAGGAACCTGAAAAGTTTGGACGCATCATCTCTCCTTCCCCGATTCTTTCCGCGTGGTTGGGCTTGCTTTGGTTTATGTGGGATATCTTTCCCACCAGAAAGATGGAAAGCGCGTTTCTCCTCTCTAAAGCTCCCTGCAATTAAACCTTTTTCTTGACAAACTATCATTTCTTCATTACATTAAGATGAGTCAGCTGGAAGGCATGAGAGTAACGAGATATCTGATGTTCACACATGACAATGAGGTGTCAGAATCAGGTCCTTTTGCATCACATTCTCATCCATCAACTGTATCCATAGCTCTACTTAAGCCTTCCCAAGTGTGATACAAAATGTAACACTGTGATGTAGTTAGGTTATGCTGTGGTTAGTACAGAAATTGGCATCCTTGGATATTATTCTAGGCCTTAAAGTTGTTTTGAAATTTGGAATCATTGGACATTACACTTGGCTACACTGATTAGAAACTGGAAGAACCGACAACTCTTGTTGGGTGCATAGTGTAAAAAAAACATCCTGTGAAAGCTATCCAATGGCTGTGCAGGAAAGGATACTCAGTCAGGATGAATAGGATGAGACTGAGGGCCAACTAAGATCCAAAGAGAAAGGTGGAAAACTCATATGAACCCTCGAGTAATAAATTCAATAGTGGCTGGCGCTTGAGATGCAACTGTGATTTACTCTCCTCCTATCGTAGCTCCTTGTCAGAACTGAGTCTAGGTTTCTTTATACGAGGTTGAGTTCCTTTTTCTGCTTTGTGGACCCTTCCTATCACACTATCTAAGGCATAAAAGTGCAATCAGCTTTTATTAAAGATCAGCAACAAGGCTGGATTCTTGTTGTTGACCTCGAGCTTCAGAATATGTAACGATGCTGCTAGTCTTTTTTCTTTCTCTTATGGGGGAAGGGGTTAGGTAGGGTGCATGAAAGAACCAACATCAAACTAGAAATATAACATTTGACCACAATACTCCTAAAACCAATTGAGAAATTAGCTCCGGTGGTATTCATCTTCAACGTATATAGAAAGCATAATGGGAAGTACAAAAAGATTTTAATTATGAAAGATAGGACCAAGTTTTATTCTCGTTTACCACTAATTGCTTAATCTCAGAAGTAGTCTATGTCAGTTAACTTGCTAGCTCTCATGTCACTAGCTCATTTTCTGTGGCTTGAATGTGATTTTCATTCTCTCATTGTATAGAGATGTGAATTTCATGAGTAACTTTGGGAGAGTTTGTGATTTAAGATGGAGATTCAACTAAATTTTAGTAGTGTCATATCATCCTCGAATAAATAAGCAAATTGAAGTGGTGAACCGAAGTTTAGTGGAAGACATGCCAAAACATTAGAATATAGCTTTGTCATAGACAAAGTTTGCTTATAACAGGTCTTAAAATTAGACTACCCAACTGAATCCACTCGAGATTATTTATAGATAGAACCCCTCTAAAGAGCTAAAGTCGATGCATATTCCTTGTATCAGACAACTAAGTGTTCAAGATGATGGTATGACTGATTATTTACATGGTATCCATGAGTTGATCAATAAGACAATCATAGATAACAATGCCTGGTATAAGACCTTGGCTAATACTCATCATAAAATAATAGTGTTTGATGTTGGCGATTAGGTATGAGCAATTCTTACCTGTGATAGGTTTCCAGTAGGTGGGTATAACAAGTTTAAGGAGAGGAAAATTAGGTCCTATAAGGTGTTGCAAAAAATAAATGATAATGTTTATAGACTTCGTCTCCCTATCCATCTAAAGACTTTCGATGTCTTTAATGTTAAACACTTGACACCCTATCTAAAAGAAGAATAGAACTTGAGGACAAGTTCTTTCCAACCCAAGAAGAATGATGTAGTCGGGCTTGTAGACACGAGCAGTTCTAAGCATTCGGGTGATGATCTGACATTACTAGATGAGAATCTAGCTCAAACAAACTATATAAATGGCTTAACAGATATCTTTATAAACTAGTGGGATAAATCTAGGTCTAAGAAAATATCTGCAATAGCTAGGACTGGTTAACTTCTTAAAATTATAATAACAGGGGATATGATCATTGGATTGAGCTCAAATATTTACAGGTGATTCTACAAGCAATTTTATTTAGGGCAACCACTATATCGCCGAATAGATCGTCAGATCTTTCAAAATCATATTTTAAGCATTGATGCTCTTGATACGATAGTTTTTATCATTTTCTATGTTTTTTCAGGATCTATGTTTTAATTTGGATATTTTATTTATTTCCTTTATGTTTTTGGATTCCTAATTGTTTTCTAGTAGAGGTAAGATTTTTTAATCTATTTAAAGAGACGACCACCATATTCTTTATTTTTCAAAGAATAAAATTATAAATTCAAGGTTCATATCCACAACCCTCTTCATTCATTAAATATTCTATCTTTCTCTTGTGATTTTCATATAATTGTTATCTTATATAGCTTTAGCTTGCATCACAAACAACATCAAAAATAGCAATAACAGGAGCAACTCTACTTCAACCGGGAACATGAAGCTTCTAAAGCTGTTTTCATCAACAATACTTCAAGTATTCAATGGGTAATTAATGTTCTATATCAAATTCACTCTTTCTTGAATTGGCTTATGTCAAGTTTCATGTTCTTGAATTTGCTCATGTAGCTAATATTTGTTCTTTTTAAGTTGGTAATTTCTATATATGAGTATGAAAGTCATGATTTGTCCTTTTGTTATATGAGCTCCTAAGCTAGCGTTTATCTATGCTTGCATGTGTCCTTTTCTAAACCTCTTTAAGATTTTTAACATCAAAGTTTGAACAAAAAATAACTTTGAGATTTTCAATTTTTAAGCTTAAGGATCTATGAGTTCCACGTTAATCCTAATTTTATGTATTTTTTTGTTTAATTGAGTAAATCAAACAATATTCTAAGAAAATAACAATAATTTAAAAACAACAAAATCCATTAACTCATTTATTGAAGTCTCGATTCGAGAAAACAAGTGAGACAATGTATCTTTTTGTTGTCTTGTTCTTGATGATAGCAATGTTGGGAGATTCTGGCTCCCCCTTAGTCGGACCGGTGGTGTTCTGATAGTTGCCCATTGGAGGCTAAGCACACTGACACAATATTTTACGTGGTTCGGCAAATCACCTACATTCATGGGAGAGGTTCATTTTATTAGAGATAGAGAAAGGATACAATAAATACATGAAGGAGGAGGATCACATCCACTCAAACTCAACTTCCAGCTCACACACTCTGCTGCATATGGCAGCAGGGCTGCTGCCCATGGCAGCAGCTCCTCTTTCTCTCTTCTTCTCGTCACTTCACTCTCACACACTCTCACTTTGCTCTAAAAAACATGCCTCTTTTATAGGCAAACATGGTGAGCCCCTCCAGCACATTTGTTAACATGAAGGGGCCAATAAAGCCTTAAACCATGCCACCAAATGTGGCACTAATGGTGCCTCCACTTGCTTGGTGGTGGGGTATTGCCACAAATGGCAATATCCTAACAATCACCCCCTTTGCCATTTGTGTGGGCAATTGTCCTCTTGCTTCTTCAGCATAAGCTTGCATTCTGCAGCTCTTCCAAGCTTCCATTCCGAGAGCGTCTTCAACACAACATTCCCCTTCGAGCGTATCAACCATGCTCGGTCTGGAATGATTTTTCAAGCCTTACACCAAGGCTTCCAACACCCCCTCAAACGAATATTCCCAAGTGCGACAG
>Ga0307511_10006184_pt1 | contig 12082 bp, 12 predicted proteins | sample 13_EM_MG_FD_200266 | JGI IMG/M metagenome (GOLD analysis project Ga0307511, IMG submission 200266) | Populus trichocarpa ectomycorrhiza microbial communities from riparian zone in the Pacific Northwest, United States - 13_EM | ecosystem: Host-associated > Plants > Roots > Unclassified | place...
TCGATTTCTTTGTTCTTTCAAGCTGCTATTCAAGTTTTAGATCCAATGTCCCTGATTGTTTTCCTCAAGCATTCTACCTTTTAGGATGTTTTGTTTATAATTAACTGCTCCTCAATAAAGCTATGGAAGAGTTATAACCTTTCTTTTACCTCCGAAATAGTTCTTTTTAACAATTTTAGGATAGTAGCATTGTAACCACAGCTCGCTGCATCATTATGTGATGTTTTGCTTGCAATTAACTGTCATCTTGAATGCAGAAACGCAATGCCAAGAAGGCAGAAAGTGAGAAGAAGTACTACGCAGAGAAAGTACATGTGTCAGGAGACTAAGCAGAGGGGCAGTTCCACCGTAGCTGGTTTCGTACAGTTATTTATGCAGTGCACCTTAACCATCATAGAGACGTCCAATCGGCCAATATACATGACAGTCCCATAATTTTTGTTTTGGAAGTTGGGAACGACAATTAGATCGATGTAGAAGACCTCTGGAGAGGCCTTAGACGGGTCATTATATTTTATTCGTCACTTGTTGTAACTTACTTTCAGAATAGAACCGAACCCTCAATAATGACACTGTTTAAACAGTTAATCACGTTAGGCCTTCCCATCTTTCAAGTTTCAAGCAGATTCATTTTGAAGTTTGAGCTCTTCTGGTTCAGTCAATTACTCGCAGAATCAAAATGGGGAGGACTGTTTAAATAAGTAATTGGATTTGCTTAAAGAGTCAATGCTTTGCTCTGGTTTTAACTTGAAAACAAAACAAGCAAAATGAACAAGACGTGATAAGCTACCATTGAAGAAACATTAACTGGAAAAAAACAAGAATTTCCAAAGCATTCACCATTTTACTATTTCATCTAAACTTTCTTCTTACAATAAGCTTCTCATCTTGAAAAAGAAACCCTCAAGAGTCTTCTCATACGAGGAACTCTCAGTCTCCAAGAACCAAAATAAAAGAGGGTTCCCAAAAATAGCCAAGAAAACCAGAGTAACCCTTTCGAGTAGTCTCCCCACTCCATCATATATACATTCTACATTCCCCAGTTTCTGACCCTACTTCCATTGCATTCCAGATGAAAAACACTGCAAAAAATGGAGGCAAATGATAAAACAAGCAAGCCTTCTTTACTGGAACCAAGTAATAGGAGTTGGGTTGGCATTTTGAGCAATCTGTGGCATCATGCAATGTTGCTGGGACCACTGAGGGAAGCCATCATTCCCTGCTCTTATTCCACCAAATCCAAATGCCTGGTTCCCTTGTGCTTGCCCTAGCTCTACACTTTCACTATAATTGTTAGTATCATTGTCTTCTTCAATGTCCATTGTTGCCTCTCCCATTTCCTCAAAATCCATCAACTCCACAACACCCTCAGTTTGCGGAGCACTAGCATTATTATCCATCATTGCAAAAGCATGCTGAGCTTGAGAAGGAACCCAAGGCACCACAGCCATGCTATAATCCCTTCTTGCTCCTGCTTCTTCTTCTTCTTCAGGTGGTTTTACTTGACCAGATTGGCTTGACCATAGAAACTGATCTGCAAGCACACAAATTATCTAATTTTAGCGACAACCCATCAATTTTTAACCATCAAGTTCCACTTACAGACAAAAGCCCATCAAAGAAATTAGCTGAATCACTTACTTTTGAAGCCTGAAATGATGTTGGAATCAAGAGAAACAGAGAAATCATTAGGAGAATGATGAAGCATGTGCAGGTTATTAACAGGCTTGAATAAGACAATAGCCCTCTCTTCATTATCAGAAATTGATGATGATGATGGCGGCGGCATGATCAATTCCTCAATTTGCACTCCCTTGTTCCTTTTACTAATAAAACTACTACCGGTCCCTTCTTCTTCTTCTTCAACAAACCCAACTGGCACCGTTGATCCCTCTTCTTCCTCTATTATTGGCGGTAAATCAGCACCCTAACATAAAAACAACACAAAACCCATGATTATTCTAGCAAAGAATCTCGAATTCTCAAAACAAAAGGCGAGGATAGTAAGTACCAGTACAAGACGGCGAATCTTACGAGCAGGAGCGGAGAGGGAAAAATCAGAGAAATCATCACTGACTTCATCTACTTCTTTTCTCTTCAACATCTTCATTGAACTGTCCCAACTGTTTGATGTTTTGTTCTGTTCCTTTGTTTCTTCTAGATTTTATTTTACTTTGGGTGGTTATATGAAGGGAGGGAGGGAGGGAGGAGGAGAAGGGGTGGAGATGTTTCTATGGGTTTCTGGAGGGATCCAGAGAGAACAACTGATAATTGAGAAAGAAAGAAAGAAAGAAAGAAAGAAAGCACCGGTTTTTTGTTTTATTTACGGTTTTGCCACTGCTTCTTCTTCTTTTTCTATTGCTCTCCTCTTTATTTTCTTTTTACCTCTCGAGGGAGAAATATGGTAGGGCATGCAGAGGAGAGTATAATAGTGTAGTTTGCTTGATGCATATAAAACAGCACAAGCTGTACTCGCTCAGAGGGGAAGACACGTTCGTCAGTGTGGAGTAGATAATAGATGACAGGGGGAAATTACATCAGTATCCTATAATTTAGGACATTTTTCATTTACCCATTATAGTTCGAAAAATTACAATTTAGGTATAAACCCTCGTATGAATCCACCATTGATACTTTAAGAATCCCACAACCTAATCTTGAGCTCTACTACTTGTACCATGAGGTGTTGAAAATTTATTTTAATTAACATGACTGAATTAATAAATTAATTTTAAATAATAATTAATTTTTTTAAATTTAATTTTTAATTTATATTTTCGCATTTACTGGTGTTAAAAATATTTAAAAAAAAATTATTTTAATACATTTTCAAAAAAACAAAACTTTAAAATAGAACTGATGAGACCAGACCAGATTTCCAAACACTCACTAAACCTATAATCAAGAGTCTTGAAACCCCCTTGACCAGGGAGGATACATATACCCCATAGATTATCGGGGGAGCCCCTCGAATTATGTTCATGGTCAAATAAGAACAGCAGCAACCATCAGCAATTTTAGAAACAACAAATAAATTCAAGCGCTAAACAAACTACTTCAAGCATAAATGATTAAACACATACAGGTTGGTGGCAACCTCCAGAATGATTCTCGTCAACATGATCTGCTGTGAAGAAATCACATGCTTATTGCGATGAAAATTATACACAACTTTCATACTCCCACTTCTAAACCATATCTATACATTATGCTTCCAGCTTCTAGGGGAAACATTTATTGCCCCAACTATATCTGAAATCCTTGTAAACTTCTTTTCTTCAACTTTCAAGGGTTCTTTTCCCCCTTCCATACAATATGACTTGCACACATTGTTGGTTCCAGGTTTAGACAGTTAAGCATTGTCGTTGGGAGAGAGTACGAGGATGATGGAAGTATAACTAAGCATAGGGTATAGATTGGCCTCAAGGAAGTGAGAATACTGTTTAATTGCGAGGTCTCTTTCTGGGATGTCACTAGAAAGGAAATCAAACGGTGCAGGCTTGCCAGAGTCTACCAGGGGCTCCCATCTGTATCCTGGCCGTTCTGGCAGTGTAATGGTAACTGCCAAATGGCTAGCATTGAAGGCGATGTAGATCTCGCCCTTCACCGAGTCAATCTGGCTCAAAGCATATCAAGAAGTGATAAATCATATAAACCAAGGATGTCCTGAACTGACAATAAAATAAAAGAAAAGGGAACCATTAATGCATAAATTAGTTTGAGAAAGCAAAGTGGCAAGAGGGTGTATGCAGAAGATTGAGATCAACGGCAGAAACAGTAATAAAAAAATCCACTCATTCTGGGATAGAACCAGCTATAATTAATATGGAAAACCTTGTGAGACTTGGAATTATTTCAGCAAGTTTTCCCTACTTCCATCTTCCTCCTGTGTCCTCAGTACTGTTTGTTATGCACGAGTCTCATCTTTGGGCTCTAATAAGTTCAACTTAAAATCATGAAGCACGCGTTTGGTGGTTATGCCCGCACTCAAAATGGTCACAAGTTTTGAATGCATAGCCACTCCTAATATTTCTTTTTTCTTGTTCAATCACATGCCCAGAAAGTATAACAGCAAGAAGTGACATGCTAGTTGCAGTGAGAAAGCATACCAGTGTAAAGGCCACAAAACGGCTTGTTTCTGACCAATCTGGTGTTCCAGGATCATGACCATGCCATTGCAGCCTCTCTGCTGTTGGGAAGTCATTCAAGCCAAGGGACTCACATTCACTGCAAGTTGACTACTCATAAGATGAATCCGGGGAGAGAAACGAGTGAAAAGAAAGGCAAATGCATAAGTAGAGTTCACGTCAAGGATATACTCACTGGCGGAACTTGGTCACGAGGCGGCAAAATCTAAAGAAGTCTGATGAGGATTCTTCCTTCTTATCCCAGCGGAAGTAGTTAATCTGCATGGTAGTGGACAAATAGTGAACATAATCAACAGTAAGCTTTGATTGAGGATATGAGCATCTGAGCAGTGGTTGGGTGTAGAAAGTTACATAGTTATCATGGCAATATGTATTGTTGTTTCCCCCTTTTGTGTGACCATATTCATCACCCATGTATATCATTGGAACACCCTGGTCAGATAAGAGAAATGTCAATTGTTAAACCATCAGGCTGAAAGATATGTAAATGCAAGAACAAGAGTAGAATTTGAGCCTTACTTGTGAAACCATGAGACACAGGAAGAAATTTCTCATTTGTCGTTTTCGCAATTTCTTCACTGAAATGCTGGCAAATTCACCCTCCTATGTAATCATTTTGATGAAACAAAATGAATTGACATAAACCATGCGCTTTAATAGTCTAATGCAAATACTAGGAAAAACAACAATTGCCATCACAAAACCTGAGAAGGGGAGTATGAGTAGCAGAAAGAGTTCTTGCAATATTTAACCATTTTGTCATGTTGCTCACTTACTACAGCAAGAAATGAATGCTTAATTCAATGCAAATGAACAAGTGTACAAGTTAGATAAATTATAGCGGTCTCTATGTGCCCTAAACCTCATATACTTGTGCATTCCAGATAAATTACATATGACATGGCCCAAACAAAACCCAAGTACAAGCATAGAGTACTTGGTTTTTTTATTTTTTATTTTTTCAAGATAAAAAGCATAGAGTTTTTTTGTTAAGGTTAATACCTGTCCACAATTCCAGCTATTGTTATGATTTTCTCCATCATTGTTGTCTTCGCCATTTGCCAAGTTATGCTTCTTGTTATATGTCACTAAATCAGCCAAAGTAAAACCATCATGTGCACATACAAAGTTGATGCTGTTCCATGGTTTCCTTCCTCCTTCCTGATCCATTGACTCATTTAGAAACCACAAATTACAATGTTGCGGAATAGAATTTCAAAATAACATGCTCAAATGGATCATAGAGCAGAATATGCTCCAGGAATTAGAATCTATCTTGTGTTACATCAAGTATCTATGTCATATATTTAGTAGATTTCCCTTTGGACAGTCCAGCAACTATATCATTATATATCAGTCAAGTACGGAGAGTGCATTAAATGGTCTGGTAACTAAACCAGGACTATATGAGTGCAGCTACACATTACGAAATTGGTTACACGAAGAGGACACTTGAAATGAAAGGTCAAGAAGTAGTAGTAAATTACAGTTCAGTCATTCTCCTTTCATGTCATATAATAATATTCGCATACCCAATTTCATGATATAAATCATTTTTGAGAAAATGAATAGTGCACTGCAAATTTGTCATTTAGAGAGTACAAAAGCAAAAAAGTAATTGCACAAATAAATAAAAGAAAAGGTTCATACCAGTAAACAAGATTAATGCTGTCCGATAAAAGGTTAACAGAGATGAGAACTGAACAAAGAGAGACTAAAGACACACCTGGTATAAATTCGGGCTCCCACAGAGGCATTCAGCAAAAGCCCCAGAAAAACCATCTGTCCCCTTAATGAACTGCCGCACAATGTCTCGATACTAGAAAAAGAAACCGATTGTAAATCAAAACAAGCAAAAACTTGATAGAGATAGAAATGAAAATGCTAAAGTTAAAGTTGCTAAACTTTTTTCCTCTTGATAACAAGGTGAAAGAAATGGAAGGGGTATAATAGACTGCCTATGTATTTTGGTTATCCATGCAGCATCGCATTGAGAACCTTGAGTCACCAATTGGAATGATAGAATTGACAATTTTAAATTCACACTTACCTTCCCATTCCATTCTGACCAAATACGCCAATGGGGAAACATCCCAACTTGATACAATCCTCCCGCATCCCATGCTTCAGCTATAAGCTATCCAAGACATAGTGAGAGGATTTAAATTGATGTTGTGAGCTTAACTGATCTGAGCACACTTCCTGGGGAGCATGGAGAAAGAAATGAAAAAACATGTACCTTAACATCACGGAGTATGGGATCATTACTCATCATGTCAATCAATGGAGGGCTGCTGAGAGGAGTGCCAGTTGTCAGCAAGTCACCTTCTATGGGACTCCCGAATACATTAACTGCATCCCAGAGACTGGTTAAGAGGAAAAAAAAACTCATCAACATAAAAATTGAAACATCCAGTCTTCAACACAAGTGAACAAGAATAGGGTCTACAGTGAAAAAATAGGTACAACCTACTACTTCTAGTCATAATAGAAGCAAGGTCAAAGCGGAAGCCATCTACGTGCATCTCTGTCACCCAATATCTGCAAGACAAAAATGAAATAGTGAGACCTGCTCATATCACAGTAAAGAAGAAGAATTGCATTTAAAGAATAACAAACATGAGAGAAAAACCCATAGTGTAAGCAAAGCAACAATAAAAGGCAACCAATCAAGAATGACAGAAGGAATAACGATAAAGCATACACATGTTTAACAACTGGCATACAATCCTTTCACCCATAGAAACAGGATGAGGGACGAAACAAAAAGGCCCTCAAGATATGCCATTTCATGAAGCATTGCCAGCATTTAAATGCATTAAATAACATCCACAGCATTATCAACTGAAACAAGTAAAAAAATAACTTTGGATTTTAGGAAATTCCTTTAATCTATGATCCGAGGCTATTTTAATGGTCTCATAGACCATCAGCCATCCGAATTTATTCAACAGCAAACCTCAATAAGAGAAGAGGAAAAAAAAAAAAAACTCTTAAGAATGCCTCACCACAAAAACCTCATGTGAAATGAAAACCTTCCACTTACCTTTGTGATGGGTGTTTACAAAGCTGAAGGTGCACTTAAGCACAACATTTTCATGTAGCCTAGACACAAAGCGCAATGAGCAAGTAACATGTGATTAAAGTAACTCACAGTTCTAAACCATGACCTTTTCTTATGTTGAAACTAAATTCATAAGGTGCAATCAAGAAACATAACAAAGCCGATAAATATCTCTTTCTAGTTTGTCCATTTTGCTTTACAGATTAGCCAGAAATTCAGAATAGAAAGCTCATGTGCTTCTACCTTAAGCAGTCCAATATAAATTGACGCACGATAGGATGGTTGCAATTGAATGTGTTGCCACAACCTGAATAATTATAGAACTCTCCCTGAAATACCATAAAGTAAAACTTAGCTCATGATAAATCACAATAATAATGTGTTAAGATAAAAGATATCACAAATTCTATCTTTTGAAAAGCATCCAAATTCTTATATTCTTTTTCCTCATTGGATTTCTTCAAACTATCGAGTTTCGCCATGTTGTGACAGAGACAACATAAAAACTCAAAAGTGGGACATGGAGACAGAACAGGTATCCATAAAGCCAATACAGTATAATAAATTCAAAAAAAAAATATGGGCCACAAAGCAATGTTGTGATACCATTTCAGCATATTTTCAATTTATTGTTAGATATTTAAAAAAAAAGAATAAAAAGTAATGGCTTCTTATTTAAGTGATGAACTGAAGAAGTATTGATTGCACCATAAATCTTAACAAATATGAACACAGACAAACTTGGGATATTAGAAGCATGTTTTTCTCCCACAAGAGGAAATTAACATATAGCAGCAATATGTTGGTATGTTTTGTAAAATATTTTGGACCAGAATGGAATTGCTACAATATCAAGAACTATACCTTAGGAGCAAGCATGTAATAGATACTGTTATCAACTCCTCTGAAAGACAGAATGGGACCTTTCTCATTTCCTTCCGCTGTGTGATTGAAAACAACGTCCATGAACACCTGCTCGAGTAAAATTAGAAACTAATATTTGATAAACTCACCAAAGACATGCTTTATCATATATCATAATGCAGCAAGTTGTCACCTCAATTCCTCGTTTATGTGCTTCTCTAACAAGAAGCTTGAATTCATTAATTGCATCTCGGCCACAGTTCCTTGTGCCAGCAGATGAGTATCTTGTCATAGGCGAAAAGTAATTGACGGTAGAATATCCCCAAAAATTAACCCTGTAGAAGAAACTGTTGGTAAGCATCATATGAAATGTAACGCATCATTATGCTGTTCCTCAAACATCGTCAATCATCAATACTGTTATTTTATTTTCCAATAGGTGAAAGAAAAGGAAAGACAGAAAGATAGCAAAAAAATTACAAACAGGAGAATAAGGTGGACATCTCTAGGGTCGCAATAATTTATCATTTTTAATAAACTAAAAAATCTTTGACCAGTAAGCATTCAGAGGCTACAGGCAATCAAAGAAGCAAACTGTCAAAGATCTTGATGAACTCCAAATATGAAATTTGCCATACAAGGACTCACTTAGGAGCTGTTTAGTTATATAAAATGTAACATAGATCTTCTAGGAAACATTCATGAGCTAATAATCTTCAATAGTATCCCAAAGAAAGTCACTGACAAGAAGGAAATTATCATACTTGTAGTCACCCAAGACAGAATTGTAACTGTAGTACTCAAGCTCATTGAATTCATGGCATGGCATTAACTCTATGCAGTTGACACCAAGTTCCTGAAAAAACAGTAAATGGTTAATAAAAACATGCAGCTATAGATTACTCATAATTGCACAATCTCCAGTGGTGCAAGTAAAACAAACGCAGCTTCAGCAAGACATTGCACAGTTAAACATATCTGAAGGATCATACACAAGGTAAAATTCAAAATGCACTAAAAGAAGAATTTTGGAATCCATTAATTGTAATCACAAAAACAACAAAAATGAGGATTTTGTGCAATTATGAACAACATTTTTTCTTAAAACAAATGCAGAGAACTGCTCATGAGATAAAACATACGTCTTTGAAACATACCTTCAAATGATCAAGCTTCTCCACTACACCAAGGTATGTACCAGGGAATTCAGTCCTGCTTGATTCATGCTGTGTAAACCCTCGAACATGCATTTCATATATTATTAGATCTCTTTGTGGATGCTTTAATGGTGAATCTCCCTCCCAATCAAACTGAAATCAATGGCCAAATGCTTTAACTAAAGTTAGGGCAATAGTCAAATAAACAAGTATGGAACAGGTATCAAAATACAATTGGAAGCCATTTTCAAATTTAGCAGATTCCCTGCCTGCAAGTGTATAATAATACAATTCCTTGCTAATTTCTTTGTAAACTGACTAGTAATTTAAGGGATACTGCTTGGTAGTCCCTTTTGAGTAAATAAGGCATCAAATTTACGCACACATTAAGTAAGAGAATTATGCCTCAAGTACCTTGTTTTCTGCAGTGGGTATCATGCAGGCCATTTGAGGCCATCGATTATCATCATGCCCCAAAACACCAAACTCCCCTCTGCTAATAACTGACTAGACAAATGAATAGAATATCAGAGCTCATAGCATTTGCTTATAACTACACAAAGCAAAACCTTTATGAACAACACCAGATGATGAAAAAGGTAACGGAAGAAACTAACTTTTGCATAAGGATCCAATACGATCTTAGAAGGATCATAGTAAAGTCCTACTTCAGGAGAAAAGTTCCCATCAAACTTGTACCCATATAGCATATCTTTAAAATCTCCTTTCAAAAGCACATGCCAAACATCTCCAGTCTTGTTGGTCAAAGGATCAAGAAAAATCTGCTCAGTCACTCTATTCTGCATCAGCAAATGGCCATAAAAATAATCATTCGAGGTACCCTCAAATGAGAAACTTATTAAGCATGAAACTACCAGACAAAACAAATAAAAGAAAAATGACAACCACAATCATTCTTCACCATTATAATATACCCTCCACTATTTATTCACAGCAAAAACTCTTAAAAACGTTAACCTTAAACCAAGAAAGCAATCGACGATCAAATGAGCGTCTCCTATTCCATAAAAATGTGAACTTCAAAGTAAACAATAAACCTATAATCAAGAATCGAAATGGGTCTTCAACTCCATCAAAAAGTATGAACTTAAACAAACAACAAAACTACTACTACAATCATTCTTCACCATTATAATATAGCCTCTACTATTCATTTACAGCAAAAACTCATTAAAAACGTGAACTTCAAACCAAGAAAGCAATCGAGGATCAAAAGGGCGTTTCCTATTCCATAAAAATGTGAACTTCAAAGTAATCGATAAACCTATAATCAAGAATCGAAATGGGTTTCAACTCCAACAAAAAGTAAGAACTTTAAACAAACAACAAGACTCTACTACAATCATTCTTCACTGTTATAAAATAGCCTCTACTATTCATTCACAGAAAAAACTCATTAAAAATCGTGAACTTCAAAACAAAAAAGCAATCAAGGATCAAATGGGTGGTTTCCAACTCCATAAAAATGGAAACTATAAAGCATATGATAGAGCTACAATCAAGAATCAATTCAACTTCATAAAAACGTGAACTTTAAACCCAATGAGAAAGCTACAATAAAAAACTAAAATGGATCTTCAACTCTGCTAAAAATATGAACTTTAGACAAACAACAAAGCTACTACCGAAAACCAAAAAAGGGTTTTGAATATCAATCAACCTCAGGCAAATCAGAGAGTGAAATCAAGCAAAGAGTAGCAGAAACTGCGTCGGCAGAAAATATAGCAAAATTGACACCACCATCACGAACTGTTGCACCAAATGGTGCAGGATGGCCTTCAAACACCTGAATTTTTTTCAATTTAGGCTCCTCCTCCTCCACCACTACTACAGCTGTATCCACTCCTTCACTTGCTGCTTTAATGGGAATCAATGCTGTTGAATTACTAAAAATGTTACTGCCAATTGTTTCTAAATTGGAAGTGGTAACTCTTTTTGGAGGATAGAATTTTGGGGTATTTTGGAAATGGGAAATGAATTTGGGGAGTTGTAGTGAGTGTGAAGGAGAGTGAACTAAGTTCATGTTTTGTAGTTTGAGGGGGGATAGAGAGCTGTTGCTGCTAATTACTGGTACATGATCATGAGTGGCAAGAAGTGGTACATTTTGGTGATGGTAAGCGGTGTGTGTTTGTTTGATGGGGACACAGAATGTCATATATCTGATCTCAAACATGTGGGGTTCCTACTGTTTATGGCATTTTCAGTTACCTTCGGAAAACTGAATCACATGATTTGGTAAACTATCTTTTGTGTCAGCGCTTCGCGGCGATGCTGGAATAATTTTTCGCGCAAGAAATAATGTTCGTGAATCAAAAGCATGATTTGTTTAAAAAAAAAATCGACATCTCGGGTCATAGATGCTGCCGGATCAAATAAAGTAGTTTTATTTCAATTAGGTAAAAATAATAATAATAATAATAATTAGATCACATTTATATAAAAAAAATTGATTAGAAAAACTTAAAGGAAAAATATTTTAAAAAAATTATGATAAACAATATATCTTAATTTACAACTTCTTAAATATGAAAAAACAAAATGTGGTAAAAATAACAAAAAGATTGATTCTGGTCAACCCGAGTTAGCATGATAAATATGTAATCTCGATAATCAAGGCCGAGTCAACTCGGGATATCCCACCAAACCCGCGGCCCAAATCATGAGATTGGAAAAAACTCAGTAAAAAAATAAAGTCTTTTTTTAATAAAAAAAAAACTTGTGTTAACTTTTCAAACTCATTACCCGAATTATTAGACTTGAAGCACCCTATATGAAAAAAAAAAATTAAGTTTAATTCCTCAATCAATCAAATATTTAAAAATAATATA
>Ga0307511_10006188_pt1 | contig 12079 bp, 8 predicted proteins | sample 13_EM_MG_FD_200266 | JGI IMG/M metagenome (GOLD analysis project Ga0307511, IMG submission 200266) | Populus trichocarpa ectomycorrhiza microbial communities from riparian zone in the Pacific Northwest, United States - 13_EM | ecosystem: Host-associated > Plants > Roots > Unclassified | place...
GCGTCGCGCCAGCCGCGGATCTCGTGCGGGGAGTCGATGCCCTTGCGCGCCGGGTGGTTGGCGAGGAACAGCGCGTCCTTGACCTTGCGGCGGCGGACCTGGTCGGCGAGGAAGTTGACGCCCGCGATGGCGAGGGCCTCGTTGGCGGGCGAGTTGCCGCTCGCGTTGTTCACGCTGCCGTCGAAGGAGTTCTCGAACTCCTTGAGTACGGCTACCTCGTTGGAGCCGGGGTGCACGAACACCGTGCCGTGCTCGGCACCCGGGATGTTCCACTCCAGGCCCTGGAAGACGAGGGTGTCGTCGGTCTTGTCACGGGCGTCGACGATGTCCGGATTGACCTTCTCCACGCCGATCTTGGCGTGCGTGACGCTGCCGTGGTCGGTGATGACCATCCAGTCCAGGCCGTGCGCGTTGGCCTGGCGCACGTGGTCGATGACGCGGTACTTGGCGTCGCTGCTGTACTGCGTGTGGATGTGGTGGTCGCCGGCCAGCCACAGGTAACCGCCGTTGCCCTTCGACGACTTGGCCGAACTCTGCTGCGCCGACGCGGCTGCCTCCCCCGCGCCGGCGAGCACGCTGCCCGCCGCAAGTCCCGCGCCCAGCAGTCCGGTTCGGCGCAGCATGCCCCGCCGGGAGAGCTGACTTGGCGTCAACTCCTCGTCGGGGACAGAGGTGTCGAGGGCGGGCGGCAGCGAGCCGGCGTCCCCGTCCCCGTGGTGGTGATGGTGGTGGTGACCGTGGTCGCCGTGACTGTGGCCGTGGCTCATGTTCAACTCCCGCTGAAATGCAGGGACCTTCACGCTCGGACGTGCAGAGTCTGAAAAGGAGCGGTGAACAGCGGGAGTCGTGATGGTGGTGTGGCAAAGAACGAGTCATGCACGGCTATGACGCCGGTCATGCGAAGCTTTTTCGTCGGTCATCCTTCGCGCTGCGTACCGGTCGCCCTCGGCCCCGCGTAGCGGTCACCCTTCGCCCCTGCGCACCGCGCCCGCGAGGATCCAGCCCTCCATCGCCTCGTACCGCCTGCGCTGTTCCTCCTCCTTCTTCCGGCCCGAGGCGACCGTGCCGAGCCAGCCGCAGAGGAAGCCGAGCGGGATGGTGACGAGCCCGGTGGTGGTGAACGGGAACCAGTTGAAGTCGGCGCCCGGGAAGGCGGCGGCCGGTGAGCCGGAGACCAGATTGGTGCCCGGCATCAGCAGCAGCACGCCGAGCGTGCCGCCAATGAGCGTGCTGAGCAGGCCCGTTCGCGTGTAACGGCGCCAGAAGAGGCTGTAGACGAGGGCGGGCGCTATGGCCGAGGCGCCCAGACAGAAGGACAGGGTGACCAGGGGCTGCAGGCCCCGGTGCTGGACCAGCGTCGCCAGTACGATCGCCGGAACACCCACCGCCAGCGCCGAGTAGCGGGCCAGCGTCATCTCCCGGCGGACCGGCATCTCCTCGACGCGGGCCGCGAAGACGTCGTGGGCAAGGGAGTTGGCGCAGGCGAGGATCATCCCGGCGACCGAGGCGAGCAGGGTGAGGAAGACGGCCGTGGTGACGGTGGTGAAGAGGAGGGTCTCCGCCGTCGACACGTCGGCCCCGAACACCGCCCGCGAGCCCAGCAGATACGCCGTGTTGCCCTGCGGATCGGCCCGCGCGATCGCCGACCGGCCGAGCAGCGCCGTGGCACCGAACCCGACGACCGTCACGATCACCACGAACAGCGCCACGCTCGACACCGCCCACGACATCGACCGCCGCACCTGCCGGGCGCTCGACGCGGTGTACATGCGCATCGTGATGTGCGGGAGGCAAGCGCCTCCGAGGACGACGGTCAACTGCGAGCTGATCATGTCCAGCCGGGGACTCGGCCCGCCCGCGAACTCGAGTCCCGAGTGCAGAAAGGCCGTTCCGACCCCGCTCCGCCGCGCAGCCGTGTCGAAGAAGGCGCCCAGGTCCCAGTGGAACCGGTTCAGTATCAGTACGGCGATCACGGCTCCGGAGCCGAGCAGCATCACGATCTTCAGGATCTGGATGAGGGCGGTGCCCTTCATGCCGCCGATCGCCGCGTAGCTGATCATCAGCACGCCCAGGCCGATGATGCAGCCGGTCTGCAGGGACTCGCCGGAGAACCCGAGGATGAACGCCAACAGCTGTCCCGCGCCCGCGAGTTGGACCAGCATCAACGGCAACAACGCCGCGATGGTGACGATGCACGCGACCATCCGCACGGACCGCCCCGGCATCCGCCGGGCGAACGCGTCACCCATCGTGAACCGCCCCGCGTTGCGCAGCGGTTCGGCCAGCAGGAACATCAGCAGCATCAGCGACAGCGCCGTACTCAGCGCCAGCACCACCCCGTCGTAGCCGTACAGGGCGATCACCCCGCCCGTGCCCAGCACACTCGCCGCGGAGATGTAATCACCCGCTATGGCAAGGCCGTTGCGCAGCGGCGAGAGGGAGCCGTAGCCCGTGTAGAACTCGTCGAGGTCGTCGCGGTCGGGGCCGGTCATCACACACAACAGCAGCGTGAGGGTGGCGACGGTGGTGAAGGCGACGAGCGACATGGTCTGCGACGCGGAGTCGTGGAACCCGGTCATCGTGCCGCCTCCCGTCTGGCGTCCAGTTCGGCCTGCTTGCGGATGCGGTCCGCGAGGGGGTCCACGCGTCGCGCGGCCGTGTGCTCGTAGAGCCCTATCGCCAGCCAGGTGACGGGCAGTTGGACCAGCGCGAGCAGCAGCCCGGTGGGCACACCGGCGACGACCGTGCTCGACATCAGCGGGGGCGCGAACGCGGACAGGGCCAGGAACAGGCAGAAGTATCCGAGCGCGGTGAGCGACGCCACGCGCCGCTGCCGCCGGTACGCGCCGCGCAGGACGCGCAGATCCCTGTGGTTGCCGAGGGCGGGACGACGGGGTGGGCGACGGCGTTCGGGTGGGGGCGGGGGTGGCTGCCAGGGGTAGGTGAGGCGGGGCGGGGTCGGGGCGTGCGGGTCACGCCGGTCGTACGGGTACGGGGCGTGCGAACCATGCGGCGGGTAGGGGGCGTACGGGTGCGGGGCGTGCGAGTCAGGCGGGTCGTACGGGGCGGATGAATCATGCGGAGGGTACGGGTCGTAGGACATCCCGTGCTCCTTGCGTGGCTCGGGTCCGTGGCGGCGGACCGCAGGGAGTTGGGCGGAGCGGGTCACGCATGTTACTCGCCGGTTGGGTGGTGTGGGTGCTTTTCGCCGAACTGGGCGGTTGGTATGCGCTTGCGGTGTCAACGGGGGGCCTGGCCTTGGGTGTTGGCCGGGGGACGCGGACCCCCACCGGGCGGTCCGCCGGATCGCGCCCCGATCGTCGTCGCGACCCGGGACTCCCCGGGTGGCGACCGTGATCCGCACGGTCGAGCGAAGTGATCACCCGATCGTGAGTTCCGCCTCTTCCGTGCCTGATCTGTCGCGATCCTGACAGGGGGGCGGGTGACCGGTGCCGTCCGGACGCACTGTGGGTGGGGAGCGGTATGACGCGAGCGGCGGAACGACAAGACGTCCGGTACGAAGGCCTGGACGAGCGGGCGGTCCTGCTGGTGGCCGGTCTGGCCGAGCTGGCGGTGACCAAGGTGGGGTCGGCCGCGGGTTCGGCGTGGGGGGCGTTACGGGGTCTGCTGCGCCGTTCGGACGCCGCGGAGCTGGCGGCGGACGTCGAACGGGATCTGACGGCGCGCGGGCGTCTGGTGCTGGACCGGTACACGGCCCTGCCTCCGGCGCATCTGGAGACCCTCGCCCGGCACGCCCTCGCCCGGCAGGCCGCCACCGATGACGTCTGACCGGTGGGAGCCGGCCGCCTTCAAGGACCGCGTGGACCGGGTGCTCCAGCGGTTCGTGGCGGAGGAGGCCGAGCGGTTCGCGGAGATCGACCCGGTGCTGGGGCCGGTCGCCGGTCAGCTGGAAGCCGCGGTCGCGGACGGCAAACGGCTGCGGGCGGCGTTCTGTTACTGGGGCTGGCGCGCGGTGGGGCAGCCCGACAGTGACGCGCTGGTGCGGGCGGCGGCCTCGATGGAGCTGGTGCATGCCGCAGCCGTCGTACACGACGATCTCATCGACGACAGCCCGCTCCGGCACGGGCGGCCCACCGTCCACATCGCCCTGCGCGGTGCCGTACGCCGCCGCCCGCGGGCCGTCGCGGCGGCCAGGTCCCTCGCCATGCTGGTGGGAGACCTGCTGATGGGCATGGCCGGGCAGCTGTTCACCACCAGCGGACTGCCGGCGGCGTATCTCGCCCGTGCCCGACCGCTGTGGTCGGTGCTGGCAAGGGAGTTGATCGCGGGCGAGTGCCTGGAGATCCTGCGGACCGGGACCGAGCCGGACACCGCCGCGTCCCTGAAGGTGATCCGCTACAAGACCGCCAAGTACACCGTGGAACAACCCCTGTTGATCGGTGGCGCGCTCGCCGGGGCCGGCGGACGCCTGCGCGAGGGCTACTCGGCGTACGGGCTGCCGCTGGGTGAGGCGTTCCAGTTGCGGGACGACGTCCTCGGACTGTTCGGGAACCAGGAACACACCGGCAAGGCCAACGCCGACGACGTGCGCGGTCACCGGCCCACGGCCCTTCTGGCGGAGACCTGGCGCAGCGCCGGCGCCGAGGACCGGGAGCGGCTCCGCGCCCTCATGGGGCAACGGGGCCTGGACGAGGCGGGGTTGCACACGGTGCGCGAGACGATGCGCCGGCTGAAGGCACCCGACCGCGTCGAGGGCATGATCACCGCCCGGGTGGAGGAGGCGCTCGACGCTCTCCACGAGCTGGATGTTCCCACCCCCGCCGAAGCGGCGCTGGTCGCGCTGGCGCACTCGGCGGCGGTCCGTCACTCCTGACCCGTGAACGCCCTGACCCGTGAACGACGAGGAGCCCCCTGTGACGTACACCGAGACATCGATGGACGGCCTGCGCGAAGCCGGTGACGAACTCGCCGACGCCACCGTCGCCGCCCTGTTCGACCGCGGGGAGGTGGGCAAGTTCAACACCCTCATGCGCTACGTCTCCGTCGTGGGCGCCCCGCTGCCGGACGGCCTGCCCGATGTGGCCCTGGACTACCTCAACGCCACGGGCGCGCCGCCGAGTTGGGTCGACTGGGGCGAGATGGAGAAGGCCCGGCTGTTCTTCATCGACAACAACGTGCACATCTCCACCGCCCTGTCCTTCGCCTCCATGCCCGCCTGCTACGTCGTACCTCCCGTGGCGAAGCTCCTGTCGGCCACCCACGGACTGAAGTACCCCTCCAAACGGATGGCGGAGACGGGCCAGTTCACCGTCTACCTGATGCGGCCCGACGCCTTCGAGGCCGGCAGCCGATTCATTCCCGCCGCGCAGAAGGTCCGCCTCCTGCATGCCTCGATCCGCCACCACCTGGCCCGCGAAAACCGTTGGGACGCGGGAGAGTTGGGGACACCGATCTGCCAGGAGGACATGATCGGCGGGCAGATGTTCTTCTCGCTGCTCGTGCTGGACAGCCTGCACCGCCTTGGCATCCACATGTCGACGGAGGGCGCGGAGGCCTACTACTACGCCTGGCGCGTGGTCGGCGCCATGCTCGGCGTCGACCAGGACGCCGTCCCCAAGTCGCTAGAGGAGGCACGCCAGTTCCTCGACCTGTACATGGTCCGGCACATGGGGCCGTCCGAGGAGGGCGCGCTACTGACCCGCCAACTCATCGACCTCTACGAGGAGGTCGTGCCCGGCACCTTCTTCGACCCGATCGTCTCCGCCCTCATCCGCCATCTCGTCGGTGACACCTGCGCAGACTGGCTCCGGGTGCCGCGCACACCGTGGGACACCGTCGTCAAGTCCGTGCCCCACCTCCTCGGCGTCCTGGAGACCATCGAGGACCACTCCCCGCTCGGCGCCTGGGCCCTGGACCGCCTCGGCCACCTCACCAGCGTCCTGGAACTGTCCTCCCTCACCCGCGGACGCGTCATGCACTACGCCATCCCCGAACAGCTCAAGAAGGACTACGGCGTCTCCAACACGGTTCCCCGGAAGGGCCGTTGGACCCCACCCGCCGCCACGGTCTCCTGAGCCGCGCCGGGCCCACGGCCCTCACTGCTCCTTGAGCACCGGAAACCGCCGAGGCGCCAGGAACAGCAGCACCAGGAAGGCCACCCCGGCGGCGCACCCTGCGCCGACGTACACCGCATGCACCGCATCCGCGATCGCCCGCCGCGTCCCCTCCGGCACCGCACCCCCGTCCAACCCCCGTGTCACCGAGTCCAGATCGCTCGCCCCACCCAGCCGCGACGCCAGCACCCCGTTGGCCACGGCCCCGAAGACCGACGCGCCGATCGTCTGCCCGGTCTGGCGGCAGAAGAGGACGGACGCGGTCGTCACGCCCCGCTCCTCCCACCCGACCGTCGACTGCACCCCGACGATCAGCGGCAGTTGGAAGAGTCCCAGGGCCGCGCCGAGCAGCAGCATCAGCACCATCGGCTGCCAGGCCGAGCCCGGATACGGCAGGAACGGGAACGCGAACAGGATCAGCGTGGCCGTTCCGATGCCGAGCATCGCGGTGTTGCGGAAGCCGATCCGCCGGTACACGTGCTGGCTGAGTGCCGCGGACACCGGCCAGCTCAACGTCCATACGGAGAGCACGAATCCGGCAGCCACCGGGGCCAGGCCGAGCACCGACTGGGCGTACGTCGGCAGGAACACGCTCGGTGCCACCATCAGCAACCCCAGTGCGCCCAGGGCCAAGTTGACGGCCGCGATCGTACGGCGGCGCCACACCCACCCGGGGATGATCGGTTCCGCCGCCCGGCGTTCGATCGCCACGACGACTCCGGCCAGCGCAAGTCCCGTACCGAACAAGGCGATCGAGGGTGCCGACAGCCAGGGCCAGGCCACCCCGCCCTGCACGAGGGCCGTGATCAGGACGCCTCCGCAGGCGAACACGGCCAGCGCGCCCGCCCAGTCGACGCGCGGGCGGGTGGTACGGGTGCGCTGCGGCTCGTGCAGGTAGCGGACGATCAGCCACAACGCCACCGCTCCGACAGGGAGGTTGACGAGGAAGATCCAGCGCCAGCCCGCGTACGCGGCGAGCAGTCCGCCCACACCCGGACCCGCGACCGCCGACACCGCCCACACCGTGGACAACTTCGACTGGATCTTGGGGCGTTCGCTCAGCGGGTACAGGTCGGCGGCCAGGGTCTGGACCGTGCCCTGCAACGCCCCGCCGCCCAGGCCCTGGACGACGCGGAACGCGATCAGCGCGCCCATGCTCCAGGCCACCGAGCACAGCAGCGAACCGGCGAGAAAGACCGCCGCGCCCGTGATCAGCACCGGCTTGCGGCCGAAGGTGTCGGAGAGCTTGCCGTAGACGGGGAGGGTGACCGTCACCGCGAGGAGGTAACCGGAGAAGAGCCAGGAGAAGACGGAGAAGCCGCCGAGGTCGCCGACGATCTGCGGTACGGCCGTGGAGACGATGGTGGAGTCGAGGGCGGCCAGCGCCATCGCGAGCATCAGGGCCGCTACGACGGCGCCCCGGCGCCGGTCGGGAGGGGCCGGCGCGGGCTGCTCGGCCGCCTCGGGCCGTATCTCGGTGTCGCTGTCGGTGTCGCTGTCCCCCTGGTCCACAGGATTCCTTTCCCCTTGCACCTATCTGCCGCGCACCAGCTTCCCACTTGACCCTCACGTAGCGGCAGGGTGGAACCTGAGCGGGCCGGTGGGTGGACCGGACCCCGAGATCGACTCCACCCGGCGGTGGAGAGCCCCTAGGGGTGCCTCCCCACTACGGCCCGGGGACGGTTCGTACCGGCGGAGGAGGAGAAGGGCCCGGAGCCGTCCTTAACCTGGCTTTATGCCGCTGGGGGGCGGGGGACCGAACCTTCGAGGGTGGGGTTTTCCCCCGGGAAAGACTGCGCTGAGCACCAGCGCGCCGGACCCCCTCCCGCCGCCAGACTCATCGTCGTAACCAGTTGAAACGCATCGACCGGACACCGGCACGCTCGTCCGCCGACCGACTTAGGAGACATACCGTGACATCGGCTGTGACCATTCCCAGGCACGGGGGTACTGGAGGGCGTACGGCCGTTGCCGCGCGAGCGCGGCAGGTCGTCAAGGCCTACGGCGCCGGGGAGACCCGCGTCGTCGCCCTCGACCATGTCGACGTGGACATCGCCCGCGGCCAGTTCACCGCGATCATGGGCCCCTCGGGGTCCGGCAAGTCCACCCTCATGCACTGCCTCGCCGGGCTCGACACCGTGACCTCCGGGCAGATCTACCTGGACGAGACCGAGATCACCGGCCTCAAGGACAAGAAGCTCACGCAACTGCGCCGGGACCGGATCGGGTTCATCTTCCAGGCGTACAACCTGCTGCCGACGCTGAACGCGCTGGAGAACATCACCCTCCCCATGGACATAGCCGGCCGCAAGCCGGACAAGGGGTGGCTGGCGCAGGTCGTGGAGACCGTCGGGCTGTCGAGCCGGCTCAAGCACCGGCCCAACCAGCTCTCCGGCGGCCAGCAGCAACGCGTCGCCGTGGCACGGGCGTTGGCGGCCCGTCCCGAGATCATCTTCGGTGACGAGCCGACCGGAAACCTCGACTCCCGTGCGGGAGCGGAGGTGTTGGGCTTCCTGCGCCGCTCCGTCGACGACCTCGGCCAGACCATCGTGATGGTGACGCACGACCCGGTCGCGGCCTCGTACGCGGACCGTGTCCTGTATCTCGCGGACGGCCGGATCGTCGACGAGATGTTCAAGCCGACCGCCGAGACCGTCCTCGACCGCATGAAGGACTTCGACGCGCGGGGGCGTACGTCATGACCGTCCTCAAGACCTCGATGCGCAACTTCTTCGCGCACAAAGGGCGGATGGCGCTCTCGGCGATAGCCGTGCTGCTGTCGGTGGCGTTCGTGTGCGGCACGCTGGTGTTCACCGACACGATGAACACGACCTTCGACAAGCTCTTCGCGGCCACCGCCTCCGACGTGACGGTCCTGCCGAAGACGGCGAAGGCCGACGGCAGCACCCCGCAGAACGGCCTCCCCGAGTCGCTGCCGGCCTCCGTGCTGGCGCAGACCGCGAAGGCCCAGGGCGCCAAGTCCGTCGAGGGCGCCGTCAGTTCGATGAACGTGACCGTCGTCAACAGCGCCAACAAGAACATGGGCTCCTCGACCGGCGCGCCCACCATCGCGGGCAACTGGACGAAGAACGACCTGCGTTCGATGGAGATCACCTCCGGACACGCCCCGCGCGGCCCGACCGAGACGATGGTCGACGCCGACACCGCCGACAAGCACCACCTGAAGCTGGGCGACTCGCTGCGCACCATCTCGCAGACCGGTGACTTCACCGCGAGGATCGTCGGCATCGCCACCTTCAAGGTGACCAACCCCGGTGCGGCCGTCGTCTACTTCGACACCGCCACCGCACAGCGCGAACTCCTGGGCGCCACCGGCCGGTTCACCCAGCTCGGCGTCACCGCCGCGAGCGGTGTGACCGACGCGCAGCTCAAGCAGAACGTGGCGCAGACCCTCGCGTCGACGGGGACGTACAAGATCCAGACGGCCAAGGAGAACGCCGACGAGAACCGTCAGGGCGTCGGCCAGTTCATGAACGTCATCAAGTACGCCATGCTCGGCTTCGCCGGGATCGCGTTCCTGGTGGGGATCTTCCTGATCATCAACACCTTCTCGATGCTGGTCGCCCAACGGACCCGCGAGATCGGCCTGATGAGGGCGGTCGGCTCCTCCCGCGGGCAGGTCAACCGCTCGGTGCTGGTCGAGGCGACCCTGCTCGGGATCGTCGGCTCGATCCTCGGTGTCGGCGCCGGTGTCGGCATCGCCGTAGGCCTGATGAAGCTGATGAGCGCGGCGGGCATGGACCTGTCGACCCGGGACCTGACCGTGAAGTGGACGACTCCGGTGCTCGGCCTGCTCCTCGGCGTGATCGTCACCATCCTCGCCGCCTACCTCCCGGCCCGTCGGGCCGGCAAGGTCTCCCCGATGGCCGCCCTGCGCGACGCCGGTACACCGGCCGACGGCAAGGCCGGCTGGGTGCGCGGCCTGATCGGCCTGGTGCTGACCGGTGCGGGTGCTGCCGCGCTCTTCGCGGCGGCCACCGCGAAGAAGGCGACGGACGGTTCGCTGGTCCTCGGCGCGGGTGTCGTACTCTCGCTGATCGGCTTCGTCATCATCGGCCCGCTGCTGGCCAACGGGGTCGTACGGGTCATCAGTGTCGTACTCCTGCGGGCCTTCGGACCGGTGGGGCGCCTGGCCGAACGCAACGCGCTCCGCAACCCCAGGCGTACGGGTGCTACGGGTGCGGCCCTGATGATCGGCCTCGCGCTGGTCGCCTGCCTGTCGGTGGTCGGCTCCTCGATGGTCGCCTCGGCGACGAGCGAACTCGACAAGTCCGTCGGCGCCGACTTCATCGTCCAGGGCAACCAGCGGATCGTCCCGCAGGCGGAGAAGGCGATGGAACAGGCACCCGACCTCGTCCACGTCACCCGCTACAAGGATCTCGACGCCACCCTCACCTCGCCCGACGGCCAGAAGGACACCGACGGCATCACCGCCGCCGACCCGTCCTACGCCCAGGACCTGCGCCGCGCCACCACGGCCGGCGAACTGTCCGCCGCCTACGGCACCAACGCGATGTCGGTCGGCTCCAAGTACGCCAAGAAGCACGGCGTCCACGTCGGTGACACGATCAGCGTCGCCTTCAAGGGCGGCTCGACGGCGAAGCTGAAGGTCGCGGCCATCACGGACGACGACGTGGCCATCGACCACGGTGCGCGTTACACCAGCATCGCGACCATGCAGAAGTACCTCCCGGCCGACAAGGTCCCGCCGAACGAGATCATGTTCGCCAAGGCCAAGGACGGCCAGGAGAAGCAGGCGTACGCGGCCCTGAAGAAGGCCATGGAGCCCTACCCGCAGTACCAGGTGCGCGACCAGACCGACTACAAGCAGGAACTGAAGGACCAGATCGGCCAGCTCCTGAACATGGTCTACGGTCTGCTGGCTCTGGCGATCATCGTGGCGGTCCTGGGTGTGGTGAACACGCTGGCCCTGTCGGTCGTCGAGCGGACCCGGGAGATCGGCCTCATGCGGGCGATCGGCATGTCCCGCCGGCAGCTCCGCCGCATGATCCGCATGGAGTCGGTCGTGATCGCCCTCTTCGGAGCGCTGCTCGGCCTGGGCCTGGGGATGGGCTGGGGCGCGACCGCCCAACAGCTCCTCGCCCTGGAGGGCCTGAAGGTCCTGGAGATCCCCTGGGGCACGATCATCGCCGTCTTCGTCGGCTCGGCCTTCGTGGGTCTGTTCGCCGCCCTGATCCCGGCGTTCCGGGCGGGACGGATGAACGTCCTCAACGCGATCGCCACCGAATAGCCACCGCCCACGGGGGAACCCGGCGCCGAGAAGTCACGGGGGACTTCTCGGCGCCGGGTTTGTTTGTCGTCTTCGAAGGTCTTTGAAGGGTGCCTTTGCGGCGGACCGAGTCGGGCGGTGGGTGGGCATAGGCCCGGGGGTCCAGGGGGCGGAGCCCCCTGGTACGCGAGCACCAACCCCGGGTGCGGCACCGTCGTCGTACGCTGGAACCCCCGGCCCCACACCGCGCGTCGGGCCCTTCGTGTTGCCCACCCCCCGGACGGAAGCGCCCCTCCATGAGCCTGCACGGTCTGCTCGACGCCGTAGTCAAGGACCCCGCCCTCGCGGAAGCGACCCGCGCGGCGGCCGACGGCAACCGCATGCACGTCGACCTGGTCGGCCCCCCGGCGACCCGCCCCTTCGCCGTCGCAGCGCTCGCCCGCGAGGCCGGCCGCACCGTCCTCGCGGTGACCGCGACAGGGCGCGAGGCGGAGGACCTGGCCGCCGCCCTGCGCTCGCTGCTCCCACCGGACGGTGTCGTGGAGTACCCCTCCTGGGAGACCCTTCCGCACGAGCGGCTGAGCCCGCGCAGCGACACCGTGGGCCGTCGCCTCGCCGTGCTGCGCCGCCTGGCCCACCCGAGGGACGACGACCCGGAGACGGGCCCGGTCTCCGTCGTCGTAGCGCCGGTGCGGTCCGTGCTGCAGCCGCAGGTCAAGGGTCTCGGAGACCTGGAGCCGGTCGCCCTGAGGTC
>Ga0307511_10006189_pt1 | contig 12078 bp, 9 predicted proteins | sample 13_EM_MG_FD_200266 | JGI IMG/M metagenome (GOLD analysis project Ga0307511, IMG submission 200266) | Populus trichocarpa ectomycorrhiza microbial communities from riparian zone in the Pacific Northwest, United States - 13_EM | ecosystem: Host-associated > Plants > Roots > Unclassified | place...
TGTGTCATGCCTTTCATGATATAATGCTATGACAGTTTTGGCCTTTGTTTTGGAATGCTTTAGAAATATGCTTCTCTTGAAGAGTGGCTTCTTCAGAAAAGGTCAATGTTTAAGACTTAATGGAGATGATATGCATTACAATTGCATGTTCGACATTTTACATCCTAATATGTGCTCCTTGAGATGTGGATAAAGGAGTTTGTTAGGTAGAATTGAGGAAAATAGGTTAATGTGGAAAAAGTTATCACTTGCAACATCTTGATGGAGAGCACACATTTTATGCTGGAAAAAAAATTGAAGGAGCAAAATCACTGTGACATGTTAGTGGACCAGTTGCTTTAGCCATTATATTTAAGCTCAGACACTGTATGTTTTGTTTTGTACAAATTATTTTTGTAACTACAGTTCTGAGGTTGACCATTTGTATCTGATATTTATTCTTTTGGTATTCATTTGAGTTTATTGTGTTATTTTCTCTTTTTTTATAAATTTTGATTTGCATGTCTAAGATGATGATTTTACCTTTGATTCCTTCATTAATTTGTTGTGAATTAATTTCTTTGCTAAAGCTGCCCTTAAAGGGCAGAGCAACTTGAGGTTTTAATGATGCAAACCTCTGTTCAGATGATGAGTGACTCAACAAATGTACTGTCACCTGGAAGGACAATTAGTGAAAGTGTGGTAGCTGATGCATTATTGAGACGTATTTCAGCTGCTAAAGGAAGGATTATCACTACTCAATTTGCATCAAATATACACCGCCTAGGAAGTGTGAAAGCTGCTGCTGATTTGACTGGTAGAAAGTTGGTATGATTTTCTAATTTCTCATTTCCTCTTAGAACTATCACCTTGGTCTTCCAAAGGAATTTGACTCACAGTTTTGATTTTTTAATCATTGTATCAGGTCTTTGTTGGCATGTCATTGAGGACATATTTGGATGCAGCATGGAAGGATGGAAAGGCACCAATTGATCCGTCCACTCTAGTAATGTTTTTGCATAAGTTATTCATCTGATGTTTTTCTGAGAGTTTTAGATTTCCAGTGATATCTTCCATCTCGCTCTTGTAGACCTCATGACAACTTCCTCTTAACAATTTCAAAATTATATAGGTTAAAGTGGAAGATATTGATTCTTATGCCCCTAAGGATCTGCTAATTGTCACAACTGGATCACAAGTAAGTTGATCCAGCTGCCTGATTCCATTTCTGTTGCATCAATTAGCTGGTATGTGACTGTGCATGCTGTTGTGTCAGGCAGAGCCGCGTGCAGCTCTCAATCTTGCATCATATGGAAGTAGTCATGCCTTCAAACTGAACGAGGAAGATGTTATTCTTTATTCAGCTAAGGTATTATGATATAATGTGCTTGGATTCTTCTTAAAATGAACTCACAAGTCGATTTCTGACTTTTGGTTAATGATTTAAGCATTCATTCTTTTTAATCTTTTTTTTTTTTTCTTATTTCAAACTCCCCTTCAGTAATCTCAGTATGCTAAGATCATGTAGTTGGATGCAATTTATGTTTTTCTACAAGGTGTAGAATAAACCAAGATGTTTTGTTAATGAGTCAATCTTGTAGAACTCAGACGTGTTGTTAGTGAGTCCATCTTATAGAACTCAGTTTCCTTTCTTTCTTTCTTTTTGGTACAAAAAGAGGCTTAAGAGCCCAAGAACAAGACTAAAGGACTAACTAGGACACATTCTAAGAGTGGCTGAACCACAATAGTCCGCCCAAAGCAAATCTACTAGCCCTGGAGGAGAAACACTGAAAAAGCCGAGCCCTAGTTCCCCACTAGCTCCTACATTTGCTAACCAATCAGCCCATATATTACCCTCTATATATGTATTTTTATTATCACATTCCAATTTCTATTCAAAATTTCTTCTATTTGTGCCAAGAGTATGGAGCTAGGATCATCTCTGGACTGATCTTGAAGGATTACATGTTGAACCACTGTTGAATCAACTTCCAGGATAACATTCAATCCCATCCAAGCTATGTTAAGGCCAACCTTAACTCCCCGAAGTTCTACTGTTACAAAATTGCAAAAACCCACCTTGTATGTGAATGGGGCTAACTATCTTCCCATCCAATCTCATAGCAATCCTCCTGCACCAGCAAGCCCAGGATTTCCTTTACCCACTCCCTCTGTATTTAATTTAAGGTTTTCTTGATATCTATTATTGTGCATGTTATTTATATGTTAGGGAGTACCAAAAATGCTTCATAACCTGATGGAGATTTTGTAAGAGAATTGTTATATTATAGAAGATGGCCAGCAATGCTGCTCCATTTTGTTCTCATTTCTCTCCTCTTCTTTTTTTTTCCAGATATGATGATTGCATTTGATTGGTCACGTGTGTATAGTGAATTTGAACTATTAAATTAGGCAGACTTTTGATTTTATGCTCAACTATTTATGATAGTCCTCTATCTTATAATATTACTGCTACAGGTTTATTAATGTCTGATGCTTAGACATGTGGTCATAATGCTAATCAATTTTGTATTTTCTTGCTGAAAGAACTTCCAATTAGTAGATATGTTCTCAGTTTATATTTCATTTTTCAGGTAATCCCTGGTAACGAATCTAGGGTAATGAAAATGATGAACCGCATATCAGAGATTGGGTCAACTATTGTAATGGGTAAAAATGAGCTGCTTCACACGTCTGGCCATGGGTATCGCGGAGAACTGGTGAGATCTCATATGCCACTCCTCTGGATCTCACTAAGTTATTTTACTTAGTTATAATGTTTATATATCTTGTACTCCTCCATGTTATGCTTTTTGTGTCAATAGTGGAAAGAGAAGCATCTTCACATACTGACTCATTGTATGAAGGTTATTCCTTGTTATTCCGTTACCTTTTTATTGTGTCATTGTTATATGGAGAAACATGTAGAACTGGATGCCTTGAATATTAATTGCTTGTTATTATCAATACTATAATTGTTGTTATTTTTGTCAACTTTTAGGAAAAATCATCTAAGATTGATTCCATTTCTTCAGGAAGAAGTGCTTAAAATTGTGAAGCCGCAACATTTTCTTCCCATACACGGAGAACTTCTGTTTTTGAAAGAACATGAATTGCTTGGGAAATCAACTGGCATTCAACACACTACTGTGAGTTAGTCTTTACACTCTTATGGTAATTAGTATGCATAAGGTGATCTTGAAGTTTGTTATGTTTGCCAAAATTTGATGCATTTAGTGAGAGCATAGAATCTTTCAGAATAGAACAATAAGGCTCTCCGGCCTCTCTATGTATATGGACAACTGATTCTCATTTCATTTCTTCTCTCTCTTTTACTCTATTAATTATATGAATTCAGCTGATTTCCATGTAAATGAGAATGGTCAATTCTTGGGATGTCCTGTCCATAACGCCCAAGCCCACTGGAAAAAAAAGTGCTTTTTCAGGTGCAGTGTTGCATGGTTTATCTTGAAAAAAGACTCATGTCGAATTGCATTGGTTAATGATGTGCATATGATGGATTTATTGTATACATGACATTAGATGCATTCTTGTTATGTTGTTTTTCTTTCAAATTCTTTGAGTTGCATATAATGTTATGGCATGGTAAAAGTTACAAGTGGTCTACAAATCTGTCAGGTTATAAAGAACGGAGAGATGCTTGGGGTTTCTCACTTGAGGAACAGAAGAGTTCTATCCAATGGTTTTGTCTCCCTTGGGAAGGAAAATTTGCAGGTTGGTAATACTGATTGTTTTATTATGGGAATTTAATTGAGGTACATTTTCATAAAATCTGGTCTGATATTGCAGTTGATGTATAACGATGGGGATAAAGCTTTTGGCACATCAACTGAGCTTTGCATTGATGAGAGACTAAAAATTGCATCAGATGGTATTGTAGTGGTCAGGTAGCTCTAGCAGATTCTGAAATAACATGTTGAATTTTCTTTGTGACACTTGTTACTGTAATGATTTCTTAACATTTCTGCGGTACAGCATGGAAATTTTACGCCCTCAAAATCTAGATGGTCAAGTTGAAAAAAGCTTAAAAGGAAAAATAAAAATCACAACACGCTGTCTGTGGCTTGACAAAGGGAAGCTTTTAGATGCACTCCACAAAGCTGCTCATGCTGCACTTTCAAGCTGTCCGGTGAACTGTCCTTTAACTCACATGGAAAGAACAGTGTCTGAGATGTTGAGGAAGATGGTAAGGAAGTATAGCGGTAAAAGGCCTGAAGTCATTGCCATTGCTGTGGAAAACCCAGCAGCAGTTCTTTCTGATGAACTCAATGCAAGGTTATCTGGCAATTCTCATGTTGGCTTTGGGATATCGGCATTGAGAAAAATTGTCGATGGGCATCCAAAAGGAAATCAGGTGGACAGGAAGCAACCTGATGGAAATGGTTATGCACATTTAGAGAAAACATCACCTCAAAATCTGGAAGGTCCACATATCTCCGCATCTCTGTGTTTTAATTGAGTGTGTTTTTGTGTGCGTGTGCTTGTATGTGGTCAAGTTGGTGGGTGGTAGCCATTTTCTGACTGCCTGTGGATGAGACATGTGAAAAAACCTATGCCACCACTAAACTCACATCTTTAGGTTAGCTGATTCTTGCTTTGTCTTATGCCAATCATCAGTAAATGACTGATATATTAAAAAATTAACAATAATGAAGGAGAGTTTCCATTGGAAAGGCCTTGTGCTAGCAACTCAGCATGCATAGAAATTGCTTTTTTGACCTTTGCTTAATGTCCACATTCTTGAAAGCAGTAGTACCTTTCTAAAGCTTGGGTTTTTAAACCAGTATACTCAATATTCTTTTTTTCCCACCTTTAAATCATGCAGTTGATGGTATTGAATTTGAAAGAGAGCTACCTAAGGAAGAGGGCACTTCTTCAAGTCCTAACTTAGCTGAAGGACATTCCTCCGCCTCTGAGGATCAAGATGATTTCCAGAAATCATCCGTTCCTTCATCCTCCCCAGTCAATGAATTAGTAAAAAGTGATGAAAGTTTGGTTCCACCAGGGGAACAGATGAATAAGCTCAAGGAAGATGTTATGGACAGTAGTGATGATGACTTGTTGGAAAATGAAAATTCTAGACTGAAGCGTTCCAAATCTGTTAAACGGAACAAATGGAAACCTGAGGAGGTTAAGAGTCTTATAAAAATGCGTGGGGAATTACATAGTAGATTTCAAGTTGTAAGAGGTAGAATGGCTCTGTGGGAAGAGATATCTACTAACTTAATGGCTGATGGGATCAATCGCAGTCCAGGACAGTGCAAATCTTTATGGACATCTCTGGTTCAGAAATATGAGGTTTGTTCCCCCACTTCTCACAATTAAATTTTGGTATTGCATTTTGATTTCTGTTTCTTATTATGAAGGGAAGCTCGTATAATTGCATGTGAATACTAGTGTGTGCTGCTACAGTTTTTGCCACAAGTCAAATGTTTTCCTGGACATTCTTTTGTACAATTCTTACTCCAATGGCAAATAAATATCGAAATCCAGATCACTGTAGGGGTGCCATCCGAGTCTTTAGTGTGGTCATCTGTTGCCATTCCATCCTATCTATACAGTGTTGCTTAGTAACAACCATTGCTAAAATGAACAGGAAAGCAAGAACGGGAAGAAAGGGAAAAAAGCTTGGCCCTATTTTGAAGACATGGATAATATTTTATCTGATTCCGAGACAATGGCAACAAAATGATAGGAAGAAGGGGGGAACAGTGCTTTGAGTTTTTTGGAAGACCTGTCCCAAGCCTCATGTTTAATTGAAGCTGCAGTGGTCTACTAGAATAATCACTTTCAGGGATTGCAGTTAAATTACAAACAGGAAATCAGACTTTTTTGAAGACACATGATCGATGTGCGAACTATTTGATCTCAGAGACCTGCGACGACGACAAACAAGAAATGAAATGGTTTTGTAGCCACAAGCTCCTCCAAAATAGGTCAGCATATATACTAGAGACAGGGATTGTGATTTGTTTGGCTTGGACGACGTTTAGCATTTGTAAGCGTTGCTGTAACTCAACAGTTAGTTTGCTGTCTTTTTGTCAGTTGCTTTGCATTCAATCGAAAGGATTTAGCTTCGTCTACTTCTTCTTTTCTTTCTTCTTGAATTTTTCCCTTTCGAAAGTTGAGCAATAATATATTGATGCGCAAATGGCTAGCCTAATAGGTTGAAAACTGAGTGATGTCTGTTTCCATGCAAAAAATTTCGGGAAAAAAAATTCCAAATCCCTCAACGAGGATGAATGGTTAATTTTTTACTACGCAAATTTAGATATAGAAATTTTTTTGGATAAACAGTATTAATTTATCAGGCAAGGGACAAATAAGAAGCATGATTATAAACCATCAATTAGTATGCCGAGTTGCAAGTAAGCTTTCCATGGAAATTATTAGGGCCTAAAATAGCTTACAACTTCCGTGGTTTCCTCCCTCTCCTCAACCCTACCACATTTCAGGTCTATATAACAAGCCTCCTTCCAAATCTACCTCTTCATCTTTGTTTTGTCCTGCAGTGTTTCTCTATCCATCTGTCCTAGAGGAACATCTGCAAAGATTCTCTGTATAAGCGAAAATGGCACACAAACTCATTGTTCTTGCTCTTGTCTTCGTTGCCATTTTTGGGTTGGCTGCAGCCGCAGCACCTGCTCCTTCCACAACTTACCTGCCTGCAGCCGCAGCACCTGCTCCTTCCACAACTGACCTGCCTGCAGGTGAGGCGCCTTTAAGCCATGATTTTATCGGTACTAATGACGGTGATGCGGCTGGTGCACCTTCTGCTGATGGTAGCACTGTTGTTCCAGGACCAATGGGTAGTACTACATTGGCTGGGGGTCCTGCTTCTGAAAAAGATGGTGCCGCTACCCTCAAGTTCTCTGCCATTGTTGGAGCTGCCGCTGTCGCTGGCTACTTCTTCTTCTAAGCTAGTTAACCATAAATCTATATAATCCCTCGTCCAAGCTTTCAGGACTTGACATGAAAAGTATTGGCTTGAGGAGGTTATAAGAAGACGATTGAAATGCGAAGTAGGAATTTTACAGAGGGTTTCAAGTTGTAAGAGGAGAGAGAATAAAATGAAGTCCAGGGTAGGGAAAATCTTTGTCAGAAAATCAGAAATTAGATTTTCTTTCTCTTCTTCAATACTTGAAATCGCGGGTTGCCCTTTGAAGCCATACTTGTTTTCCTCTAGTTTCTCCAACACGATGATCTGAGATAGACATTTTATTATTAACAACCACAAATGATTAACGTCGAATCAAAATCCAGATCCATTATATGTGTGTGATCCATTTCTTGTTTTGATTAGAACATATTCTAGCTAGTGCTTCACTATCATATATTAATTTCTAGTAAACAAGAAGGGAAGAAAGACGAAATTAAATTTTTTTCATATTATCTTTAACATGGAAGGTTTTTGTTAAATCTTTAAACGTGTGTGATATTTCGTAAGGTTATTTTTATGATTAATTAAGATAAGAAGAAAATTGATTGGTTCTGTTGCCTCACAAAATATTAAATTCATGTCTACTGTCTATTTATTATTTATACATTTTATTTCTCTTTTGTAAGAGTTGCATGTACGTGTTTACTGCTCATGTATTCCCCAAGCTTCTTCCTCTGGTGATGGAAATGGTCATTCCGAAGACCTTGTAAGCCAAACACAGCCTTCAAATTTATAAACAGGAATGCTGTTTAATCCTACATTTTGTATCATAATTCAAGAAGTAATCACATATCTGTCATTTTCTTGCAACACAAGTTAATCTCTCCTTTTGGTACTCATGTTCATCTTAAATACTCTAACACGGTCAAGGCTGGAGAGTTTGAAGTTGTTTTTCGCCACCTTGACGAAAATGGTGGCAGGTAGGTTTCACCATCTGAGCTAGGTTGTCGTCTGGGTTTGATAGGAGGAGAGTTGATCTTGAGAGAGGCAAAACTTGCTGAGGAGTCATTGGACTCTGACGGAGATGGGTTGTTGGCATTGGAGGATCTTGTTGGACTAATGGAAGCGGGAGGAGGAGGAGAGAAGTTGCATGATTTGAGAGAGGCTTTTAGCTTGGACCAGACTTGGGACCTGTGGTACACTGCAGGCTATTAGTTTTTTTAAAATATATAATATGAATGTTTAGGTGACGATAGTACTAATAAAGAAGCAAGAAAAAATCGATGCTCAAGTAATTAACTTGATTGAATCCAGTAAAATTGAATAATGTAATAATTTGATAGAAAACGATAGTAGAAGAATCATATAAAAATACTTGATAATAATTAACTAAAACAAACAAAAAAAAACCAAATAGGTCACTAGAGCAACACCGCGGAAAAAAAAAAAAAGAGTGATTATCTTTCTATAATTAACAAATCAATCAACTCAAGGATTAAATTTATTTATAAAAATAAACTTAATAAAAAACAATAAATAAAAAAGCCTGAAAGAACCCAATCAAATAAAAAACAAAAAATAAAACAAAGTACACAAAAAATTAAAAAAAAAAACAGAATCCAATCTTCAATTAAATAAACACCGAAAAAAATTAAAAAAAAAATTAACTTTAAAAAATATTAAATAAAATAAATAAACAGGAGTGACCCTTTAAAACTAGGTTAATTTTAAAACTTACAACCTGTGTATAATCCTAGACAATAACTTAACTAACAAGCTAAAATCCAAACAAACTACATCCTCTGGGCTGAGTCCTTTCCTCTGTTTCGATGTAAACTTTGGGCGTATAAGTAGGAAAAGAACATGTAAATTTCTGTAGTTTCGATGTATTCATGATGTCTCTATCTTGATTTTGGACAACATAGTAAGAGAAATGCAAGCTAGAATGCCAACTGTTGTCTGGCAATCGGCATTACCAATGCCCTTGCTACTTCTACGACCTTTTGTTCTGTTCTTAACTTCTTATTCTTGTTTTTTCGAGGTGTATTCTTTCTTCCAAATCAACCTAAAAGCCAACTTGCATTTCCTCTTCTTCCTTTTCTCCTCCTCTTGTGAAATTTTAGAATAAAAAAATAATAATTGAAACATAGTGAGGAAAGGGCCTTATCTATAGAAATGGATTGCGGTGTTTCAGTCAGCAAATCACCAAACTCATCAACGAAAATCGATACAGACAAGGTTTCCACTTTCCATGCCATCTTCAAAGGAAAGTCCTGCGGATGCAGATAATCGTACCAATAGCTGGCTGGATTCCAACCAGTCTTTCATGGTGCCACCAGTGGTAAACTCGAAAGACATCAGCGTTTCAGTCAAGGAAACACTAAATTCATCTATGACTATGAGCAACGAAACACACAACATTTCTTTTCCATCTTTTTCTGAGGAAATTCCTGTCATTGCAGGTAATACAATTTCCAAAAGCAGTTTGGATTCTGATCAGTCTACCACAGCTATGCCTGTGACAAATTCACAGTACACTGGTGTTTCAGTCAATGAAACATTGAATTCAGCTATGACAAATGAAATAGACAACGTTTCTATGCTATCTTTTTCTCAGGAAACTCCTGCCAAATCAGATAAGCCTGCCATAAACAGCTTGGATCCTGATCTGTCTTCCATGGATCCGCTAGTGACCAATTCCCAAAACACCGATTCAATTAATGAAACACTGAATTCATCTTCAAGTGTTGAAAAGGACAAGGTTTGTATGCTGTCTCCGTCTAGGGGAAGTCCTGTCATTACAGATAATCCCATCGACAAAAACAGTTCGGAGTCTGATCAGTCTTTGTTGGCACCACCTTCAGCAGATTCCCAATACATCATTTTTTCCGTCAAGGAAGCGTGGAATTCAGCCATGACTGATGGAACGGCCAGAGCATCTATGCCTTCTTCTTCTGATGAAAGTCTGGTCATTACAGATGATCAATTGATTGAAAAGAGCTTGGATTCTGATCTGTCTTCCATGGAGCCGCTAGTGACCAATTCTCAGGTCACCAGTGTTTCAATCAAAGAAACTAGGGGTTCAACTTCGAGTAATGAAAAGGACAAGGTTTGTATGCCATCTTCTTCGGGAAGTCCTGTCAGTACAGATAATCCTATCGACGAGAATAGTTCAGGGTCTGATCAGTCTATGTTAGCATCACCTTCAACAAATTCCCAATACATCATTTTTTCAGTTGATGAATCGCAGAATTCAGCCATGGGTGATGGAATGGCCAAGGTGTCTATGCCGTCTTCTTTTGAGGCAAGTTTGGTCATTGCAGATGATCGTTTGGTTGAAAACAGCTTGGATTCTGATCAGACGTCTACGGAGCCGCTAGTGACAAATTCTCAAGTCACCAGTGTTCCAATCAATGAAACACCGAGTGCAGCTTCAAGTAATGAAAAGGAAAAGGTTTGTATGCCATCTTCTTCAGGAGGTCCTGTCGATACAGATAATCCTATCACCGAGAACAGTTCAGAGTCTGATCAGTCTTTGTTAGCACCACCACCTTCAACAAATTCCCAAGACATCAGTGTTTCGGTCAATGAAACACCAAATTCAGCCATGAGTAATGGAACAACCAAACTATCCATGCCATCTTCTGAGGAAAGTCTAGTCACTGCAGATGATCGATTGGTTGAAAACAGCTTGGATTCTGATCAGTTTTTCATGGTGCTTCCCGAGAGGAAGTCCCAAGACATCGGTATTTCAGTCAGCGAAACATCAAACTCATCAAGTAATGAAACAGACAAGGTTTCTAATCCATCTTATTCCACGGAAAGTCCTGTCGTTGCAGATAATCCAATTGGAAAAAACAGTTTGGATTCTGATCAGTCTTTAACTGCACCACCGGTGACAAAATCCCAAGATACAGGTATGATTGGTTAATTTCTTCTGCTCATTGCATCAATTATTCTCGCACAGTTTCCGAAGACATTTAATCAGAATTATGAAGTAAAATGTTCAGATTTTATCATAATTTTGTGAACATGTCCCGGGCAAAAAGTCTGTGTAATATAGACCTCCGGGTACTGGAAACAGAAATCTATAGATGCTGACTACCTTGAGTTTCCTACGTTCTTGACAATTTCATGTTCCATTCACAATTCTAGCTTTGCAAGCTGCTTATATACGTAAAAAGTAAATCATCGTTGCATTTTATATGCAGTTAGGGAAGAGAACTTCTATGATTGTCAAGCCTGGCTAGGATCAGACTCTGATGATGATTTCTTCAGTGTCAGAAACGGTAAGATACATTTCCTCTGCCTTAATTTCTTCACATTTCTTTCTTGTCTTGTGCAAATGAGTTGAAGCATGCATCGAGAATTTCAAGTTGATAACCTAAACAGCACACTGCAGAAGCTCGATAAGGATGAGGTTTTATGATCCTATGCCTTGTCTGTTCCTTGCGATTCTCTCTGTTATGACACAAGAGAGGCTACAGCCAGAAAACACATCAATCACCCAAAAGAATTGCAGGTTTTTAGCGATTTTCTGGGCTTTGAAAATCCTTTGATTTGTTGTTTTTAATATTCAGACTATAGCAATGCTTCGAGCCGCCAAAGCAGCATGAAGGGGTCACCCCAACCTGACGAAATAAGCGATTCCAAACGGGAGCCAAATCCAACAAAGGGAGGGAAGAAACTTGTTGATCTCATCTATGATCGTAATAGCATGCCAGCTGCCATCCAGGAACAGAGGGAGTCCAAACAAGAAGCTTCTCCAAAAGATGAAAACAAGAGACTTTCTGAGCTCTTACAAGATCCATCGTGGAGTGACCACGCCAGTGATCAAAAAAGCAGCACACCTGTCTTGAAGAAGACAAAACTTGTTGAGTTCTTTCAGGATAGCCACTGGAGTCAAGAAATTGCATCCACTCGTGCAACACGTTTTCCTAGTACTAAAGGTGATGGCAAACTGAGGGCAGACGTGGAGGCCAAGCATTTATCTCCAAGGGATGGAACTTCAACTGTGACTACTCCCCGCAGTAGAGCTAGATACGTTGGTGGCAATCTTAAGCGGGAAAATACAGCGAGAGCTACTTACTGCTGCTTTCCAAGTTGGAGCCCAATCCGTGGCTCCCAAGGAGAAGAAAAGGCAAACCCCTCCTAGAGGTCAAAGATACCACCTCTAGGTTCAGCTCAGTTTGCCTGAC
>Ga0307511_10006190_pt1 | contig 12078 bp, 11 predicted proteins | sample 13_EM_MG_FD_200266 | JGI IMG/M metagenome (GOLD analysis project Ga0307511, IMG submission 200266) | Populus trichocarpa ectomycorrhiza microbial communities from riparian zone in the Pacific Northwest, United States - 13_EM | ecosystem: Host-associated > Plants > Roots > Unclassified | place...
GATATTTCAAAAAAAAAAAAAAAAAAAGCAAAAGGCTACAAGTGAATGATTTTCGGAAACTTGTAATGAAGGGCTTTTTGTTGTAACTTTTTTTATATTTTTATTATTATTTTTATTATTATTTTTTTACGGAAACGGTAGAAACAGTAAAAAAAATTAAAAATTAAAAATTAAAAAATTAAAAAAAAGCTTCAGTTTAAAAGTACCCATAGAGTTTATTCCCTTATAAGCTAATATACTTACATTTCCAGACCAGCAGATCCTAATCCCTTTGATTCTAGCCATGTAAGAGATATCGACTGCATGGTTGCCCCATGTATGGATAGGAAACAAAAGCTTAATCCTTGCTCAGGTAATTATACAGGTAACTCTTTTTGCAATTGGTCATGTAGAGTATATACTGCATAATGACATACAAGTCTAAATAAACTCTTTCCATACATATATATACAGTGCGTACCTGTGATGCATAAAATAGGAACGTGCAGGTTATTCTGCATATGGTTGAAGATAGCTGGTAGGTACGGTAAGCCTGAAGAGTCTGATTGGAACAGTTCTGTGCAGCTATATGCAGAATAGTCACGCTTGGCCTGCATTCCCACTTTTATGCATCGCGGGTGATTTCTGGGAAGCCCGAGGTGGTTGAGTTTATGATAGTGGCGGGATCACTCGAACTAATTAGTAGCAAGTAAGTAGTGCTTGGATGTGTATAAAAATAGCCCTGATATACAAGAAGAAAAAATCCCAAAACGCAAAAATTCTAGAAAATTCCTTCGGGAAATCTGACCGTGAGAAAGGGGTTTAGATCTAGATCTAGACCTATACACTTACCCTGGATAAAAACTTGGGCCATGACCCATCCATTCCCCCGGGATGATTGATATATACACCAAGTACCGCAAATTCTAGAAGACAGGGGGGGTCATGTTCACCAGATTTTGAACATGGAATGTGTACAGTAAGTAATTCAGCCCAAGAAAGAATTGTACACTTTTTTCCTTCTGGAGATCATAATCATGAATTACTCACTCGGTACCTAGGTCTAGGATGTAGTCACTAATCTAGTCTATCCAGCTGGTGCTCGGAATTATCAACCATTGTGGCTTATACATAATGCACGGGAGGACCAAGATTCCATTTCCGGCATTATCTATCCTAGGCCTGAAGTAAGCAATACCAATACATACAATTGATCCAGGCCATGTGCCAACCAGACTACCAGGTCATAGGATCTTTGTATTGACCCGTATGTACATATATGGCGGTGAAATCACATTATCCTCCCGAGGTATCGAGCTGCGTATACCAGCCCCTTGGGAAGCTGTAATCCAATCGTGGTTCCTAATTATACCCCTACTTTGGATAATATACCCCAGACATCGTAAAAACGGAGGATCGGAACAGGCGCGCGCCATAGTAATAGGGTCTTCCATACGGACTTGAGCCTATGAAAGTTTGGGCCCGGGACTTAGGACCTTTTCCGCTCCCCTGTCTGACAGCTCCGATTCATCAATTATTTGTAATGCATGCATGCATACTTTGCTGAGGTCTGTTTATATTGGTGCATTACTCTCTAAATTAACATGAAGTGTTAAATTGACGTAAGGAGAACTCGGCTATGCGATGGCTATGCGGGCATGTGGAGGTCCTACCTAGGCAGTTGAGGTGGGTGGCATTGAATGTTGACGGAGATAGGAGCACGAATTGCATAAATCCATGATCAATACCTGGATCCATGTACGTACTCTGGGGTGGTGAGAGTTTGTACTTGGGACTTCCATGGATATATGGGTCCCTGCATACTCTACACCTGAGGGGCGTATTTTGCCTGAGATGGACATGGAAGTGGCAAGGTAAGTTACTAAGGCCCAATTCGGGTATTTGGAGTTTCTTGGAAGAAATTCTAGATTCGGGGTCAGTTTGAATTCGCACATGGATTAACCTAGGATAGACCTGTAGTCACACTAGTTCCAGTCTCCTGGGTAGTTCATCTCATTCCAAGGTAGACAAAGACAATAGAATACTTAAGGTCCAAATCTCAATAACTCGATCTAGACTAAATAGAACCACCCAATTACAACTTCCAAATAAGGTAGTCCGCTCCAATGCCAAGCCTGTCACAATTCGGAGAAATAAAATGTACATGTACATGTCACGGAAGTCACGGCACAGACAATGTCTTGCATTGCGCACGCTTTTTTTTTTTTTTTTCATTGTTTGGTTTCTGACCGTCTCGTCTCAGCTCAGGAAAATGAGCCTTTTTAGGGGGGTATGTCTCACGACAAAGGGCTGAAGATCATGAAACAAATGAAAACCAAGGTACTGGTAAAAAAAAACTCGGTTATACGGTTAAACATACATATATAGGTGCGAACAAAGCAAAAAGGTAAAACAAAGAAAAATAGATTGTGAAACGAAAAAGGTCAAAAACGACGAGGGCTAAAAAAAAAATAAAAAAATATTTCTGTTGTCGAATTTCGAAACAGTTTATGAGTGAATGCCCTGAGAATGTCTCATGCTAACATACGTATCAGAACAATGGCTACTGGTTTGGTTTACGACTACATGCCACGAACTTCTATGATATACGTCATTCATTTTTGAATTCTATGCGCCAGATATACCAGAGATGTTTGTTGGTTTCAGGTTCTATCCTACAGAATGTAGAGGTGCAAGATCATAGGTACGGAAGTACGGATCAAGTCAATGGTACAGTAATGATGATCGGAAATTCAAATTTTCATTTGTATAGAAATAAGTACTTATTCATAGATACATGTACATTGAAGTTGTGTAGGTATACGTAACCTCCACCACCCCCGTGAAAAAGTAATGAGATACATATCCAATCAGAAAATCAAGACGGGACGCATGGTCCAATACATGTATACATATGTGACCGTCTCCGAAGTTGATTTCTATGCATGTATAGTAAATACCATAGATATATGTACCTTTCAGATGATTATATTAGCATTAACAACCCTCGATCCTCGTGTACCATACCATCACTACAACGTGGACAAGAGACTGGACTGAGTCCAATCCCAACGCTTTCATGGAACACGTTCCCCTAGCCTGACAGACGGAGGCGCCCAAAGCCTGGTAGGCCAGATAGCGCCGCACGGCATCAAGGACATGTACAGAATCTTGTATCTGTATCTGTACGTGAACAGTTCATGAAATGCCATGTCACCAGCTCATCCTCCAAGTTGCAGGAGCTGAGCATCTGGGCCCCTGCCAACAGAACACTAGATGTGACATTGCGTAACATAAGGTACCATATGTCAGCCCCAGCCGGAAATAACCAGTCATCTCCATGCTCTCCTAGGTACCAAAATATGTGATTTCAAGTTTAACAGCTATTCCACCCACCTCCTGCAGTGTTGGTGGACACGCACTGCTCTGCAGCATCTCTTGTTAGTTCCCCCTTGAATAAACTGACACATTGTGCAGAACATCTCATGAAACATTTCACCCGAATTCCGGCGCTCGGGCACCACATATAAGCTACATTACTTTGTGCAACGTACATATCATCCATGACCCAGACGCCGACTGCCTAAGGCGGTGACAAATGTTGTACCTGCGTTGCCTACTGCCTGATTGTCAGCAGCATCAAATAGATTATACTTTTGCCAGTTCCTCACTTCATTGGTGCGGCTGCGATTGGCCAACTTCCCAAACTCCTCCAATTCTCAACGATCGTCTGCTAGTTCGCCTAGAGTAACCTAAGCTCAGAGTAATAATCTATCCCATAATTGCCGTGAACGAGTGCAGTATTTTCGGCACTTTCGGAACTCCTTGAATTGGAAATATTTAGTCCTAAAAGAACAGCAAAATCTCCTAATTTTGCAAAAAACTAAACCATTGAGGGTTGGTATTGAAGGCCAGTCGAAAAAAATGCGATTGTTCGCGGCGGGTTATGGCCAGCACCCAGGAATCTACATAAGTCAAGGTATTGTTTCTGTGTGTCCAACCCAACCGCACTGTAATATAATATATTAATCCCACCAAGCCAAGACTATAATTATTGAGGTGGGGTATTGCATAACGATTTCAGAACTCCGAATATCAACAAGGTCACGGGCTTTCATCTCTTCGGACGGAGTTTTCGGGTTCACTTTCCTTCGTTGGGCTGGAATCATGGCATTTTGTTGGCCCAAAGAGTTTGATGTGTGGCTTTTTGTAATCTTGATGAAGGATTGCCGCCCGTGGCTTAATTTTGGGGCCATCAAAATCTGTGAATTCTCCGCCAATAAATGGATGGGGCCATATCATATCGCACGTAAATCGATACATAGGGTTTGGATGCTAGATCCCCGACCGAACCCCTCGTCATCCGGTTAGGCATGCCTGTGATTGTCTGGCCCAGGGGCTAGAAATGGGTTCACCCTGGGTCAATATCAAAAATTCACTCAATAAGGGTCCAGAGTTAAGGTTGAAATGAGTAAGTCCCCTAGCGGTTGTGTAAGGCAAACAATAAGGGGATTTCCCTCGCCAGAGGAGAAGCTTGTTTCTCGCAGTCATGGGTATGTCGCACGACGATTGGCTTGAATAAGATCTCTCCAATTTCCCGCTAAGCCTGATTCTAGCCATTGAAACGTCGGGCTACAAGTTAGCCGGGTGGAGTTGAGTTGGGGTCCGGACTAAGGCAACCGACTTTTCGGCTCGGAGAGGAACTCCCAGCAGTAGGTATTCAAAGCGGTGGCGCCCCATGCAGGTACCGTATACACAACTAACGATAACCTGGTCGTATCCTGCAACTCCCGTTGGTTGTTTACTTTTTCCCTTCTTTGAACGTGCAGCTCAGGGGCACCCAACATATGCGTAACGACGTCTCTCGTGATGTACTGTAGGCGGCCCGGAGCTTGAACACCACTCAACAACTCTTGGTACTCAATAAAAACTTCTTCCTTGCATGTTGCATGACATGCTCATCCCTTTTGTGGCGGGCACCAAGCGAAGAGCTGAAAGGTTAACGAGTTTAAAGCGGCGGTGTCATGGACCGATTGTGGCGAAGGATTGATCTTCGATCTGCGCGTCGCATCCCACGTGTTTTTTGTTCTTTTTGTTCCTGAATATCCTGCACATCCGCAACATCATACGTTGCGCACAATGTGGGGTTGAAATCGAGATGCAACATAATATGAGGAGGAAGCTCGCAAACCATAGTGACGACGTCTGCAGGCAATTTGGCTGCCGCTTGGTCAATAGGAATGTTTGGGAACGCACGCTTGCGCAGGTACTGGCTTGGTCCCTGGAACGTTTCAGATTGAGACATTCTCTCTTATCCCTGTGCTGCTAGTTCAGCTGTTGTTTGCTATAGGCCATATTTTGCTTGCGCCACTGGTAGAGCACCAGTACTCAACTGATGCCGACTGATGCCTTGCCAAAGGCTTTGCTTTTCCCAAGGGGGAAACTTACTGCCTTTGTGGCCTGTTGCCATAGGCGCGAAGCAGCGAACCTATCATCCCCCTAGCTGCTTCACCGCTTTTTTGTCCTTGACACTCCTATAGAGACAAACTTGTTGGTCTCGCCCGAGTAGTCTCGTGAACCCGCTCGGGATTTCGATTTCGGTTGCTTTGCGGGGCGGATAGTGCCTTGCGTGCATCATAAGTACATTCGCTCAACCAGGCTTCCATTCGTATGCTTATCGAGGCGCAGTACCGCAGCTCAGCTCAAGCTTTCAAAGCCAATCCATTCATTCAAGCTGTCATCCCATATGTCATGAGATATGCTGGGCTGAGGGGGAAGCTGCAGGAACAGTCACTGCAAGCGGGGGTATCCAGCTCTCTAGAGGAAGGAGGAACGAGGTAGAACTAACCTGGGACTTACCTGGAGATCATTCAAAAGCAAAGAACTTCAGCCCTCTCGGCTTATGAGGGTATAAAAAAGAGGAGGAGCATATGATATCCAATATGGTCGAAGCATACGTGGGGGATGCATAATAGACCATTCATCCAGCATGTGCCTGAATGGCGGCCCTTGGTATAAGCCAGTGGTATCATTCCAGCGGTTGGGCATTTAGTCGGATGTCACACCATGGGACATGTATTCAGACGAAGCCACTGGGCTAATATCATGTCACACCAAGGGAAACCAAGGAAACCAAGGGACGGAGTTCTCATTCATTCATTCATCATTCATACTCCTCGGTTAGTCTTCGGTATGGACTCCGACATATTCGTGGGTGCACGTTATCGTACCATCTAGCGTGCACACACGCTTTGTCCCTTGAGCTCGGCTCTCCGGCGAGGGACAAAGGACGAGGGGGTGAGGATGGATGGGAGCATAGAGCTTCGGTTCAAAGGGTTTGTGTGTGGGAGAGGGGTGGTGGCATGACACAGTGATGGCCCATCATGGAGTTCTGCCGTGACAGCCGCTCCAAATTTACAGCGAGATCAACAGGCGGGGTGCTGTTCCTTGACACGGTGACACGAACTACTATTGCTCAATTCATGGTAGACGTGCTCTTGCGAAGGAAATGCGGATGTGTGGTATGTATGGCCACAGGGCATTACTATCGGTTATTGGAGTTCCCCATTGTTGTTGCTACATTGAATGGAACCCTGCAGGTGTATACAGGCCAACTCCTCCTACTGAAAGCCCCTAGGTAGTGTACCTAGGCCCCAGGCCCTTGTCCTGGCCCACACCTTTGCACCTCCGCAACCAACCAGCCCATCCTCCATCCCTGTGCGCTTAAGCATCCCCGTCTCATTCTCCTCCAAACTCCACCACCAGCCCTTCTCCTAGGCAGGCTTCCTATATTTTTTTTACCTCGCCACTCAAGCTGCGACTTTGATATAAAGAGGGCCAGTCCCGACATATCGTGCTGCTTCTTTCCTCACTACCCTTCACAGGAATCTCAGCTGTCAAGCTTCACCGACCGGTTCGATTTTCCTACACACGCCTGCGGCACTTTCAAGAATATCTCAGTGAGATTTTTCTTTTTACACTCCTTACCTTCAACCTTCACCAGCACGCTTTGCTTCTACTACGGTATGTTTGCCCTCATCTTCTGAGCCAATCCGGGTTTGCAGAGTGAGATTAGGGGGCATCTAGGAGCCTCCCCCCTCACCATCAAGGAATGTACCCTTAGCTGACAATTACTTCATGTAGATTCCTCTCAGCATCTTACTAGCACAGCTCCGCGAAATTACTCCCTCGGCCCTCACGTAGTTCGTCTGGTTACGTACTATATCATACTTCTTTACAGAAAACCAAAGTCATCTCCCAGTCGTCACATCAACTATCTCTATCAAGATGCAGTTCTCTACCTCTGTCGTTGCAGCTGTCGCTGCTTTCCTCCCAGCTTTGGTGTCTGCTCACGTTGCGATGATCGAACCTGCAACTCGGTTTAAGGAGGTCGCCACTAATCTTAACCCTCTCGACCCCAACGGAGACAACTACCCATGTTTCGTCACTACAGGAAGCGAGGGTGAATTGCCAGTGTATGCACCAGGCTCTCAGCAACAGATTGGACTCCAGGGGAGTGCCGTTCATGGTGGAGGATCTTGCCAAATCTCCATCACATACGACAATCCACCCAACAAGAACTCCGTCTTCAAGGTTGTCCAGTCTTTCGAAGGAGGCTGCCCTGGTGGTCAAGATACCAATGAGAACCTTCCAGCAAACCCTGAAAACATCCTTCCACCTCTCCCCTACACCATTCCCGAGGACATCCCATCTGGAACGGCTGTTGTTGCATGGTCTTGGTTCAACAAGATTGGCAACCGTGAAATGTACATGAGATGTGCTCCAATCAAGATTAGCGGCTCTAATACCGACAAATCCGAATACAACAAGCTCCCTGATATGTTCAAGGCCAACATTGGGAATGGGTGCTCTACCACCGAAGGTACTAATGTTGTATTCCCCGACCCAGGTTCTAACCTCGATGGAAAGGGAACTGGCCCCCCAGTCGGCAACTGCGGGTCTGCTGATTCACCACCAGAATCTGAATCCTCTCAAGCACCTGTCTTGATTGTAGCTCCTACTACTACTACTACTACTCCGGTGGCTACACCAAACCCAACCCCAACTTCCGTGAAGACTCCCAAGCCAGATTATCAAAACTCCCCTCAGGCTACACCAACACCAACACCAACACCAATCCCCACTCCAAAGCAGCCAACCAGCGATTCATGTGTTGAGGGCGCCGTGATCTGTACCAGCCTGACAACTTGGTCTATGTGCGATCACGGAAAGCCGACGCCTATGGGGCCGGTCGCACCTGGAACGAGCTGCAAGGGCGGAAAGATGGTGATGGCCAGAAGCGTTCGTTTCTCTCACGATCACGTTCGCCGCCGCCATGTCTCCACCTTTTAGTTGGTTAGCAACCTGATGGGATGGGTTGAGCTCTTCTTGTAACATACTTTTTTTTCTTTCTTCTTTGCGCACGGATGGATAGGAACAACTGGCTCTACAATTGCGAATAGGAGTTTTGCTTGGATCGGAATTTGTCGCAAATTTTAAGGCTTACTCTTTTGCCTTACCTTCTCTTTAGAGTGCCTCTTTTCTTTTCTTGTCTATGATTCATTCATACCTTCTTTACCGTAGACATCTGACTGTAGGTTCGATTCTACAATTTTTATCCAAAAAAGGCTGTGCCGACTTTTTTCCTTCAGTCTTCTCTTTTTTTTCTTGGTTGGTGCTACGAGTAGATTGGATTGGGGCATTATTTGGGGCAGAAGGGATGGATGGAAGGCATTGGCCACCGGCTCTAGATTCTTGGACGGATGGATATGATGACTGGAAATCGCAGAAAATAAATATTTAGTATATAGTCCCCGATTGGCTGCTGCGAAACCCTGTGAAAGCTGTCCTTTTATAGCCTGTAGTCGATTTTAGCGATGTGCTCGTCTCCGCATCTCCACATCTCCAGTACCGAGGGCTGGTTTCCAGTTACTCTACCTTACAGTACCGGCTTGTCGCGAGGCGTTGCTTGGCTGGGACTAGGGCAACTACCGAGATTGTCAACTTTTTTGCTGTTTCGTTTAACCAGTCGTTTTCCCTCGTCGCAACACGCATCCCTCGAGGCTCTCTCATCGCCAGGCACTACCACAGCATCACAGCAAACCAAAAGCAACAACCCACCCTATATATATACTTACTTTGTTTGGCTTTTTCGTACTAATTGAGCAGAGGCGAGAACACAAGAATAAAACCAACACCTTGCAGAAGGAAGAATGTCGGTGGATACACAGGCCACAGTTGCCGCTTCGGCACAGGCGTACGCCCAGCTGGCAGAGTTGGAGCTCGAGTTTGACCAGGCTGAGGCAGAATTGCGTATGCTTCTCTCTCCTCTCTCTCCTCTACCTTTCCCCACCTCTCCCCTCTCTCCTTTCCCCACCTCTCCCCTCTCTCCTTTCCCCATCTCTCCCCTCTATTTCTCCCCCTCTCCCCTTTCTACCTCTCCCCCTCTCCCTTTCTACCTCTCCCCATTCTACCTCTCCCCACTTTGTTTCCCAAATCCGAGTCTGATACTCAACGGCGACGTGTGCTAACTCAATTGCCAACAAAACAATAGTCAAGCACCAAATCACTCTCTTTGAGCCTATCTACACCCGGCGCCAGACCGTCCTTGCCTCAATCCCCTCTTTCTGGAGTATCATCTTTGAGAACTTTGGCCCCGAGCTCGACGAACACATTACCCCCGAGGACTGGGCATTCCTTGGCGAGAACCTCACTGGTGTGAATGTTAGCCGTCCAGATGTAGCGAGTAATAACCCACGTACGTTTGAGATTACGTTTGGATTGAAGGCGGGAAATAAGGTGATTGATGCGACAGAGATAAAGAAGAAGTTCATATACAGGTCGCTGAGGGATGGGGATGAGAGTTGGACGGGGTTAATTAGTGAGCCGGTGGAGATTAAGTGGGTTAGTGACGAGAAAGACTTGACCGGGGGGATTAATGGGCTGTCAAAGAGGATCTTTGGTGTGAGGAAGAAGAGGGTTGAGGGGAGGATTGAGGAAAAGAAGAATGAAGGGGAAGGGAAGGGGAAGAAGGGCCAGGGGAAGGTGAAGGAGGATGATGGGCTGTCCGAGTTGGAGCTGGAGTTGGAGGAGAAACTGAATCAGACGCAGAGCTTTTTTAATTGGTTCAGCTGGACGGGGGATTACTTTATGGTCATGGAGAAGGAGGCGGAGATGAAGCTTAGGGAGGAGAAGAAGGCGAAGGGGGAGGAGGTATCAGAGGACGATGAAGATGAGGAACAGGATGAGCCTGATGGGATTGATGTTTTCCCTGATGGAATGAAGCTGGCATATCTCATCGCAGAGGACATGTTCCCAAATGCACTAAAGCACTTTGGTACGCCCGCCCTAGCCCTAGCGTTGGCATGAAAAGTACTAATGTTTCTTTTTTGATAATACACAGCCGACGCAATGGAACAACACGAGGCTCCTGAAGGTGACAGCGACGATGAAGGAGACGGGGGTGACTATGACGACGAAAGCATTGAGCTGGAGTCTGACTTTGAGGCGCAGTTGATGAAGGGGAACATGAGGTTCCACAAACAGGCTGCGAAGCAGGCCGGGAAGAAGAAACGGAAGAGTGACGATGAGATGGAAGATGTGGATGAGGAAGAGTCAAGTAGGGGGAAGAAGAAGGCGAGGAAGTAAACGCCCTCATTATCATGTCAGCGAAAATGATGTTTGTTCGCTCGTTGGCGACATAGCGTGTGCTCTTTTTTTTTCTCCCCGCCTATTGCAGTGCTAGAAACCTAGCAGGGAATAAATACTCCTTGGCTGGAGGATAGAGGATGGTTAGTGATGAGTGGTGGGAATAGGGATACCGGTAGAGATGGGAGGGATAGCGAAGTGAGCTTTATATTTCTTGCAAAAAATATCTCTTTCCCCTTTTTTTTTTTCGCATTTACCTGCTTGGGTCGTTAAAGTAAACAATTTTTTCTTTCTTTCTCTCTCTCTTCCTGGAATAAAAAAAATACATTACATGGGGTACATCTTTTCATCTTTTAACGTGTATCTGGGTTGATTGCCATTGTCATACCACAGTGTGTATATTCGTTGGTAGACCGAGCTCGGAAGCGGAGGTGAGGTGAATTGAGATTCTAGTTGTGATAATTTGATTTATTCGATTAAATATAATCTTGCGGTAAAGGTTACTGTACTGTTTGGTCCCACCTGTACCCATTTTATCCTCCCTACTTCCTCATTTACTATACTATACTATATACATACCCTCTCTCCCCCCTCTCCCTCTACCAAACGAGGAGGAGACTATCTATCTATCTATCTATCTATATTCTATATTCTATATTCTATATCTATAAAACCTATTCAAGGAAATATCTACAGTAGTACCCCGCCCTCAAATTCAAAAAAGTAAAATAAAAAAAGTAAAAAAAAGTAAAAGCAAATACGTGAATACTTGAATTTTGTGAGATTGATATATTTAAAATAATAATAATAATAATAATAATAATGATTATGGTGATTAGAAGAAGGAGAAGAAGAAGAAGAAGGAGAAGAAGAAATCTACTTTAGGGTATTTTCCTATATGTTACTTTATATATGTATATATGTATGTTCTATACTATACAGTATGAACATGGATGGATACTGAATAACCTGGATATACTTTATACCTTAGATATACTGTACCTTTAAGTACATACAGTATATACCTTACCGGTACCTTGCTAACTAATTAATTAGATTACTATTCTATTCTATTGCTTCTATAATACAATTATCATCCCCCACCCCTTCCCTTGTTGTGTACGTAACAGTGCCATAAAAAAAAAGTCTTCTGCACTATTCCCCATACAAACTAGCGCCATTTGTTGTATTTTTGAACTGACTTTTAATTCCCAGCTAACTGTACCTGTCCAGGGCATCGCACCGACACACAAAAATCAGAGAAAAAGACTATGAAATGTTTTTCTTAAATCTAAATTTTTTTTTCTTTTCATGTATTTTTATCTGGTAGCTTTTGTTTTTTAATATTTTTCACACGTGAGCCAATGTTTGGCCCATTATGCCAAGAAGACTTTTTTTTAATGTAACTCTATATAGTACAACAACTCTTTTCTTTTTTTTTCTTTTTTTTTA
>Ga0307511_10006193_pt1 | contig 12074 bp, 5 predicted proteins | sample 13_EM_MG_FD_200266 | JGI IMG/M metagenome (GOLD analysis project Ga0307511, IMG submission 200266) | Populus trichocarpa ectomycorrhiza microbial communities from riparian zone in the Pacific Northwest, United States - 13_EM | ecosystem: Host-associated > Plants > Roots > Unclassified | place...
TGACTTCTCCGTTGTTGCTACAATTTGAACTTGAAAACGGCCTTTTTGAATCTTAGACTCCAATGAAAGTTTTAGACTTATGTCTTAGCTTTCCATACATGTAGACCAAACCTAAATCCAAGTTCTACAGCTCCATTTATGATCCAATAACCGAATGGTGTTCCAGTTTGGAATGAACCAACATCACTTTTCTAAACTTAACCCTCTCTTTGTCTTCTCAATTAAACTCATCAATCAATCCTTTGATTTATGTGATAGGCCTGCATTTAAAATGAACATTTACCATAAATTAAAGGTATCTTATATTATTAGACATGTTATTATAAAACATGCTCTAGTTAAGGAGTTATTGATACTTCAAGTGCAAAATAATGATATAAAACCTTGATAAAACTATACTTTTAGTACTAATCAGATGACATAATGAAAATGGTATAAATATCACCACGCAACAAGTAGTTCTGAGAAGGTCTAGAGAGGAAAAAAAACACTTGTTATTTAATATGATTATATGTGCATCTATCAGAATTTGATTTTGATATTGGGATTAAAAAGATTATATGTGCATCTAAATTATTTTAAGATTTTATTTGTTGTTTTATTTTATTATTTGGATATTTACATTTAATTTAGGGCTTGTGTTTTAGTTTGGGCTTGTTTTGGCCTCCAATTAATGTTTTATTACTATTTTTAACACTAGGCTTGCGTTAACTGATTAATTAAATTGAGCTCAATGGTTTGCTACCCAATAAGGGTCCATTAGATTTATTTAAGAGGACTATATATTGTTTTCTTTATAGTAAAATTCAGCATTCATAATGTTCTGAATAAACTTGTGTTTTGCGTGATGCAATATTTTTCTCTTTGCTGGAGCAAAGAAAAAATTTAACTTATAAAGGTAAAACTAATCTTATGGCTTCTTCGTATACTTTGGATTCTTGTATAGCTATAAATAACGAGTCCAAGTTCAATTTCCAACACCTTTGGTTCTTAGGCATAGGGTTATCTCTCAGTCAATATTTCTACCCAAACTTGAATTTTGGCTTTCTTAGGTACTTTTACTCCTTCTTTTGCTTGTTTCATGTGCTATTAAAAAAAAGTGTTCTTGTTGTTTTTATTATTATCCTTAAATATCAGTGCAACTAAATTCAAAAAGAAAAAGAAAAGGAAAAAGAAAAAGAAAAATGTTAAAAAAGCTAAAGATCCACTTTTGTCGCAAAAACACCAATACAAAGGAGACTGAATCAAACCACGTTGGAATCACTTCAAGATTTATATTCTAGGGCTTTTGGGTACAATAACATAAAATATTAAATTTAGGGTCATTTAGACTTTCTTTGGTTTGCATTTCAAATTCGGGTATTAGATTGCGTAATTAGGTTTTATTTGTGACAACTTATATTACTTGTTTGCTAATATTGAAATTAGCCTAATCAGTAAACTAAAGTTATATTTGGGATATTTAGGTGTTAATAAAGTCATTTTCATTAGTTTTGCATTTGATTTATTTCGTGTCTTTAAAAATATTTATATTTCGTATGAATTCGTTTACTACTCACGAAATCATAATCATAGTTTTGTCTTTGTTTTTTTTTTTTTTGTATATTTCTTGCTTCTTGAGTACACATATTTGGATTTCACTACTAAGTTTTTCTATTTTTTTTGTGTTTAACTTCAAAATGGAAAACATAATTGAGTGAAATACGAGAGGTGTAAACATGTGAGGAAGTAAATTTTTCTTTATCACTAATACATTTTGCAAATTTGAATATGTTGGACAACAACAAGATGACACCACCAATTGAAAATCAGGTTTTTCAAATTCAAACCTTAGCATAACGAATGGAAATGATGAACAATGTTGTTACTTATTTTTGGACCTCACGTGCTGAAGATGGTGTGTACCCCTTTTGAACCAAGTGCAGGAGTGCAACTCATGTTTGCTAGAAAATTCACAAAAGCGGAGGAGAAAAAAATATTTTTTCAAACGCTGTTTGAGCTGTTTTCTACTCTTTTTATCCTCCCCCTGTGCTGCCAAAAGCGTCAGGTTTCTTAGGCTGATAAGGAGTCTTCATATAAATCCCTCAGAATATGCATTTTTTTTTAAAAAGGGAGGCAAGACAGAAAAGAGAAAAAAAGAGAGGAGAAAAGGGGAGGCAAGCGACAGGAAAACTAGAAAGAGCAAGAGAACATAGAAGGAAGAACATTCAATTCACCAGCACATCACAGCTTCAGCGTCTTTGTTTCGTCCGTCATTTACCAGTAGCTAAAGAGGCACGCGTGAGCTGTCTTTCAATCTTTGGTTTTATTTTCTGCAAACAGGATCTGCAGGTATAAGCCCCAATCTCTCCTCCTTTGTTATTTTTATATTAGGCATTCGTTGGTCATTTGGTTGTAAAACTATTTTCTTCCCTCTGAATAATTGGTTTCTGTTTAGACAAAGCCAATGATTGCCCTTTATTCTTTCATGATTATTGAGTTTAGATGCAGTCCATGTAAAAGGGGTTGTCTTCATGTTTAGAAACTTTTATGTTTAAGGACCTTCATTTTGTGTATTCTTTACGCCGCTGGAGGAGAGATTAGCCGACCATGATTTTGTTTTTCTTATATACATGAATAGAGCATGCTTCTAGTTTTTCCTTGCTGTCTACATGGGATGAGTAAGGCGGGTCTTAGGTTTATGAAAGAATGGGTTTGTGGGGTATGAACACTGTCACTAAATTCTGGTTTCATAATTTTGGCTCCCTCGTGCTCATGTTTTATTTCTCTCCAGTTATAATTTTTTTTTAAGTTGCTTTAAGCTTCTTATAAATTTTAGAATATATGTGACGATTGGTTAACTTTTATTGCGATTTTTGTATTTAATTGTGATGCTTGTGTTTTTGATAAAAAAATAATTTTTTTTCTTGTGTGTTGCATACGGCCAATACCCTAACATATTTTGAATGTTTTATATATATATATAAACAAATATTTGAAGTTTTGAAAATGTGTTTTTGCATGGATTTCTTAAACACAACAAAAAACTTATTTTCTTTCATTTCTGGATTTTACAACATGTTTGTAAAACTCCAAAGGGTATTGGCCAATATTCCAAAAAATACAAAAAATCTTATTTAGGGGGGAATTCATCAATTATTCACCGTTAATGTTTGGATAAAGAAATCCTAAAGGGATGAATATCCAAAATATTATTGGGAATAACTTGGTATTATTCACTGTTAATATTTGAATAAAGAAACCCTCAGTGGTAAATATCTAAAATAATTTTCTATGAATAATAAGCCATCACACAGCCTTGAAAGAAGCCTTGATTATAATCGAGGACATTTCAATTTTTTACTCCACGGTTTACGAGCCGTGACAGTATGAAACACTAAGGCAAAAATAGGCTTTTAAAACGCCCTGAATTTCTTTAGATTTCTAAATTTTTATCCTTCCTCCTTGTGATTTACGAGTCACAAACTCTTGAAATACTAAGGGAAAATGAGCTTTTGAAGCACATGGAATCTCCTTGGATTTCTATCTTAATAAATTTAGTTTGAATCAAACACAGATTTCAAGAGATCTGCATTGGTTCTCCTTGGTACTTTGTAGACATATATAAGGGTGTGATCCACATTAACCAAGGGTTCTTTCTTTTTAGACTTTGAGTCCAAGTTTGTTCATCATAGCAAACTTATCCTAGGAAAACTGATGGGATTAGAAAACACCAACACCCTAGCAATTATAAGTCAAACCAAACACCAAGCAGCTTACCTTAGGTAGGGCGTACTAGGGGTGCTAATACCTTCCCTTTACGCAACCAGTCCCTTGCCTTAGAATATCTGAAAGGCTAGTTAGGTTTCATAGTGACCATAATACTAGGTGGCGACTCCCATATTCACAAAAACAAAAACCCCGAAATCAATCGAGGGTCGCCGCTCCGCTGCGCTCCGCCGCGAGGGTGCGAAAAACAGGGTAATAGGGAATTTGAAGGATAAGATGGAGAGATAAGAGAGACATGATGTTGAAATAATGTTAGGACATGTGAAAAGCATCTTGTTGTCAACAATGATTTTAATGAGATTAGCGATAAGAATTATGATAGTGCGCCTTTAGGCGATGGAGATTAGTTTGGGCAACCTAGAGAGTGTAGGTATGGGGAAGTTATGAGAGATGAGTAGTTCATCCAAAAATTTAATTTGGATAACTCTAGGTATCGCGATGGGGTAGATATGCCTTTGGGTAGCTTTAAGATGAAGAGTCCTTCATTTTAAGGGAAAAATGGTCCCGATGAGTATTTGGAGTTGGAGAAGAAGATAGAGCTCATATTTGACTATCATAACTATTTTTAGGATAAGAAGGTTGAGTTTTCCATGATTGAGTTCACGAACTATGCCATTGTGTGGTGGGGTTAGCTCATGTTGAGTCTTAACAGGATTGAGAACACAAAAGGAATCGTGAGGGGTTTGTTAAGACTTAACAGGAGATAAAGGCTATTATGAGGAGATGATTCATCTTTAGTCATTATTATAGGGAATTGTTCCAAAATTTGCAATGTTTGAGCCAATACAAAGAGTGTAAATGAGTACTGTAAAGAGATGAAGATGTTTGAACTAATATAGTGGAGGATATGGAGGCCACTATAGCTAGGTTCTTGAATTAGATGAATCGTGAATATTATGGAATTACAACACTATATGGAGTTGGAGGACATGGTGCATATGACAATAAAATTATAGAGACAACTCAAGTGTAAGGGTAGTTCACGGTCAAACTAATCGTTAGGTTTTTTGTCACCTTGAAAACCTAATTGGAAGGCTAATATGGGGGTTGCCCAATCTCATCCAAATATAGAGGAGAGGATTGAGAATTTGAAAGAGAAAAAGGACATATCCACTAATAGTAGAGGTAAAGTTGAAACTCATACATCTTGTAATAATGACAAAATATTTTTGTTGTTTGGGAGTTGGTCATATTGCTTCGCGATGTCTAAACAAGTGAGGTATGGTTATAAAGGCTCACAATGAGGTTATGATAGATGGGGAGATTAGTGATGAGATAAAGATACCCAACTTGAGGATGATAGTAATGATTGTGTTGAGTATCCAGTTAAAGAGGAGGTGTTTGTGGTAAAACGAGCACTGAATTTACAAGTTAAGATAGGAGATTTGAAAGAGAAACAAGAAAACATCTTCCATACAAGGAGTCATGTTTAGAATAAGGTATTTAGTATGATTATTGATAGTAGAGGTTTCACTAATGTGGCTAGTACTAATTTGGTAGATAAATTAAACTTGTATACTACAAAACACTCTATTCCATATAAATTGTAGTAGTTAAATGATTGTAGAGAAGTGAGAGAGCTTTAAACAAGTTTTAGATGCATTCTTTATTGGGAAGTATTATGATGAAGTGTTATGACATGTTATGCTTATGCATTTATACATGCTAGTCATTTGTTATTGTGTAAGCCTTGGCAATATGATCGGAAAGTTATGTATGACAGGTTCAAAAATAGATTTAGTTTTATGAAAAATGGGAAATCTACTGTTCTTGTTTCTTTAACACCTTGGTAGGTTTATGCGGATCAATTGAAGCTAAAAAATGAGAATGTGGTTGAAAGGAGAGTTTATATATGAATGAGAGGTGTATTCAAAAAAAAATTCTTTGCTAACAAGACTATGTAGAGTTTTGATGGCAGTCCTTTGTTTCGGGTTGATGGTGGTTTGTTGCCTTTATAAGGTGTTTTGCATGCTACATATTCAAACAAATTATCTTGAAGAGAGAAGGAATGATATGCCTAAAAAAAGATTGAACAAGAAAATTCAGATTATAGTGTAATTATGCCTATTATTTAATTTTACGCTATCGAGCATAACTCTCAATCTGACTGTTTAATTAAGATGAAATTTTACCATGATTTTTCAGACATATTTTTCTACATTGGGTTAATATATTAGGTCAATTAAATTTCAAGAAGTTCTTTCCATACAAGTCAGAAGATGCAATATGGATTTTGTTAGTTGTTGCCTTTTGACTTGTAAACTTTCTATTTGGAAAGGATTCTTTTCCTTGTAATGCAAGGATATTCAACAACTTATTTTGACGATTTTTCTAGTTCTAAAAGTATATTTAATGGGCAGTAACATAGTTTTCAAGTGTGGCAAGGATTCCTTAATATTCCATTATCTTTTTCTTATAATGATTCATTATTTGTCCTAGCTACACAAAGAAAGAAGGGTTGAAGTATTTAATGGCATATTACTTTTAGGTTGAATTATTTCTTTATATTAATCTGAATTATTTTAAGGTTCTATTTTATTATTTGGATATTTACATTCAGTTTAAGGCTTGTGTTTTAGTTTGGACTTATTTTGGTCCCAAATCATTGTTTTTGGATTGATTTAGGCATTAGACTAGTGTTAATTGATTAGCTTATTGCTTTGCAATTCAATAAGGGTCCATTAAGGTTATTTAGGAGGACTTTTTTTTTTTTTGTAATATCCAGTAGCCATGATATTTTGAATAAACTTGTGTTTTTAAGTTATACAACACTTTTCTCTTTGCTAGGACAAATAACATATTTGAATTATCAAGGTATAATTCACCTTGTGGTGTCTTCGCATACTTTGGGTTCTTATTTCGCTATAAATAGTGGGTCCAAGTTTATTTTCTAATACCTTTGGTTCTTGAATGTAAGGTTATCTTTGGAATAAGGTTTCTATCTAAACCTAATTTTCAGTTTTCTTGGGTTTTTATCTACTTCTTTGTGAGTTTCTAGATTTTTATATTCACAGGGTTCGCAAAAGTAATAATGCTGATGTTTTATCTGCTAGGGTTTTGTTTGATGCTATGCTAAAGAAAAACTTGGTCTTTTGGAATGCGATGATTAGTCGATACTATCAAAATAAAGAAACCTATGAAGCATTAAAATTATTTATGAGTTGCATTCAAGCATGGTGTTTGAATCAGATGAAGTAACAATTATACGCATTCTTTTAGCTATTGCTACTTTGGATGCTCTAGAATTGGGTGAATAGGTACATCTATTTTTTAGAGGAAGAAACTTGATAAAGCAGTTAATGTATGTACTTCAATTATCGATATGCATGCAAAACATGGAGAAATATCAAAAGCAAGAATTTTTTTTAACAAGACCCCTAAAAAGGAGATGGGTACCTGAAATGCTTTGATAAATGAATTTGTAGTGAATGTACATGCTAGTAAAGCATTGGAGGATTTTTTGGACATGCAACGGGAAGGAATTGTGAGTCTTTTGATTCCTTTCTTTCCAAATAAGCAAAAACAAAACACCAATGATACCTAAAAATTGTTTAATGAAATGCCTAAAAGGAATTTGTGTTCATAGAATTATGGATGGTATTATTATAATTATAAATTATAAATGGAAATTTTGTTATTTTGATGCTACAGGAGCGTTTTTATCATTAAAATAAATATAATGACAAACCTATAAATAATCATATTTTTTGTTGACTTTTTTTAGGATGTCAAGTGTTAGTGCATGTATAAAGTTTAGGAGGCAAATCGTGATTTCTCAAACCTTAGATTGAAAATGAAAAATGGACCAAAATATAGGATTTTTTTTGTAATTTTCCCATATTTCTTTAGAATAACTCAAATGGATGTTAAAACTGTTTTTTCTTTTCTTTTCTAAAAGGGACTTTGGATGAAGATATATGTATGGAATAACCTAAAGGTATTATAAATAAAGTAAATGAACATATGCCTTGCAAATTAAAAAAAAATCCATTTAAGGACTTAAACAAGTTTCCAAGCAATGATATATTAAGTTTAATGATATCATCACTTTTTTTCCAAGCAATGGTATATTAAGTATTGCTTCGATTATCTTAGAAATGTTACATTGATCGAGTCTTTAAGAGATATAACATGTAGTTTTGTTCAGTTAATAATGCTCCTATTATGAAAGGTGATAAATTGAATGAAAACCAATGCCCAAAAAATGACTTGAAACAATAACACATGAAGAAATTTCTATATGCATTTGCTATTGGGAGTTTGATGCATGCACAAATTTGTACGAGATTGGATATTAGTTTTGTAGTGGAAATGTAGATGCTAGAGTAACCTAGGAATTGAACACTAGAGGCAGTAAAGAGAGCTATGAAATATCTACAAGGGATAAAAGATTATATGCTCATATATAGAAAATCAAATCAGCTTAAAGTGATTAGATGCTCAAATGTAGACCTTATTGGTTGTATAGATAATAAGAAATCTACATCGGGTTATATATTTATGTTGGTTAGTGGGACAATTTCATAGAAGAGTGCTAAACAATTAATTATTGCTTCATCTATTATGGAAGTTGAGTTTATAACATGTTTTAAGGCAACAAGTCATGCTTTATGGTTACAGGATTTTATCTTAGGACTTGGTATTATTGATTTGATTAAGGTTGTCAATTTCATTCTGTTACAGTTGAAATGACTAGCATACCTCATATCATTTTAAGAAATTGCAAAAACTAGAATAAATTTCTTCTTTCTCAAAATCTTGGATCATTCTGGATTACTTGCTTAAATTCCACTCAAGATGTTGTAGTTTACTTTGTCCTTTATGTTTTGGATAATTCTTTGATTGTCATTACGGTTAGGTGTGATTCTCGCTATCTCTTTTTATTAGTAAATATGTGTAGAGTAATTATTCAAAATAATAAAGGATAATTGCTACTAAATTATGTTATGTGGTGTGGCAAATTTGATGAATGGAAAGACCCATTAGAGGAAGCTTTAGCTGGAGGTAGAGGAATGTAAGTACACTCCTACTACTTTTGTAACACCTCAAACTTCTATTGTGGTCTTCACCTTTCAAATAATGCATATACATGAGAAATAGGGTACTAGACACACACACACACACACACAATATCATGATGATATTCTTATGCCTACCTTCCATCAATTTCATCAACAAAGATGATGATACAAAATTATACATACAAAATAGTAAGGTTACAACACTTCCTTGAATTACATATATATATATATATATATATATATATATATATATATATAAACAAAACTTTCAACAGACATTAAAAGGACTTAACCAGTATGTAAGGTTAAATATCTCAATAGCACTTTAATGAGGATTGAGAATTTTGAGGGAAAGTACCTGTGACACATACGATCATGAAAATTAAAATAAACATTTGTGCCATCATGGTTACTAATATCTACCAATTCATACGAGCAAACACCACATCTTTAACACATTTATAAGCATATCAATTCCATGCCAACCTTTTGATTTAATATATTGTCTAACTAACTAACTCTTTTCTTATATACTCATTGAATTATTGTCATCATACCTACAATAACTTCTTGATTGAAAATCTATTTCTTCACCCATGTTACATTCATCACTTATGTTTTGAATTGTCGAACTCATGGTAACATCACAATCATCCTTGTTTGTGTTTTAATCTAACTACCTTTATAAAATCATTACAAATACTCCTCCTTCATAGTCCAACCAATTTAGGGTTCATTACTTTTTACCATACTCATATATCATACTTTAATTTAATTAAGAGTTCATCAATATCAATTTTCAATCTCGACATCTATTATACCAATTATAGCTCATCCATATATTTTTCAATCTCAATATGTTTCATGGCTCAATCATATATTTTCATTCTCAAAATATTTTATGCCCATTTATGGATCATTCAGGTATTTTTCAATCACAAGTACTTTTTATGCTCATCTATGGCTCATTCATATACTTTTTTCATATTAAGTATTTCTTATGCTCATTTATAGCACATTCATATATTTTTCAATCTTAAATATCTGTTGTGCCCATTTATGGCACATTTGTATATTTTTCATTCTCAAAATGCTTTATGCCCATTTATGGCTCATTCATATACTTTTCAATCTTAAATATTTTTTATGCCTATTTATGGCACATTCATATATTTTTCAATCTTAAATATTTCTTATGCCCAACATGGCACATCTATATTATTTATAATTTTAAATTCTTTTTAAAATACTTGTAACTCATACTTCAATACATGATAACCCTTTGTTGTTATAGTCAGATTAACATTTAGTATAACAGGTTTATTGTTATGGCTGGTTTAAATTTCACATATTAAATGTACCATTAGGGTTAAATTAAATTTCATAAATAATCCCACCATTGTGGTCGATTTAAGTTTCATAAATAATCTCGTCGTTGCGGTTAGTTTAAGCACAAATAATCTCACCATTGCGGTTGGTTTAATTCTTAAAGTAGTTGTTGCTCATGTGGTTAGCTCATATTCCTCGCTCATACAGCTGACTCAATACTTTTCAATCCATAGCCCCCACTTATGTGACAAACTCATTTCATTTTTATAAAAAGCCCTTGTCAAAAAAGCTGACTTCATTTAATTTTTATAATCCCCATCCAAAAGGCTAACTTTATTTAGGTTTTAGAGTCCCTGTCCAAAAAACTGGCTCATTTAAACTTTATTGCCTAAACGGCTAGCTTAAAACTTTTTTTTATCAATAGCTCCCTCTTATACGACTGGCTTAAAACATCTTTTTTGTAGTCGATTTAAATTCACATATTTATTTATGTCGTTGTGGTTGATTTAAATTTAGATATTTATTTTTGTCATTGCAGACGATTAAAATTTACATATGGGCTACCATTATTGCGGTCAATTACAATCACATATTGGTTACCGTAGTTAGAGTCGACCAAAATCACATATTGGTTACCGTTGTTGCGGTCAATTTTAATACATATATTGATTTTTGCCATTATGATCAATTACATTACACATATTTCTTTTCTGCCCCGTTGGCATACTTTCTCATGATGAATTGTTTTACACAAAACATATTACTTTCATTTCTTTCTAACATTACAAAAGCAATTTAAATAATTAAAAGGCAAGAGGACATCCCTTACCTAAAACTCCTAACGCTCGTCTCATGCACAATGTGTCCTTTTCAGGCTGTGTTTTCTACACACCCCAGTGGTATTAATCTAATACTCATTTGACCATCACATACATACAGATAATCTATTTATAAATATTTGTTCTTCCAATTAAAATTTCAAACCTAGAAGTTTCCATACAAACATCAATCATTAATTAATATCCACACCACCAATTAAAAATTCAACCATAGAGATTTCTATTCATTCCAACATTCTAATAAATTTCCAATCATATTACAAAAATAACTTAATATTCCAATCCATGATTTAATATCCATGCCATAATCTAAATCCTTACTTAGAGCTTTTACACTTCTAAATCCCAATTTCATATTTAATACATCACAACCCAAAAATTAGTATTTACCTTATCAATTTAGGATTTTAACATAAAAATTTCCACAATTTCACAATCTCAATCCAATACTCAACACACAATTTCTTTCTTTCATATTGATGAACACACAATAACTTGTCTCCGAACACCTAATTATATTACATTATGTAAGTTTCCTACACCTACATAATTCAATTTATCATTTCTCATAGTCACACATACAAATAATCAAGTATACTCCATTCACACTCAAAATCAAACAAGCAAAATATTAAAACAACATAAATTAATCAAAATTCAAGGTCAAATTTTCATAATTTTCCGAGCACCAATTAACCAAATTCTTAGTCAACAAATATCTTAACCACAATAAACTTAGGATTTCAAATTTCTATATTTTTCAAAACATGACCACAATTATCTAATTCATACAATAATCTCAATTTCACCCTATTTACAATAAATTAAACTCACGTATCATCAACTTACAAAAATTAAATCATCAAACCAAAATTTCCAATTCAACCTTCACAACATAAATTTGTTTCAGCCATATAAATAAAATTCTAGGCAAACTAATTATCATCCTTTCAAATCAATCCCAACACATTTTTTATAGAATTTTCATATTTTTTATCTATTTAAAACACGACACAATCAATTAAATTTGATATGTAATTTCACCAAACTTGCATACTTTTCAATATCATTTGCAATCACCATATACACATATAACATTTAAGACAATGCAAATTAA
>Ga0307511_10006194_pt1 | contig 12074 bp, 11 predicted proteins | sample 13_EM_MG_FD_200266 | JGI IMG/M metagenome (GOLD analysis project Ga0307511, IMG submission 200266) | Populus trichocarpa ectomycorrhiza microbial communities from riparian zone in the Pacific Northwest, United States - 13_EM | ecosystem: Host-associated > Plants > Roots > Unclassified | place...
AGTTGCCTCATCTACATAGGCATTTACATTGAAGTGGGTACCCAGCACTTCAATTTCCATTGGATGGGTATCTCCCAGGTGATGGTCCACGAGGACCCGGAAAGGCATGGAAGCATTTTTGCTTATTTCGAAATAGGCTTCCCCGGTGACCTCCACTTTCCTTTCATTGCCTGCAAAAGCCGTCGGATAGCGGATCGAAGAGGCCGCATTGAGCCATACCTGGCTTCCATCAGGCAAAACGAGCCTGTACTGGCCTCCTTTGGGTGTGGAAAGGATGTTATAGCTTACGCCCACCGCCTTATCGTCTTTGGATGGCTCATACTTCAATTGTCCGTTTGCTGATTTCAGAACCCGGCTATTTCCCTGGCGTGTCAGATTACCTGACTTTGCACTATCCAGGGCGATGGTCGAGCCATCGTCCAGGGTGAGCAGGGCCTTATTGCTGCCTGGCAGGACATCAGTCTGGGCTGGCGGAGCGGCTTTTTGAACGGCGATGGGCCCCTGAACGGAGTTTTTACGCAATACAAAGAACCAGGCCCCGGCAGCCAGGACTCCTATGAGGGCGGCTGCGGCCGGTATCCTAAGCCATTTCATTCGGTATAATGCTCCGCCTTCCTTCTCATCCGCCGCGATCCTCCTGCGGATACTAATCAACATTTCCTCTTCCAGTTGCTTTATCACGGGTTGATATTCCGGGGCCAACAACAATTCTTCGTCATTGAAGTGGTTGTACCAGTCTATAAATTCCGTTTTCTCCTGGTCGGTAATGGCACCGTTCAACCACTTTTCGGCCAGTTCGAGCATTTTTTGTGAATAAGGCAGATTGGACATGGAGGCTATTTTCCCAATAGCCAAACAAAAAGAGCCTACCCCTTAGTCAGGTGAAAAATATTTCAGGAAGAAATTTGCCTATGCGGGGAAAGAGATCATTAAGCCGGTGGCAAAGAGGATGGCCAGGAGTGCAGGTAAAAGGGTAAACAAGTGGCTAAGCCCGGTCTTCAACTTCCGGAGCGCCACAGACAAATGTGCTTCCACGGTCTTTTCCGCTATTCCCAGTTCTGTCGCGATCCTTCGCCGGGAATATCCTTTGTTCCGGCTCAACTGGAATACGATACGGCATTTCTCGGGTAAGGTCTTTACCAGGGCAGCCAGTTGATCCTGTAATTCATTAAATTGAAGCTGATTTTCCGTCTCGGCCACGGCTTCGTGCCAATGACGGGAGGCATATTGCCGGTAACGCTGCTGCCTGTTTTTGGAAGCGAGCCGGTTGAGCACCTCGTATTTTACGGCTGTCGCCAGGTAAGTGTTCAACGTGTACGTCAGTTCCAGGGAATGTCTTTTCTTCCATAAATTATAGAAGATATCCTGTACGAGTTCCCTGGCCTCCTCTTTATTATCCAGGCGATGCATGGCCATTACGAACAATCGATCCCAATAGCGGCGATAGATTTCGGTAAAAGCAGCGTCATTACTGTCTTTCAACAATAGCAGCAATTGTTCGTCCTGGTATGTTTTATATAGCGTCATCGGCATGCAGCGGTATCCGGATATAAGTAAAGTTATAAAAAAACAATTTAATATTATCTTTTTACCTGGGGCGATCCCTGGCAGGGGAAATATGAACAACAACGATATCCTGCCCTTTTAACTTTTTTTTCGATCCATCTTTCCCGCCATGATCTGTATAACTGGCGGTGAGAATGAAAGCGCCTTTTTGTGCGGAGGCAACAGGTGGTTTGAGGCGAAAGGAACCTTCTGTTCCTGTATAATAATTCCTGTTCGGGTCTGCTGCATTTTTTAAGATCCATTGAACTACCTGTTGCGTTTCTTCATTTGTTAATTCGGGATGTGTCGGCATGCTGACTTTTCCCCATACGCCTGTGGTCCCTTCCCTGATGCGCTTAACCAGTAAAGAGATATTGGGCGCCGTAGCGGGATATCGTTTGCTGATCTCAAAAAAAGAAGGGCCAATTGATTTATCGTTAAAATTATGACAGTTGAAGCAATTGGAGGTCCTGATCACGGCCAGGCCCGGGGGATCATCTGTAACTGCCTTGCTTAATTCAGCCTGTATTTTTGATTCATTCGCGGCGTATTTTACTTCCAGCAGCACTTCCTTCACGTTGATCTCGTCATATTTAGAGTCCCCATCTTCCTTGTCAGCTACACTGATTGCATAATTAACCTGGGTATCCCAGGTTAAAAGCCCGTTATTTTTCGGGGTTAGGATCTTTACGGCAGGGGGGTGATTTTCCTGCTGGAAAAGGCAAATGAATATGCCCGTGAGAATAAGTCCCGACGTCTTTACCATGATGATTTCTGTTTGACGTTTGAGGGTAACATTAAAGTTGAGAGATCCCCAAACTAGGTTGTGCCCTTCTGAATTAAAGCTTGTTGATCTCGGCCGATACCCGTTGTGCCGAGCGGATGCAGGATTCCATGCCACGGCTGAGGTTATCCGCATAGGTCCCGGCAAACCAGATCCTTCCCTCCGGCTGCATCAGTTGTGGCCAGAATTTATGCATTTCCCCTATCGGAAAGGGTTCCATTTCACAGGCAGGAGCAAATTTATCCCGGGTCCAGTCTTTTGTTAAAGCCTGTTCAATGGTATCGTGCTTGCCGGGATAAACTTCCCGGAAAGCGGCCAGAACGCGTTGAGGGGAAAGGCCTCCGGGCCCGTAAGCTTTTATAATAATACGGCTGGTATCCACTTCATTGGTCTCTTCCCAGACGGATGAGATATCCGGGTGTTCAAATTCCATATTTATACTTTTAAAACCATCTTTCAGCCAAAATCGGGAACTGGCCTCAAATACATAAAAAGGATGGGAAGAATAGGCCATATTATCGACCACATATTGCTTGGCCGGCGATAAGGCGGGGCTAACCGGGATATTTTTAAATACGGGAAGGGTAATGCAATTGACCAGCGCATCCGCACTGATTTCTTTTTCTTCGTCAAAACCAAACGACCTATACGTGACTGTTACCCCGCTGTTGTTATGTTTAATGCCCAGAATGGGATGATTTAACAGTAGACGCGCCCCCAGCTTTTTAGCAAAGGCTATTGAAAGCTGTTCGTTACCGCCTTTAAGATGATAGGTGTCGCCTTCCGAAAGCGGTATACCCCGAAAATCCATAACAGCCATTCTCCACAAGGTATAAAGGGCAGATGTCTTTTCTCCTCCGAGATAACGAAGGGCTGCCGGAGAAGCGCCTTCTTTTTTAAAAAGATCGGCGACAGGGATCTTATCGAAATCATCATATCCGACCCCAAAAGGCTGGTAGGGGTCGGTAAATTTGCCCATGTAGGGTTTAAGATATAGGGAAGGTAAAGCATACCAGGGATTTTTAGAGAGGAATCCGGTCTCTTTGTCATTGAAACCAAGCTTACTGAGTACAGCAGGATCTTTCAACATCTCCTCCGAATAGAATTTGCCTCCGATCATTTTAAGCCCGTTCCTGCCGGGGGCGGCCTCAGAGCCTTCTGCATGGGGATAAGGAAGTATGGTTAAGTTGAATTCTTTTGCATACCCGAAGAACCGCTCATAACCGGGTTGGGTGATATGGTCTGCTCCAAAATCAGCATATAAGCCATCGGACAAGCCATCACGACCTGTAAACACATGCCCTCCATATCTGCCGGTTGCCTCCAGCACTGTCACTTCATGGCCGCTTTTCATTAATTCATATGCGCAACACAGACCGGTGATGCCGGCGCCTGCCACTATAATCTTTTTAGAGGACGCAGACAACGTTGTGCTTTCCGTTCCCGCGCCGGTACTGGCAACATCCTTTGCCCGTAAAATGCCGGGGGCCAGGGTAGCGCCGGCTCCGGCCATCAATGTATTCTTAATAAATACTCTTCTTTTGATGTCTTTCATGATAAAGTAAATATACTGCTGTAAGTGTTGGGATAAATGAAATACAATAATTATTTATAGGACGAATCGATGAAGGTTCTGTAGTAGAAAAACGACTTGGGTTGGAGACTTTACGCTACTAACTAAAAAAGAAGAGAGAATTAGCCAAAAATTGCTTAAGAACGTTTAACTTATATGTTAAAAATATTTTATTTTCAATCTTTAAGCGCTGGAACCCCCTATCCACCTTCTTTTCAGGTTGTTATGTCCCGCCGCTGCAGAAGTTATTAAATTTTATACTAAAATGAAGCTCAGGTATTTTCCCCTTGTTGTCACCGTAGTCATTCTTACCCAATGTAAAAGCAAAGAAGTGGCAAGTTTACCGCCCGGCGATCCTAAAAACGGGGGACTATTCCTGCCCGGAAATTTTGAAGCGGTGGTGGTCGCCGACAGCATAGGAAGTTCCAGGCATATTACCGTCAATGATAACGGCGATATCTATGTTAAATTAACCTTCAATGACGCTATGAACGGGAAAGGAGGGACCGTTGCCCTCCGGGATCTGGATAATGACGGAAAAGCGGATGTAATCGCCTACTTCGGAGATTACAAGGATGTGGGCGGCCTGCCAACCGGGATTACCATACATGATGGTTACCTGTATACTTCCACGGTCAGGAACGTTCTGCGAAATAAATTAACTCCCGGCGAGTTAATTCCGGACAGCAAGACGGAAGTGATCTTCACAGACGAGGACAAGGATCTGATGAAGCATTGGCATACGACCAAGCCGCTTGCTTTTGATAAGGAGGGGCATATGTATGTCCCTTTCGGGGCCCCGAACGATGGAGGCCAGGATATGGAGAAGGTAGGTCCGGCCGGGATGCCGGGCGGGAAGGGGCTGGATCCTTCACCGGACCTTGAACATTTTGCCGGTATCTGGCGATTTGACGCTAATAAACCAGGACAAACACAAAAGGACGGCTATAAGTATGCTACGGGCATCCGAAGCGTGCTGGGCATCGCCTGGAGCCCGCTGGACAATAGTCTTTATTGCGTGATGAACGGAATGGATAATTTTCATACCCGGTATCCCCATGTCTATACTTCCTGGCAGGCGGCCGTACTGCCCGGGGAACCTTTGTTAAAGGTGAAGGAGCATTCGGATTTTGGCTGGCCTTATGCTTATTACGATCAATTACAAGGAAAAAATATGCTGCAACCCGGCTATGGCGGCGATGGCAAGATCGTGGGCAGGGCCAGTAAGTTTGATACGCCTGTTATGGCTTTTCCCGGCCATTGGGCTCCGATGGACCTGTTGTTTTATCAGGGTAATCAATTCCCGGAGCGGTATAAAAAGGGGGCTTTTGTTGCTTTTCATGGTTCGACGGACCGTTCGCCTTATCCCCAGGCAGGGTATATTGTATGTTTTGTCCCGTTTGAGAACGGAGTGCCGACCGGGAAATGGGAGGTGTTTGCCGATGGCTTTACGGGAGTAGACACGGTTGTCAATACCAGTGATGCCCGCTACCGGCCGATGGGGCTTGCCACAGGGCCGGACGGATCGCTGTATATTTCCGAATCGAATAAAGGAAGGATCTGGCGGGTGATGTATAAAGGCGATAAAGACAAATTCGGGCCGGCTCAGTTAGCGGCTATGGAACAACGGCAGTCGTCCCGTTCATATATAAAAACGCCGGATGAGGTAAAGGATAATATGGGTACTGGAGGGGAGATGGAAGGGCTGATACTATACAATTCTTATTGCAGCGCCTGTCACCAGCGGAATGGGAAAGGGGACAACAGCCGCTATCCGCCGCTGGCGGGGTCCGATTGGGTTACCGGGGATAAGGACCGGCTGATCGGTGTGATCCTCCATGGCCTGCAGGGAGAAGTTAAAGTGAACGGGAAGACGTATAATGGGCTGATGCCTGCGCATGGCGCATTTTTAGATGACCATGCCGTCGCGTCTATTTTAACTTTTATCAGGAACAGGTTTAATAAAGAAAGTAAGCCAGTCGCTACGGAGGAGGTGACGAAGATCAGAAATGCTACTGACAATAAGGCTGTTTTAGCCAAATGATGAAAGCTACGATAATGATGAAAACATGCACTATTCCCCATCAGCATTCACGGGCAAGGGATTTTTGCGTTATGATTTGTGCCGTTACGCCTTCAAGGACACATACGTTCCAGTCGTGAATATAATCGAACGCTTTATACTGAGTGGGATTAGTTTTTGAAAATAGTGAATAATAAGTCTTATATGACCTGGCGCCCAGAAAGTCCCAGGGGATGGGGCCAACTTTTTTATCAAAAATAATACCTTCGGCGCTAAAGTTTACCCGGAGAATATCAAAGGGGATATTATTCTCAAATAGTCGTAGATAATGTTGGGTGAGGTCATAAAAATAATACCGGTAAAGGAGGTTGGCTATTTTAACATATTCTTCGCCTAGCTTTCTTTTCCTGATACCGTAGTAGGATCTAAGGCGAAGCCGGATAACCTGATTTGCCTCGTTGCGAATATCAATACAATAAATACGCCCGAAGTTAAAACTATACCCGCGGGCCCAATTTATTCCAAATCGAAGGCCTTCTATTTCCTCTTTTAAAAATCTGGCAGGTGGCGAGGAGACCAGATCTTTATCATCGAATTCCAGGTAGTCAGGATCCAGGGTGAGTCGCCGGGGGCGGTCAAAAATGGAAGATTTCAGCGTAAATTGTAATTTCAGGGTCATATTTATTCACTACGAAGCCCCTCGCAGGAGGGTTGCCTGAGTCTATCGCAGTATGGGTGAAAAATCCGGAAATTTGACTCATAAACATTATGAACCTTCCCATATATCAAATTGATGCTTTTACGGACCGGTTGTTTGGCGGGAATCCCGCTTGTGTGGTGCCCCTTGAAAGATGGCTCCCGGACGATCTGCTGCTGAAGATCGCCAAAGAGAATGCCGTCGCGGAAACAGCCTTCTTTGTTCCTGATGGCGACGGCTTTGCGCTGAGATGGTTTACCCCCGAATTTGAGATGGACCTTTGCGGGCATGCCACCCTGGCTACCGCACATGCGATCAAAACGATCCTGAATCACCCGGAGGAGACCATTGTCTTTCACTCGGGAAGTGGCAAACTGGAAGTTACCATTCTGGATGGATTATACACGATGAAGTTTCCTTCCAGACCACCCTCCCCTGCCTCATTGCCGGAATTGATTCGCCAGTCTCTTGACCGGCAACCGCTCCGGGTACTAAAGGCCAGGGATTATGTGCTGGTCTATGAAAGCGAGGACCATATCCGGAATATAAAAATTAACCGGCAACTTCTCGATCAGATCAACCTGGACCCCGGAGGCATCGTTGTTACGGCTAAAGGTGATGAATGTGATTTTGTTTCCCGGTTCTTCACACCGCAAGCGTCTATTTTTGAAGACCCTGTCACCGGCTCCGCACACTGCTCTTTAATCCCTTATTGGAGCGGGCAATCAGGCAAAAAAGAAATGGTGGCCCTGCAATTGTCTGATAGGATGGGAAAATTGTACTGCACCGACAATGGTGATAGTGTATTTATCGCCGGATACGCTATTACCTATTCCATAGGAACGTTGTGGACAGAATAAGAGGAGTTAATAACGGAAAGGATGTTCACCAGGTACTTAGGGTGGAGGCGGCATAGGTGGAGTAAGTGGGAACCATTAGTATTACCATTTTTGGATATACATACCCGGTATAAAAAATAGCTTTATTATACCCCTTGCAATTCTCTATAAATTATTATACATTAGATGCACCAAACGTGTTTTAAAAACTTAAAAAAATCACACCTATGATGACAACTACTCCCGTACAACCTAAGAAAAAAATGAGTTTAGGAAAAAAAGTCTTAATTGGATTCGGCGTTCTTTTCCTTATCGGGCTAATTGGTAGCCAATTAGATGCTAAGGAAGGCCCAAAGGATAAGGATAAGGCCGGGCCGGCAACTGAAAAGGATGCAGCATTGACGCAGGCTCAAAAAGACAGCATTTCAAAAGCCGAAAAGGCGAAAGAGCTGGAAGAAATCAAGAAGAGCACCTTTACTGCGAAACAATTGATGGACGAGTATGAAGCCAATGAAGTTAGTGCAGACAACAATTTTAAAGGAAAGACATTCTACGTTTCAGGCAAAATAAAAGACATTAAGAAAGATGTTTTAAATCATATTTACGTTACACTGGACGCTGGAGGCCTGGTGAGACAGGTGCAATGTTATGTTGAAGATGCAGAGACTGCCAGCAAATTGACTAAGGGTCTTCAGGTGACGTTCAAAGGGACCTGCGATGGGCTGATGATAAATGTCTTAATGAAAGATTGCGTGTTGGTGTCTCAATAGCCGGCCGAAGATTATTCTCTCCCATACGGAAATTATGCCAATGTCAATGGGCCTCTTGCAGGGTATTCTTTGCGAGATGTTCATTGACATTTTTACCGTATGCCCTGATTCAACCGTATGCTTTATCAAAGAGGCTTTTTTTTCCGGGGAGGGGCCTTGGGTTTCGGAGATTTTTTGGGGGAAGACTTAGCGAATTTGTTAAAGCTAAGCGCCAGCCCTACCCAATGTTCCAGTTTCTTTTTAGTAGTCAGCACTTCTTCATCTACTCTCACAAACCCTTTTATGACTTTGCCGGACATGATCATCGGAGAAACGCCTTCTTTTTCCAGGACTTCCTCAGAGATATCCGGATCCAATCTCACCATGATCGTGCCCTTTCCCAGGCACACGCACATTTTATCGTTTACCATGAAACACATACCGCTGAACATTCTTTTCTCTTCCACATTTTTTTCTTTCTCGGCGATCAATTCCCGGATCCTGTCGGCCAACTTTTCATTGTAAGGCATAAAAAAGCTGTTTGATTAAATGTAGCGCAATATCCGGTATCGTCAAAATGTCTGGACAAAAAAGCCCTCCAATCATCGGATTGGAGGGCCCGGTATAGGCCAGTATCAGGAGCTGGTCACCGGCGTCAGGAGTTGGCCTTTCCATATTTATTTTCCGTCATATGCTTTCTGTAATCCGGCTACGTCAATTTTGCTCATTTTAAGCATGGCCATCATTACTCTTTGCGCTTTTACGGGATCCGGGTCATTCATTAGTTTTCCCAGTGCGGTCGGTATAATTTGCCAGGACAGTCCGTACTTGTCTTTAAGCCATCCGCATTGAGACTTCGCTCCTCCTTCGGAAAGCTTCTCCCACAATTCGTCCACTTCCTGTTGCGTCTCACAGCTCACATAGAGGGAGATAGCTTCTGTAAATTTGAACATCGGTCCCCCGTTCAATGCCATAAATTGCTGTCCTTCCAGCTGGAAGTTGGCGACTAACATCGATCCTTTCGGCCCCGGTCCGCCTTCTCCATTGCGGGTAACACTTATAATCTTAGAATTTTTGAAAAGTGCCGTGTAAAAATTAATTGCCTCTTCGCCATTGTTGTCGAACCAGAGGAAGGTGGTGATCTTTTGCATAGTTTTATTTTTTAGATTAACCGAATTGAAATCTTCCAAACAAAAGTAGCTTCGATATTTGACTCCCGTGCTGTGCAAAAATGACAAAGTAGAGGGCTAATTGCGACATCAGTTTTTTTACATTAAAATCCAGGGAGGTAGGGCATGGAAAAAGCCTTCAGATTCGGAGATCTGAAGGCTTTTTTATTTCTTTTGGAATTGATCAATTCTCTTTTTTCTCTGCCTGCTGACTATCTCTTGTATTTTTTTGCACCGCGATAGCGCCGAACATCGCCAGCAAAAAAGCGAAGGCATAAAATCCCTTCTCACTTGGCAAAAGGGTGGCATTCCATAGTCCCACTGTCAGCAATATGATGGATAAGATCGTGGAGAACCAGCTCAGGCCATAATAGATATCCGTTACCGGGATGCCTTCTAGTCTATCCCTCACGCTTTTTTGCACGGATACCACCGCAAAAAGGCCAAACATTAAAACGGTAAAGTAATATCCTTTCTCATTGAGCTGCATCTGGGCTCTCCAAAGGCCGGTGAGGAAACCAATCATGCCGGCTCCCAGAGCGACCCAGGAGGCTGCGATGAATGCATTTGATGGTTTTTGTGTCATATGATTCAATTGTTTAGGGGTAACATGCGATATGAATTAAAGATATAACGTTGAAAGGATATTTTAAAGTATTGGTAACGTATTTTAACAGACTGTTGAACGCCCGTGGCGTTTTTGACCCTTTCTTTGTCGCATTGACACCCCCCATGCTATCCCGCAGAACAGTAGCTTTGAGATATGACTACCAACACTCTTGAAATAAAGGCGGGGAGGCGGGAATGGCTGGGGCTTGCCTCACTGGCGATGCCAACGCTGTTGCTTTCCGTAGATACCAGTGTCATCTATCTGGCGCTCCCCCATCTAAGCACCGAACTTTCAGCCAGCAGCACGCAGCAGTTATGGATCATGGACATTTACGGATTTATGATCGCCGGATTTCTGATCACCATGGGGACCCTGGGAGATCGCATCGGCCGTCGCAAATTATTGTTGATCGGGGCTGCGGCTTTTGGCAGCGCGTCTGTGCTGGCAGCTTTCTCAACAACCGCCGGTATGCTGATCGGGTCACGCGCTCTTATGGGCATTGCCGGGGCCACCTTAATGCCTTCCACGCTGGCATTGATCAGCAATATGTTCCTCAATCCCAGGCAAAGGGCAACGGCTATTTCCCTGTGGATGACCTGTTTCCTGGTGGGAATGATCATCGGCCCGCTGATCGGGGGTATCCTGCTGGAAAAATTCTGGTGGGGATCCGTATTCCTGCTGGGGGCGCCCGTCATGCTGCTGCTGCTCATCCTTGGGCCTGTAGTACTTCCGGAATACCGAAATCCACAGGCGGGCAAACTGGATCTGTTGGATGTCCTGCTGTCCCTGGCGGCCATCCTGCCGTTCATCTATGGGTTCACTGAAATAGCCAGAGAAGGCTGGAAACTGTTGTCGATAGCAGCTGTGTTCACCGGTATCTTTTTCGGGATCGTATTCGTGTACCGGCAATTGAGACTGGAGCATCCGTTGCTGGACCTACAACTTTTTTCCAATCGCGCCTTTAGCGTCACGCTGACGACCATGTTGCTTACAGCCGTCATGATGGGGGCAATGGGGTTCCTCATTACCCAATACCTGCAGACAGTAGTGGGGCTTTCTCCCTTAACAGCGGGATTATGGATGATCCCTCAGTCCATTGGGATGATCCTGGGGACGATGCTGGCCCCTCCTGTTGCACAACGCATCGGACCAGCCAATACCATCGCCGGCGGGCTGGTGATAACCGTCATCGGCATGCTGCTGATCTATCTGTCGCCGGCTGTTGACGGGCTCCTGATGCTGATAACCGGATTTGTCCTGGATACTATTGGCATTGCCCCGACCGTAGTATTGGGTACTGACCTGGTAGTGGGATCGGCGCCGCCGGAAAAAGCCGGTTCCGCAGCTTCTCTATCGGAGACCTGCAATCAGTTAGGCATTGCACTGGGTGTGGCGGCCCTGGGCAGTATCGCCAGTATCGTATACCGGTCCAGCATACCTTCTGTTAGTATACCTGAGGCCAGGGAAAGTATTATCGGCGCCCTGGCTGTCGCCCAAAAACTACCCGGTAATCAGGGGGTATCCCTGATTGCAATGGCCCGGGAAGCTTTTACGGGCGGGGTTCATGTCATAGCGTTGATAGCGGCTTTTGTCTTTGCGTTGCTGGCGGTGCTGGCTTTCAGTACGCTGGGAAAAAGGCAGGCCGGGCAGCCTCCCCGGGCCACTAAGTAATTATTATTTTGATGATCTCACGTATAAATTCAGCAAGGGGATATCTACACAAACCCCAATGCTGTATCGCCAATAAACTTTATTCCCATTATCTGTACTCGCCAGTGTCGTCTGGTTCTTGTCAATCGCCCGTAAGTTGGGCCCCACCTGAGCGCCGAGGTTGACTGACAGGGGGCAATGCGGGATACCTATGGACAGGAAGGCGCCGGGCGATATAATATTTTTGAGTTGGATCGTGGGGGCGGAAGCGGTGGTGTCATCATTGAATCGGTATGCGGCTACCGCACCCAGATCAATTATTGAAAGAAAAAGCGAATAGGACCAGTTGCCGCCGGAATTATAGAAATCCAGGAAGTGTCGTTTTCCTAGATTGAGCGCAACCCCGATGGGTGCGGTGACACCATAGGCATTAAA
>Ga0307511_10006195_pt1 | contig 12071 bp, 13 predicted proteins | sample 13_EM_MG_FD_200266 | JGI IMG/M metagenome (GOLD analysis project Ga0307511, IMG submission 200266) | Populus trichocarpa ectomycorrhiza microbial communities from riparian zone in the Pacific Northwest, United States - 13_EM | ecosystem: Host-associated > Plants > Roots > Unclassified | place...
AAAAGCTGCCTAAGTGACTACTTTTCAGATGCATTTTACTGCCTCATATGTCCATCAAATGGGACAACACCTAAACTATAATGATCACCTAACACCCCTCTACAACCAGGTATGGCCCGCTCAAGCTGATTGACACCACAACGGCCCCGACGCTGGCCTAAAATGGCCAACTCATACAGCCTTGAACTGTCAGATTTGACAGTTCATGGTGCCTACTTTGAACCAACGGTTGGGATCCTTCCCAACCGAATCAAGGTCTGAAAGTTTTCCCTAGTGAAGATAAGATTACCCTTTTCCAACCCCTATAAATATGGGTGGATTACATGGCCTGAACATGAAGAAAATTGGATCAAAAAATCAGCTTCCTTCCCGGTTTCTGCCACCTTTTTTCTCTCTCCACCGTGGCCATTGGCCACCACCACCCTCATCACTGGTCTGTCCACCACCATCTCCACTACGTTGTTTGACCACCTCATGTGGTGGTTCCACCACCTTTCTCTCTTCTCTACCAACTGATTTCTTCTTTTTCTTCTTCTCTCTTTCTCTCCCTTTCGTTCGCATCCAGCCTCTACCATTTTTATCGTCAGCCTCATGTCGTCCTCCCATGCTAGCCGGACATCGCCGCCACGCCAGGTGGTCCTCTCCCCTTTCCTTTCTTCTCCTTCCCTTTATTCTCCACGCAGTTCCATAGTCTTGAATAGTGGAACGTGAATTATAATTCACATTCCATTGTTCATACTGGAATAGTAGACGTGAATTATAATTCACGTCCACTGTTCTAGTGGATTTTGGGCTGGATCAGTTCGGGCCCAAACCAAATGGTTGGGTCGGGCCTGGCCTCAACCAGAAAAAAAACAGATAAACATGTTGGGTCGAGATCGGCCTCACCCTTTCTTGGGCTAAGCCCGGCCCAACCCATATATATTTAATATATATTTATTTATAATATTATATAAAAAAATCCAAAAAATAATTTCAAAAAAATCAAAAAATTTCTGATTTTCTCGTATATTTTCTACTAATTTTGTTTAATATTGGGTTGTATTTTTACATTGTAAGATAGAAATCCAGTATTAAAACACTCGGTTTTCTACGAAATATTTCTAAACAATTTTAAAAAATTCAAAAAAAATCTCAAAACTTTTAAATTAATCTTCCTTTTCAAAAGACAAAAAAAAACAAAAAAAAATTATTTTGTTTTCATGCATACGGCAAAATTCTAAAATTTTCTAAGCATATTTTCTTAAAAAGACAAAAATAACATCTTTCTCATGTTTTAAAAATTCAAAAAAATTGATATTGTAACCAATTTATGATTATCAATTAGGATTTGGCCAAAATATTAAAAACATTTTACCAATTTTTTTTTAAGGTCTAGATGTAGACTTTAATATTTGTGGAGTATAAAACTACACAATAAAATACACCATCAGGTATTAAAGTTACAAGGTATAAAATAAATACAATGCTAAAATTTAGACTTTAGAATAGTTAGGATTTGACCCGATAAGGTAAAGACTTTTTCATGAAAAGAGATCTACCTTAAACCGTAGATGAAACCAACGAATAGAAACCCGATCTAAAAAAACAATCAAACAATAATTAAGCTTACTTTAGGTAGGGTGCACTAGGGGTGATGCGTCTTCCCCTTACACAACCAGTCCCTTATCCAGATTCTCGTAGACCATAGGTTCCTAATGACCATAATACTAGGTGGTGACTCCTGAACCTTAATCATAATTTTATGATTAAATCCAAAAAATCTTCCCAACAACACACACCTCCTCAGGAGGCACGATAAAAACCTCGTTGTCATCGACGACGTCGCGGCACACCCCACGACATATGTGTGTATATATCTATATAATGAAATGAACATCGAAAAAGAAGTTTGAAATTTGAATAGTGCCTAAAGAGGTACTAGATGCATTAGTTAATCTGAAGACTAAGAGTTTGAAAATGACTAGAACCTAGAGAGGTACTAGAGGTGTCAGTTGACTTGACAACCAGGAACTTTAATTTTAATTAGTACCTAGATACGTACTAAAGACGTCAGAAAATTTGATGATAAGGAATTTAGAATTTGACTATTACTAGGATGATTCTAGAGGCGTCAATTGATCTGACAACAAGAAGTTTAAAAGTGACTAGTATCCAGAGAGTTACTAGAGGTGTCAGTTGATTTGACAATTAGGAACTTGAATTTTAACTAGTGCCTAGAGAGGTACTAGAGGTGTCAATTGATTTGACAACTGAGAACTTAAATTTTGACTAGTAACTAGATAGGCATTAGAGGCATCAGAAAATTTGACGATCATGAATCTAGGATTTGACTAATACCAAGATAGTATTAGAGGTGCCAGCTGATATGATGACTGGGAAGTTTAAAATTTGAATAGTCCCTCATAATGAGACTAAAGGTATCGATTGATTGAATGGCCAGAATGATTGCTCGCCTTTAAATTCCTTAATCAGATGTTTATGACATAGAAACTTATTAGAAAGTGATTATTTTAATATGTTAATTGTTACCTTATATCTCTTACAACATAAATTAAATTGTTTTCAGGATATTCATATATTTGAAATGTACAATAAACTACCTTAGGCTGTATCTATTAGTTGTTAATGATGTTGTTAGGATTGATGTAAACTCTCATATAATTTTGGAAAAACATCGTTTGTTGTGTAATTAAATTCAACGTCTTAGTTATGACTATAAAACTATAAAATGTTCTTCTCTTTTACTAATTAACTTAGAATGTAAAAGATTTAACATTTTATCTTTTTATCTTTCATTTATGTTAAGTTCTATGGTGTGGGCATGACATAATTATTAACATGTATGTGATGATGAGTTAAAGAGTTAAATGTGATCTATCCTTGATTGTGTGATATGTGAAAATGGTTTAGAATGATTGAACATTTGATGAATTGAGATTTTGCGGAAAATTTTAATGATGCTGATGTAAACACAGAAGAAGAAAACAAATGTTCTCTCTTTATTTTACATTGATCAATCTATTCCTTATATACAAGATAGGAACCCTATATAGGAAAGTAGACTAATTAGAATCCCTACAATTAGGACCCTATATTAGGAAAGTAGACTAATTAGAATCCCTATAATCAGGCTCTATATTTGTTTTTCTAATTATGTGCTATTTAGGACCTGTAACACTCCCCTTCAAGCTGGAGCATAGGTATTTATCATGCCCAGCTTGTTACAAAGATAATCAACCCAAGTAGACCGGCAATAAGCCAGAGCAAACAAGCTTGAAATAATTCCAGCATATCAGCACAGCATACAAACCGATCATAAATTCTAACAACCAGCTTCTAAGAGCATGGCAAACTAAACTGCATAAAGCAGCTACACAAAGCCAAAATGTGAAGCCTTCAGACCACATTAATTCTAGCAAACCAGTAGCAGTCCATAGGAGCAAACCCAAGCATAGACTAACATGTGCAATATAGGAGGCTACAACCAAACTGCATACAATGGTAGCACAAATAAATGGAGAGGGTAACTCTAGTAGCCAGACCCAGCAGGTAGTAATCCTGCAAGGGATATGCCAACCTGCACACAAGCAGACAACCTCCACCAAGATTCAAGAAAAGCAGAACCAATCAGAGACATATCAGTTTCTGCTCACAAACAACCTCTTCAACATGGCGAAAAAAGGCAGCAAACGGGAACCAACCAAAAAGAAACAATCCAACGAGCAGAAGGAGGATACTTCACATCAAACCTTCCACAAACCAAAAGCTAGAGTGTGGGGCCAAGAAACCTCAACCACACAGGTACACAACCATAAAGTAGCAAATAAATCCACAACAAAGCCCTCCGCGAAGGGCAGATATATAACCAACAGCGTTAGGGGAAGAGACCTAGCAGCAGACAAACATGACAAGCAACACTTGTAGAGAAACTCAAAAACACAAAGCAAACCAATCAGATATCATGAGGATTGCAGCCTCATGGTTTGTTAGAAGGCGGTTTAGCCCTCTGAAGCTTCAGAAAATACTGGTATCTACACCGGCACAAATCCCAACCTAGGGATTCTGTACCCACAAACAAAAAGCCCTTTGACCCCAACAGGGGAATCAAATCGCAATTCCATGGCACAAAAAGGAAGAGGCCAGAAAATCAAACCTCCATCAAAAGCATCCTCTGCGAAGGAGCAACCCGCCATCACTTTATCAAAATCCCATAGATCGGGGAAGACGACAACCAAAACGCCAATTAGAACTTTGGGTGTGCTATTCGTTGGTGTTCGATTGAGATCTGGGATGGCAAGAGTCTGGGTGGCAGGAGGCACTACCAAAAGTATAACCGAGATTTGGACCAAAGGCTTCGTTAGCAGAAACCGTTGTACCCGAAAAAGGAAAGGCAAAGAGTCATCCACAGTTGACCCGAAGACAAGAGCTCTAGATCTGTAGCAAGAGAACGCAAACATGAGGAGACGCTCCTTGGGAGAGCGTCTCTCTCTAATCTCTCACTGAGAGCTCTGATACCATGTAAACACAGAAGAAGAAAACAAATATTCTCTCTTTATAATACATTGATCAATCTATCCCTTATATACAAGATAGGAACCCTATATAGGAAAGTAGACTAATTAGAATCCCTACAATTATGACCCTATATTAGGAAAGTAGACTAATTAGAATCCCTATAATTAGGCTCTATATTTTTTCCTAATTATGTGCTATTTAGGACCTGTAACAGCTGACACTTGGAAAGATTCTGTTACAAAAGAGATTTTACTGAAATTTCGACAAGATCTTAACACATTAAAGAACATGAATAAAAAAAAAATTACCCTGATTATTTGTGGTTTCACATAAGTTGAATATGTTTAATTGAGTTGTAATAAGTTGGGTTGTTGCATACATAGCTCTTGATTTTAGAAATTACATAAAGGATATTAGGGATGTGAATACTGGTGTTTTTAGTTGGTTGAATAACATTCCTCTTGAGCATTGGTTTAGACATATGTTTGACTATCAAGTGAAAGTAAAAATGTAACTAGCAATATAGCATGGTCCTTTAATAGTCAGATTGATAAATATAGGAGTATGTCAATTGTAATGTTATTAAAGAAAATTATAATGAAACTTATGACTAGGTTTCATAATAGATTTATTTAGGCTTCAACTTGAGAATCAAAGACCACATTTATTTTCAAGAAGTTGTTGGATAATTATATTGAGAAGACAATAAATATGAGAATGATTCCATCTAGTTCTGATAAGTATCAAGTTTATTGGGGCCAAACTAGGCTTTATGTTTATTTAAAGAAAGGACAATATTTATATGGTGAGTTAATGTTAACTAGAATTTCGTGCAAACATGTGGTGCCTTATGTGCATCATAAAAGGATTGAATTTAGAGATGTTTGTCATATATAATACAACATTGACACATTTAGAAAAGTATACTTTGAGGTTGTGCACCCTTTTTCAAAAGTTGGTCTCGACCTCTAAAAAAGATGTCATTGTTTTTTCCTCTAACTTAAAAATGAGTATTGGTAAACCAAGAAAGAATCAAATAAGGGAAGATGGTAATGGTTGTATGATAAAGAAAAAGGATTCCACACTTAGATATAGCAATTGCAAACGGTATGGCCATAATTCAAGAACATGCCAAAGGGACAATGCCAAATAGATTTCAGGTGATAGTAGTGGTAGAACTGAGAGGGGGTCTAATATTGGTGTTAAGAAGGGCTTAAAAGGTGGTAGAAATGAGAGAAGATCAAGTAGTAGTGATAGGAAGGGCTCAAAAAGTGGCAAAGGTGATGCTAGTGCATCCTTCTAGTAGCCTTAACCCAAACACAAGTGATTTCATTTCAATAAATTCATAATTCTATTAGTTTAAAACGAATATCTACTTTGACTAATCTATTTCATCTTTTAAATACAGACAAGTAAATTAAGATCCAACAACACTCAACCCAAAGTAGTTGTGTTGGTTTAAAGATCTACTGATTTTGAGTAAACCATAGTCTATTTAATTATTAAAATCTCATAAAGCTTATGTTATATATGGATCAGTGCTACTATGAATGTTGTTATGTGTCATTGTTGATGCTATATTTAAAGGATTTTGCACTATGAATGTTGTGTTGTTGTAAAGCATAATTGGCTAAATACTTTATTTCATTAGTTTGACATGAACAAGATAATAGATAAAATTATTAATATCACACAAACTAGATTTATTGCCAATAACAATTTGACACTTATGAAACTAGACTCCATATTATAATTCTTGATCCAAACTCTATGTAATTCATATTTTATTGTCTTTAATTTATTAAGTATTCACTCGACATCATGAGAACCTGCTCCACCTATTGTGGTTAATTATATCCTATTTATAAGTTCGCACCAATCAATAATTTGTTTTTACATAACCTATCATCACATCTATAGAAAAGCTTGTCTCACTAGTTTTTGTTTCCAATATCCTTACAATCGTTGTTTTCCACATTTCACGCCTCTTTAACTTTTTAACTTGAGTCTATCTAAAATGTTTCAACTTTGTAAGATACTAAGAGTTGATGAAGATGATGACAAGTTGATGATGTTAGTGACTGGTTATTTGTCAAATTTGGTAGTATTAGCTGTGATTTTTATGTTGATGGTAATTGGGCAATGCGATTTTTATGTTGATGGTGATTTTTGTGTGGAGGTTTGGGTAGTATAATTTTGGCAGTATGATGTGGGTGAAATTTATGTTTTTGGGCTTCTAGAGATTTGGCTAAACATATGGTGAAATGTTGTGTTTTTTTGCTTTTAGAACTTTGGCTAAAGAATGGTGAAATTGTGTATTTTTTTTCTACTTAAATTTTGTTGGATTGTGGGTGAAATTCAAGGTTTTTTTTCTTAAATAATGGTGAATGGTGGTATTTTTATAATATTCATAAAATAGGGCACCAACTTTTTCTTTGAAAATAGGTGATATGGTGACAAAATGTAATTTTAATTATTTTTGGGGCTTAAGGGCTTTTTAGTCATTAAATAAACAATAATGGCAAACTTATAAATAATTAGATAATTTTTGTTGATTTCTTTTAGGTGCGTCAGATACATGATGTAAATTGTTACGCACGCAACAAAATTTAGATTGCAAAGTGTGATTCTTTAAAACTTAGTAGGCATTTGCAATTTCAACCAAACTATAGGATGTCAGGAGTAATTTTTTTTTAAAACTATAACCTATAATTCTATTTCATAATAGCAATCTTTAATATAATGTAAGAATAATCCCTACTACAACGCATATGCGAGAGCATGCACAACAAAACATATCCTATCATATAAAAAACTATGATAACATAACTTCTAGAGATCAAAGAGGAAAAAAAATAAAGTATAATGATCGAAGCATAAAACACACAAAAAAAAAAAACTTGAGGGATTGAAACAAAAAGAAATCTTCTCAACGGCAACGTGAACAATCCAATATGAGAGGATGAATAGTTAACAAATAGTAAATTCCCTTCTTCAATACAAACTCATTACCACCAAGATTTATATTTTTTATAGACGGAATAGGCCTAGCGAAAAGCTTTCTCTCTCCTCTCCTTTTTCGATAGCTCTCTCATAATTTCTCAACCGTTAGGAATTGGAATTTTAAAAAAAATAAGTTGTATGTCAAAAATAAAAATCTTGAAAACTACAGGGACAAGAGTATACAAAGAAATCCTTGAAGATTACAGTATAAGTTGCAGATCCTTGCAGATACTGAAGATTAATGGAGTAGATACTGCAGCATCAAGAGACAATATACAAGATCTTGTAGTTATTATATTTCCTATATGTTATGTTATTATATTTCCTATATGTTATGTCTATTTTCTATTTTAGATGATCATGTAATTATTATTTATTTTCTTCATAACCAATAACATAATCAAATCTAGTAGCTGTCATGTTAGGAACTGATTCTAGCCTATATATACTTGTACTCTACCATCAGTAAATTTATGATTGAGAGATTATACTTCTTTAAATTTCTACATGGTATCAGAGCTAGGTTTCTATCACTAATTGAGCATTAGTCTCTGCTCTTATGGAAGAATTTTCGACAGCCACTATGGAAGAAAGTTCTAGCTCGAAGGTAACTTCTTTTTTCAACAATAATACTGATGATACCAATACTGCTCAACAATTGAGTTCAGTATTACTAAATGAATTAAATTATCTTCCTTGGTCAAGAGCCGTCACTATTGCTCTCGGTGGAAGATCAAAATTGGGATTCATCAATGGTTCAATTTCATCTCCGAATGTGGATTCTCCCGAATATGAAATATGGTTATCCAAAGATCAGTTGGTGATGTCTTGGATTCTTAATTCTATGGAACGAAATTTGGCTGAAATTTTCAGCTACTCTGAATCTGCGCATGATCTTTAGAATGTCAATCAAAACAAGTGGGTGATAGCAGATCATTCAAGGGAAAACGTTTAGAGTTGAAGTGCAGCTACTGTCATAATACTGGACACCTCACTGACCGGTGTTGGCAGCTACATCCAGAACTCAAACCCAGATTTTCTAATGAGGAAAGAGGACTCCAGAAGAGAACGAACTATAAAGCACATCTGGCAGATTCAACTCTGTCAACTGATAACTTCACTGTCAACCCCGCTGCCTTGATGCAAGATTTTGCCAATTATCTGCAGGACAAACACAACCATGGAAAGATGTAGTATGGAATCACTAGAATTGCTGGATAGGAACAACATCAATAGAACTCAACTGCATTGATCAGTCACCTCACGGATTTTCTAGCAGAGACAGACATAAACACCAGCCAAGGTATTCTGACTGCTTTTATGACTGCATTAGAACTTGATAATATGCATGATCTTTGGATTGTTGATTCTGGAGCCACTGATCATATGTCAAACAAGTTGATAAATTTCTCTATCCTTGAAAGATTTGTTTCTCCTGCCTTTGTTTCGGTAGCAAATGGGAAGGGGTCTCCTATGAAGGGTAAGGGAAAAATTAAGATTGTCTTTGAAATCATGTCTGATGTTCTATATGTTCCTTCTTTTCCTTTTCATTTACTCTATGTCAGTAAGATAACTTCTACTTTCAATTGTGATGTAATTTTCACTCATCACATGGTTATATTTCAGGACCGATTAACCAAGAAGACGATAGGTGAAGGTTTTTTCTTGCATGGTCTCTGCTATTTTTTTCCAGCATAATCACGTTTCCAAAAGCCTTCAGACTAGTTCCAAAACATCATATGAGCCACTCCTATGGCATCATCATTTAGGACATTCGTCAGATTATGTACTTAGCAAAATAAATTCAGTTTCCATCTTGAAACCTCTTGAATGTGAGATCTGTCATTTTCCAAATCATCTAAATTTTCGTTTAATAATTCTACTACACATGTATCTCATGCATTTGAACTTATCCACTCAGATGTATGGGGACCTTTCAATACGTCTCTTAGTTGTTATAAATATTTTGTAACCTTTATTGATGATTTTTCTAGAGTCACATGGGTGTATTTGTTAAAGGCTAAGAGCGATGTTTTTTCCTGCTTTCAGGATTTTCATATGTTAATTAAAAATCAATTCTCTGGTCATCTTAAAACATTCTGATCAGATAATGGCTCGGAATACATGTCCAAAGACATGACACATGATTTACATTCTAATGGTGGTGGGGACACCAAACCCGAAATATTATTTATGCACGCGTATGATCATAAATTATGGAGGATAGCCCAAACAATTGAGAAATTGGGCTTTAGCTTATATTTTGGGTTTAATTTATATGAACTTTTAGTTTAGGTTTATTAATTTGGCTTTATTTGTTGGGTTTGATTTAATTATTGTTGGGTATTTTATTTAGTGGGCCATAAGCCCAATCGCTTGTTTTAGTTAGAGTTTTAGTATTTATATCGTACTTTTCTAAATGTTGAGCAGTTTTTTATAATTAATGAAAATTTTGCAGACTTTGCACATCTCAAATCCCCATTCTTCTCTTTCTTTACTTTCACTTATCAGCTTCTTCTCTAAAAACTTCTTTCTTTTCTTGCTTTAATTCTTATTATTTATTGTCCCGCATCAAATTTGGTATCAAAGTCAGGATTTTAATTGTTCTTACAATTAAACGATCCACATGTTTATGATAAACTCGAGATCTGATTTGATCTAAAAAAAATCCTGCTGTTCCGATTTAAAAAAAAAACATTGTTCATCATAAAAAATGTTCACTGTTCATCTTCTCCACCAGTAGACAGTCGCCGCAGAGCACACCATCCTCACTAGAGAGTAGATTGGGCATCCTCAATAGCCACCAAAACCCACGACAGCTCTCTACAACATCCACAGCGACAGATCGCATCTTCTCCTACAGCAGGCCACTCTCTACGCCATCGACAGATCTGCGATCCAGCCACCATTTTGCACCACCAGTAAACTCCCACATCGCCTCCACAGCAAATCCGTTAGTGACAACAACCACAACCAGCCGTCTGCAGCATCCGAGCTCACCGGCAGTAGAGCTACACCGTAGGAGACAGTAGAAGTCAGACAGAACAGTAACACAAACCAACGGCAACCACCACCTTCAGTGCCCGCAATAGTTATTCGTCTTCACCAGCCACACCTTCTCTCAACAACCACCAAGATCTACAACAGTTCTCATAGTAGCCAAATCAATTCACCTTCAGCAACCGCCTCTCACATCAGCAGATCAACTCAACCCAGAGACTTGTCATGGCAGACCAGCATCTTAGTCTTTTCACCTGTATCGGATCACGGGGATTAATTTGTTGACTTATTTCCAAGAACAGGTCTGTGTGAAGACGACAACCAGCAACAACAATGAAGGAAACCAGGAAACCAAAGAAGGCTCTCGATGCAAAATTAATTAACTCTGCCATGTAATCAGTCATGCCACCGCTGCTACGCCAGACATGATCACCCACATCACCCACCCTACCACGTAAGCAAACTAGCCACGTCATCTGCCATGTCAGTAGTCACTTCACCCAGTTGCCACGTCAGCTCCAACAAATTCCAGCTTCCTCCCAACACTCTAGTTAGTGAATCACTCTCCCATGTTATTTGTTGAAGTTTATTTTTTTGATTTTTCACTTGTCATTTAAAGTTATTAATATTACTTTTGTGCCTAGAAAATTCCCAAAAGAAAAAAAAAATCTCACCTTACTTTTTATTCGTTAATTTGCTCATTAACCTTTTTTGATCATTGATATCTATTATCTTGTCCTCTTTAATAATTGTGAGTCTTTGCCTTGACATTGTATTTGATTAATCATTTACACTTAAGGGTTTAGCATTACATACTTATAATTTTATTAGTGTAATTTGTTCTTGATTAATCTCCACATTAAAAAAAAGAGATAGGATTAGCTTTATTTTTGTATTGTGACTTCACTTGCAAGAACCATTTGTGATCTCAATTTCATTTCTAAGTGAGTGTTACATGCTTTTGTGTTATGATCATCTAGTGTCCAAGCTTAAGTTTACACTTACCATAGACTCAACCCTTAGTGATATTCTTATGACTATTTAAAGGGCACTGCAAACTTATGTGATCAACATGTTTAAAAGAATTGAGCCACAAGAGAGTTTTTAAATAAGGCACTCAAAGACCAATAAATATCACAAGAATAATCATTATGGACAAGTTCACTCTGAGCGCCACCAGTATGACTATCATTTAGGTTACTCTAAACACGATGACTTTGATGAGCGAGTCTTGAGCCATAACAAAATAGAAGCCCCTATTTTTTACGATCATCATGACCCTTGGATCTTTGATATATGGATTCGTGATATGGATCGATTCTTTGAGTGGCATAACTTGTCTAATAATAAGAAAGTTAGATTTGTTAAGATGATGCTTATTGGTAAAGCCAAAAGTTATTGGAGAGATGTTGAGGATTGTTTAAAGATGAGAGGTAAACCTCCTATTACTAATTAGGTCAAAATGAAACAAAACCTTCAGGAGAAGTACCTACCCCAGTCTTATAGGAATAAACTCTTAGACCAATGGAACAATCTAAAACAAGGGAATA
>Ga0307511_10006199_pt1 | contig 12067 bp, 11 predicted proteins | sample 13_EM_MG_FD_200266 | JGI IMG/M metagenome (GOLD analysis project Ga0307511, IMG submission 200266) | Populus trichocarpa ectomycorrhiza microbial communities from riparian zone in the Pacific Northwest, United States - 13_EM | ecosystem: Host-associated > Plants > Roots > Unclassified | place...
GTGAGTGATTCCTGGGACTATCACTGTTAAACAGGGCCTTTGCTTATGCTGAAGATAGACTAATAACCGTCCAGCACGTTCTGATATCATGGTTTTTACTCTGAGCTCTCCGTTTGTGTTCTTTATGCACAGGTGTGTTGAGTGTGCTTGCTATGGTTGCAAAGTAACTCATCGTGCTTTCATTGTCATAGTGCCATATTTTTCTTTCTAGCTTTAATATCCCAGGGTCTCCAGGCTGGGCAGCTTGGGAAGGGTTGGCCATATGCTATGTTTTATGGTCTGCTTGTCCTTGCTATCAGTTTTCTCCACCGAATCACGTAAAGCCATGCCCTATTAATTAACTGACATGTGACATGCGATTGTTTGTGTCTTCTGGTCTTGTTGACCTGAGCTTTGTCGTAGCGTAGTCGACCATAATATCAGTTCATTTCATTTCATCTCTTACAGTGCCCAGCACTTGGAGGAACCCAGCTATGCATCATTCCTACCATCTACATATCTATGAAGATGATGTACAGTCTGCTATCCTTGTGGAGAGGGTACCATAGTGCCCTATCTAGCGCCTTGTCTGTCCCTACTAGCGCCCTATCCGTTGGGATGCTCTCTGCGTCGCATTCCGCTGAGGCTCTGCACCACCCTCTGCACACCCCCTGTTGTTCGCCATCCCGCACCGAGCTCCACCACTCGCTTCGCATGGCTAGTATTGCACGCTGTCTCTTGCTCGCTCTCTTGCTCGCTCATGGTCTCGTGGTGAGCATTTGGCCTCACATAGTAAAGTACATGGGACTTTGTGATCATCAGTTTTCCTGCAGGAGTCGAGATAAATCTCAGATGTCCTCATTTGATCGTGGACATGCTGTGATCGTCAGCGCAAGATACGAAAGTTTGAGGCCTGATCGGGTACTTACCATAGGCTCGGGCATATCCAGTGTCGGAAGCGATGCATGGCAGGCCCCCACGTCTGCGCGCATCATGATCTCAGTGCCTCAGATGAGTTGAGCTGCAGCAGCCACGGACAATTAGCTAACACCTAAAAACTCGGGGAAGTGCTGGCTAGCACTGGCATGAACCTTGCTTGGTGGAGTATAGGGGGCATTTGGGATGTAAATCTATAGCACTCCCTAGAGCAGGCATCTGCTTGGAACAAATCTCATGACCAACACCTACAACCAAGAAATGTGATACGCAACTTGTCAAAGCGGAGCGCTCTACATAGGACTATAGACGATGCGCAATGTAGAAGAGGGAAAGCTTTCCCGAGCTGTGCTGACCTTTACAGTTTCAAATTTGGTACGTCCGCGTCGAGACGGTCTAGGTCCGATGTCCTCGTAAGATACTACAGTTGGCACTGCAGACCACGGCGCCCAGCATTGAATGCTGTGGATGTCCAGTGGTGTGATCGAATGGGTACTGTCGGCGTTAGAGGTGTTGGTGGGCATGAACGGTAGCGAATGGAATCGCCATTGGCGTCTGGGGTGTGGTGGCCATAGTCGTCAAAGCTGGCGGTGGGGGTGATCGCCGTCGTTGACGTGTCATTGGCCATCCTCGTTGTCGACGCTGGCCGTGGCGGTCGTGGCAGTCGTAGTTGTCAAAACTGGGGGTGAGGGTGGTTGCCATCGTTGGCGTCTAGTCGTCGTTGGCCATCCTCGTCTGACACTGGTCATGGAGGTCGTGGTGGCCGTAGGCGTCTGGTCATCCTTGTCGTTGACGCCGGTGGTTGGTTGTGGTCGTGGCCGTGCGTCATCGACGCTGATGGTGGAGGTGGTGGTCACGTCGACGCTGGTGGAGGTCGGCCGTCAATAGTGACGGTAGAGGTCGTCGTCATCGTTATTTACAGTGGCAGTGGTGGGTGTGGTCAGCGTTGGGGATGGCGGCGGCGGCGGCGGTAGGCACTTACAATGGTCATTGTCGTTGTCGTATTGTCGAAGCTGGTGGTGAAGGTGATGAATGGTGGCGGTCGCACCGTTATCGGTAGAGGTATACCTTGCAACCGGTAGACAGTCAAAGCATTGACTACGTTGAAGACGGCAAGTGCCGGAACGTTAGCTCGAGGCGCTTTCTCACAAATAATCAGGTCGACAGCAAGGTGATAACAGCGAGACATACCTAATACCCACCCCTTCATAGGACGGACCTACCCTGACGAGCGCGAGACACAACATTTACCCTCTATCACCATTGAACTTTTAGAGCCTGTCTACAGATCACTCGAACAGAAGGCGACTTGTCGACGAACGTTGGCGCAGTGCTCAAACAAAGCCTTGACCCCCTCATCAGATGCCACCTTCGCGTAGTGAGCAGAGGAGTTATTTTCACGCTCCGCAGCACCGTGTCCTCCGATCGATCGCCATCAGCAACGAAGATTCCTGCGATGTGGTGTATTAAATTCAAAATATCTGTGAGGTCTATCTTCAACTTTACCTGCCTATAGATCACTCAGGCTGCCTCGATCCTCTCATCAAGTGTCACCTTCGCACAGTGAGGGAAAACGTGGGTGTAAGCATTTTCAATTTTTCATGCTCACAGCGCTGCACACAGTCCGGCCAGCGCGTAATTGAAGGGAACGAGCAATGCACTGTGCGTGGAATTCGTGCTGCTACTCCCGCAAAAACCACGGGCTCATGTGTTAGAGATTGTCGAAGACGTGATCAAGGAAGCTGAATCATACCAAGAATTTTGGCGATGAGTGAGGATTAATTCCAGTCGAGCTTTATCACTTCCTCTCCGAGCACGGCATGACACCTCGGCCATGGCCAGCACATCAAGACAGCCACCGCCGCCCTTGTCATCGGGTGTGTGCCCTTGCCCTTCCTCGATTCGTCTTCCTCACAATTGAAGTGATGAGATTCTAAACAGAAGACGCTTGACCACAACTCGGATTACTTTACACAGTACTGCTCCGAACTCGGTATAGGTCTGTTCGTGACGGATTCCACACAGCAAACAGAACTATGATGTTTTTTTAAGGACACGAATAGAAGTCATCCCCGAAAATGACGTGTATTCAAATCTGCATTATTCAATGCAGGATCCGCCCGCTGATGGCATCAGTATCGCGGCCAGTTGAAGATGGGTCGACAAGTATGACTTGGTCGTCACCTCTGGGGGATAGGTCCCACGCACGACGGTACGTACAACCCCTCCATTCCCCTGATCGATCTCATCAACTCCAGACAATCACGTACGCACCCATCGCTAAAACCGTCCCTTGGCCCATCATACCGAAACACTGGCTCGCATGGAGAACATAGCTAAAAACAGGCCCTCTCTGGCACAGCAGGCTGAAGAACAGTGCAATAAAACGGCGCGCCGAGGTCCTGTTTGTGGCTGGCGATTTCTGAGTAGTGCGTTTCGCTGATCAGGTCGGATACTACAGTGGGTGCTGACGCCACTTCATCGCATATATCCACATCTTAAGCACATACGCACAGGCATATACCGCATGTGCATCAAACGCAAACGTGTAGTATGCCCCCACATCCGTCTCCATGCACTGGTGCACAAATGCGGACACCCCTTGTGATTCACGCTAAAACGTCTGATTCCTGGACGGCATAACCCGTCGTCCGCATGCAGGGTAAACTATGCATCTTCCCTGGCATGCCCTCACTTTTCCAGAAGATTGTTTGATGGACTGATGCCTTACCCGCCCTTGCCATCACCGGACGCTCGCCCACGCAGGGTACAGGTGTTCACGTCATGCGCTCGTCCCTTGGCACTCACTGTCCATTCCCATCCTTCAAATAGCCTTCCAGAGTCATCCATTGCGCCGCACTATCTTACTTGACTCCAAGCCCGTGTCGGGGCAGAGGGGATCCGCATAGGGTCATACCCTGTCCTGCAGCGTGGCGTGTACGTGTCCTTGATAGGTGTGGACCTCGAACGGGTCACAAGTATTTCCGCAGAAGTAGAGAAGAGACTCCAGGGAAAGATCATTGGTGAAGGTGAAAAGGGTGCGGAAGGTGGTAAGTCACAATGACCTAGATTACTCGTAAGTTATATCGATAATATTGACAATGCAACTATAGCATACAGTGATGGAGCGAAGAGAACTTAGGAATAGCAGGGAAGTATTGCCAGTCACTTCGGATGGTCCCGCTGAAATGCGTGTATATCTCACGCCAGCCGGGACAACAGAACATCCGGGCCAACGACCAAGTCGCTGACAGATCCTGGCAGGCTTCCCTCATTCGGAAAGGCTGGGCACTCCATCTACTCGTACACGTGCACCCGAGGAAGGACGGGCACTGGAAAAGCCTATGTAAGAGAACAAACGAGTGGCATTATGTTGGTTGGGTGGCTATGCCAACTTGTGGGGCACGACCATCGTGAGGCTGTTTACATACACACATCCTAATTGTTCTGGTTAGTCGATCTATTACATACATGATGTCATTCGATCGAGGTAAGTTATTCACCTTTGTTTGTACCTGAGCTGTTCTACTGCGCAGTCAGCCAATCTTGTCAAGATTCTGAACAGCAAAATGAGGATTTGGAGAAGCTAACAGCATTGAATCCGACATTAACTGCGCGAGGACAAAGGGTTCCTCCAAGCGACAAAAGCCGAAGGTCAATGATCTATGTGCTCTTGACATGGGCGTCACAGCGGCACTTTCCGCAGTGCGAGGTGCCTCGGTCTGATTCCCAGTTGGCAGTCCCTTGATCATCACAGGCAAAGATCCTATCAGTTCATTCAGATTACTGTGGCTCCATCCTGTCAACATGCAGGTTAGTGCGTTTTGCTGTAGCGACTCATCACCTGGTCTACGACAAATTCGACCACTGCAACTGGAAATGCGTCATCTTTTCTTCAACGGACGTCTGATGGCGCACTCATGCCAGCTCGACGCCGCGATGGCTTGCAGATGTCTCCGCGATCGTCATTATTTCGATTCCGTTCGATTCCTTCTACTCAAGTCTCAAGTTCGCTGCATGTATCCTCCTCGAGGGAAGGGGGGATAGGCCGATCTGAACACACAACAAGCGGGACGGCTGTTTGATAGTCTTTTGTTCTTGATGGAGCCCTCTTATTGGCCTGCGAGCGTCTAAGCGAGTGGAAAATTTTTCTTACAGCATGTCCTTCCGAACGGAGTGCCCATTCCATGCCCATTCTCCTTCAGGTAACTTTGCAGATCCGGGGTTCAATCTGTAAGCAAGGTGATTTGTTCACAGTGCCCAAAGTCTCCGGCGCCGAGCGTACAGCAGAACGAATAGTAAGCAGAGCCACGAAAGGAACTGCCCCGCTCCTGCCACAGGACCCTTGGCTTAGCTCCACCCACAGGTACTTGCACCTCGTGCGGCGCGGGGACGAAGCTGGAACGGGGAGAAAAATCGAACGACCAGAGGTAATCCATGCACTTACAACGTGCAAGACAGCGGTAGTCTTCCACGTTATATCTCTGGAATCTTACTTAAATGGCCACCACATCCTACCGTTATACCAAGCCAACTAATTCTCGGAATCCTCTATCCAATCTCCCAAATGCTCAGTGAACAGCACCCGAGTCATGAGTCTCCTCTGAGGACTTCTACCATCACAGAAGGGAAGGAATCTCTCCCTGAAGGACGTCCAAGCACCACAGCTGGTCAAGCGAATTCTGGACTCTACTCGCGTAGACAGCGCCAAGGATCCAATGGTGCGGCAATGGAAGAAGGCTGTGGGCAAACTAATGGCACACCTCCAGTCCACATCTTACTTCCTCCAAATAGATACCGAGCTTTCAAACAAGGCTCGATCAATCTTGCGTGGGGGGTTCTGCGTTTGTTGATTTTCGTGGTCTCCGTCAATCAACTTGACTTCGTCCGACGTTCCCTCGCTGACACCCAAGGCAAAGACAATAATGGAGTACTCTCTACTGATATCGAGGAATGGCGCAATTTTTCTAAAGAATACGCAAAAAAAATAAAACATGTCAACTTCTCGGTGAGTTTGAGAACATTGCACATCAACTCAGACAGGTTGCTAATATGAGTCTAAAAAGGCGACGGTGATCCTTGGGACGGGTGCTAGCCTTCTCGTTTTTGGTCCGCCAGACAGATCGGCCATTGTTCAAGGTTTCTATTTTTTGTCTCTTTTGGCTGCACTGGCCAGCATTTCGTTGGGATCAACTACGTACTTACCAAGGCTATTGGTGAGTGGTTCTTAAGATTATTACTGCTAAACAGAGCATTCGCTTATGTTGAAGTTAGACAAATAACCATACAGCACGTTCTGATATCGTGGTTTTTACTCTGAGCTCTCCGTTTGTATTCTTTATGCACAGGTGTGTTGAGCATGGTTGCTATGGTTGCAAAGCAACTCACAGTGTTTTCACTGTCCATAGCGTCATATTTCTCTTTCTAGCATTGATATCCCAGGGTTTCCGGGAAGGGATGGGTTGGTTATATGCTGTGTCCTATGGTCTGCTTGTCCTTGGTGTCATTTTTCTCCACCGAATCACGGAATGCCTGTATTGGTATTGAATCTTTACCATGACAACATCACGTCCGGGAGGCCTATGAATACCCTGTTAACCAGTGATATGTACTAGTATCATGCCATGAGCCAGTTGTCTTGTCTCCACAGTAGATATGTATCATGTGTTCCTAGCATGCCCTCTATAAGCATTCTCCCAGCTACGCATCATTCCTACCTTGAATATATGACCCTATTTATCAAGATGCTTTCTAACAGGCTGTCTGCTACTTCCTGTGGAAACACATCCGATTCGTCCACTGGTATCAAGTACAAAATACTCGACGAACGTCGGTACTACGGCTGCCCAAACAGAGCTCAAGGTTGATCTTCGCGTAGTAGAGGGCAAAAACATCAAGTTTATCGCTTCCTCCTCTTGCACGACCGGCAAACTCTTCCATCTCAAAGAATCCCCTCGGCCATGGCCAGTACATCAAGACGGCCATTGCCCTCGTCATCGGGTGTGTGCCCTTGCTTTCCCTCAATTTATCTCGCTCACAACCAAAGAGGTGAGATCCTAGTAAACGGAAAGACGCTCGACCGCAACTCGAATTTCTTTGCACAGTACTGCTTCGAGCTCGGTCATATAGACCTGTTCGTGATGTATTCCACACAGCCCACAGACCTATGATGTTTTCTCAGGAAACGGATAGAAGTTATCCCCGAAGACGAAGGCGACATGTATGCTTCTGCGTCATTTGATACAGGATACGCTCGCTGACCGCATCATCGAGGCCAGTCGACGATCGATGGTCGACAAGTACGACTTGGTCGTTATCTCTGGGGGAATAGGTCCCACGCACGACGGTACCTACAACCCCTCCATGCCCCTGATCGATCTCATCAACCCCAGACAATCACGTACCACGCATCCGTCGCCAAGTCCTTAGAGATAGAAGAGAAGTGCTGAATTGTAAACGGCCAAGAAGCATAAGGAATGCGAGACTAAAGGGAATACAAGAGAGCAAGAATCTAGTATTACAAGTGAATGACGACTCTACGTAAGTGACTAGATTCGTTCACATCCATAGCAGAACACCTGCTGAAGAGTCACAAGGTAGAAATACAAACATGATCACATAAATGCGCGATTGTCTCATCTGATTCCTGCCTCCTGCAAGGCCTGCGTGATGTCAAGTTGCAATTTCCTGAATTCATCGGTTGTCGTATCTTCATTCTCAAATTTCTTAAGAGCGTGAGCCAGTTTGGCTTCAATCCGTTCCATAGCTGTGCGGCTGAGCCTCATACCAATCTGGGGTGAGGCGATCCTCCCCTTGACTTGGCCAATATATGATTTAAGGTCGTACTTGGCATCCATCTTGGCTCTCTGTCGTGCCTCCAATTCTTTGTCAACTCTTTTGAATCGCTCAGCATCCTTCATCATCCGGTCGACCTCAGCTTCCGACAAGCGACCGACAGAGTTGGTGATGATGATTGATCCCTTACTGCCGGAAGTACGGTCCTGAACAGAGACGTTCAAGAGACCGCTGGCGTTAATATCAAAGGTAGTGTCTAGCTGAGGTTGACCACGAGGCTTGGGATGGACACCATCGAGCACGAATTGACCGAGAAAGTGGTTATTATTACTGCACTCGACAATGCGTTCACCCTGATACACAGCGATAAGGACTGAGGTTTGGTTATCCTCGACGGTCGTGTACACTTCTGAGTTGGTTGTCGGGATGGGGGTATTATGAGGAATCACGATGCCGAAAATATCACCCACCATCGCCACGCCAAGTGACAGTGGGGTGACATCCAGAAGAACAATGTCCTGGGTCGTTTCTGAAGTCTGACCAGTGAGGATTGAAGCTTGTATAGTAGCACCGGAGATGACGGCCTCATCAGGGTTGTCCAACTTATTCAACTGCCGCCCACCAAAGTACCCGGAGACGACGCTTTGGATTTTCGGAATACGAGTGGAACCCCCAACAAGGACAATATCATCAACCTTCTCGCGGGGTATTTTGGCGTCACTGAGTACCCTCTTCACGGGTTCGAGGGTCGACTGGAATAATGTGGCATTGATCTCTTCAAAATGGTCACGAGAAATGCTAGCAGAGAAGTCGACACCCTCGAAAAGTGAACCGACTTCAACAGTCGTTTGGGAGACACTAGAAAGGGTGCACTTGGCACGCTCACAGGCGTCTCTCAGACGTCTGAGGGCACGAGGATCCTGCGAAATATCAAGTTTGTGCTTCCGCTTGAACTCGTTCTTGAAGTGCTCGAGGAGTGCATTATCGAAATCCTCACCACCTAGATGAGGGTCACCAGCGGTCGCTTTCACAGCGAAGACTCCACCCTTCATGTTGACTAAAGAGACATCAAGCGTGCCTCCACCAAGGTCGAAGATAACGACATTCTTTTCAAGATTTGATTTTCGGTCGAGGCCGTAAGCAGCAGCAGCAGCCGTGGGTTCGTTGATAAGCTGGATAACGTGGAGACCAGCGATGGTACCAGCATCCTGGGTAGCCGAACGCTGAGAGTCGTTGAAGTGGGCCGGGACAGTGATGACAGCCTTTTTGACAGTCTTGCCAAGCTTGGCCTCAGCAATTTCCTTCATTCTACTGAGGACCATTGAAGATATTTCTTGGGGTGTGAAAGTCTCTTCCACCCCGAGGTAGGTCGCTTTGATGAGAGGAGAGCCCTCCTTCTCGACCACCGCAAAAGGCCAGCGAGCCATATCTCTTTGAACGTCTGGATCAGTATAGCGACGACCAATCAAACGCTTTGCGTCGAAGATGGTGTTGCGCGGGTTCATTGCGGCTTGTTTCTTTGCCGCATCACCAATCAGACGCCCTTCAGCCAAGAAGGCGACGTATGATGGTGTTGACCGGTTACCTTGTTCGTCGGCAATGATTTCTACCCGACCATCTTTCCATACACCAACAGACGAAGAGGTAGTACCAAGATCAATGGCAATGGCGCCGTCAAAGACTTCTTTCATTTCTTGAAGAATGGGGGTCTGTGGATTACGAAGCGGCGGGCTGATGAGCTTCGGGTATGCTGTAAGTACATAGCAAGCAATCGTGCAAGAATGACTGTGCTTACATCAGACTCGTATCCTGGTTGCACCAGAGAAGGGTGTTCTCCATCACCGGATGATTCATGAATATGATGAGTGTTTTCGGAGGGCCTAAGATTGACTTGCGCATTGCCAGTGTCGTTTGCCATAGCCACTTCTCCAGTACCCGATAGGCCCGTACTAGGCTCGAGGACAGGGCCTTCAGTCGACGCGCTACGTGGACATGAAATATCCGTGGTAGGGTCGCATAATTCCTGGGCGATGGGACCGGTGGGGGTATGGGAAGGTGTGTGGGTACTCGGCCCACGAGCTAAGTTACCAGCACCGACAACTACAACATCTGGCGCATCGATCTCGCTTTCCTTTCTATTCCCGGTCTCGAAAGCAGTTCCACCACCCGCCACCACGCCACCAGTAGCGCGAGGATCGGACTGTGGCATCTCGGCTATACCATGGCTTTTATCAGAGAATCCATAACCATCACCGCCACGTCCAGAAGAATCGTCAAGCGGAACGAAGGTGGCAACGCCTGCTGTTGCTGCAATCTCCTTGTCAGATTTAGTGGCACGCCGACGGCGTCGACGGACAAAAGTGATGAGTAATGTGGCGAGCGCCAAGCCGATCAATCCAATGGCGGTGAATACCCCAGCGACTGCTCCCTTGTTGCTCCAGAATGGGTTTGGGTTTGAGGAGCTTTGTGCAATCGACAACGACGTTGTGGTGGGAGTGACAGATGTAGAAATTGTCACAATAACCACCCCGCCACATGTAGATTCGAACTGGGACGTAGTAGGGGGCACCATAGTCGCTACAACGAGTGTTGATGTTTGCTGTGTACAAGTCGTCGTGGATAATGTTGTTGAAGGATCTGGTACCAACTTCGATGCGCATGTCGAACTGGTAGCTTGTGAGGACGCTGCAGAAGAGTTCATCAGCGAGGAGAAGCAGAAATGGTAGGAGCTGCCGAACTAGTTGGGAGGGATACTGGATTGGAAGAAATTCCGCCTCCAGCTGTACTGGTGGGAGACGCCACATTACCTGTGGGGAGTGCCATGATATCTTGATCGGCGGCGAGTGACGGAAAAATCAGCTTTTTCACGTATCACAAAGTTTGCATTTTGAGTACCTGATAACACTATGAGAGCGAAACCGACTTGTGTTCACCCCGTCTGCCTGGGGTTTTGAGAGCGAGGGAAAGGAAAGGGTGGTTTGTGATCCCCCGGAATCAGTACTTATGGTAGGGACGGCACGAGACATGGTGAGGTGATTGAGCGATTCGAAGTCACCAACAAACGATTATCAGTGACAGAAGTCACCATTCTCGATTCACGAGATACGGAAATTCAGTGTCCGAGATGACGCTGATCACCCATTTTGGCTACTGAAATTCGGCATCCGAGTCAGGTGCGCGCGCCCTCGAGTGGGGGAGGAGCGGGGTGGAAGCAATGTACACAGAAGAATGTACAAGGTTGTTGGCACGGCAGGTAGTGTTGACGAGTAACACACGCTCACGCAAATGCACGCGTCACCGTGGACCCTTCGCTGTATTGAATCGGAGCATAAAATCACCACATCCGCGAACGCGGATAACTAGTCTCGTTCCCAGCCGTTCTGGGGACTTCCGGGCGGGATTTAAAAAATGAAAACGAGATCGTCCCCAGAACGTCTGGTGCAGTTTGACCGACGAACCCCCCATACGTAATTTGTCACACCGTGACACTGACGAATTAGGCAGTTTATTTGTTACCATTTGTTGCGGAATGCTGATCGTATCTAATCAATATACCTGCAAGTTGGACGAACTCAATGACCCCCATCCCAGGACGCACTGTATCAAATCTAGACTCCTCTTGGGTGTTCGAGAATGAAGAAGAAAGCTGGTCAACCTCATCTGACGACAATAGCAGCAATGATGGGGTGACAGGGAGCCTAATAGCTGATCTCCCACCTAACAGTGACGATGATGAAGACGATTCACAAACACCTCCGTCTGAACTCGCCGAGAAGATTCGTGGCATTCTTGCCCACATTACAGAAGCTGGGTTAACACTTGGATCGTTTCTTCACGCAGTTAGCTGGGGTGATGCTGGATGTGTCCGTGACCCTAAGATTCGCGCTGCACGTACTGCACTGATGAACTCCCCCGAGCTTCCAGTTATTCTGAAAAACTGGTGGATGCCCCCCCGCTCAAGCGCCTCTCGAAAGTCACGATCTCAAGGAGCTCATTCTGTTCTGGAAGAGTTTGCAGTCGAATGCATCCAAGGCGCTCTCGATAGTGAACTGGATGCACTGTGCAATCAGTTTAGGACTCCTGATGACATTCAGGAAGACTTTTTTACCGGAACACATTTTGCACTGCTTGCTAAGCAATGCAAGACAGCCGCCCCAATACTATGGGGTTTATTGTCTGCGTCTGTATCCAAGAAGAGTCGAGTGGATCAGAACTCCAAGAAAGCACCATCCAAGGTCATTTTGTTCCACCTTTTCACATTCCATGACTGATATTTGGCTAGGTCATTCTTATGATCACCGCAATGCTCTGTTATACCCGCACGCACCGTGCCAACAGACTTCAAAAGTTATTTGCT
>Ga0307511_10006200_pt1 | contig 12066 bp, 12 predicted proteins | sample 13_EM_MG_FD_200266 | JGI IMG/M metagenome (GOLD analysis project Ga0307511, IMG submission 200266) | Populus trichocarpa ectomycorrhiza microbial communities from riparian zone in the Pacific Northwest, United States - 13_EM | ecosystem: Host-associated > Plants > Roots > Unclassified | place...
TGATGGCCTGCCCTCCTCTGTTTTATAGTTTTAGTTTCTGTAGAGACGGCTTGTCGTCTACTTTGGTTAGGGGGAGGCAACCGGTCGGATCTGGTTTTTTAAAAACCATTTAGAACGCGGTTTCTTTCAAATTTCAAAATTTTTAATTTTTTTTATATTTTAGATATTTTAATGTGCTAATTTTAAAAATAATTTTTTTTTAAAAAAATATTATTTTAATATATTTTTAAATAAAAACACTTTAAATCATCATTGCTATTATAATTCCAAACAAATCTTTAGTTCGTCAGTTTGGAATTATTGAATACTTTTTGATATAGCTGTAAAACTCCTGATCAAGTGGTCGATTAAAAAAAAAAAATTCATGAATTAAGAGATACAAACTCACTGTAAAAAATGTGTTTTGCAATTTAAATATATATATTTTTTAATTTCATAAAAATTATCCTAACCCTGGTGCATGTTTGTTGACATATTAATAAATTTATGAAAGTGACTTTAGTAAACACTGCAATATTTATAGGATTCACAGCTGTTAAGTCCATTGGTAATATGGTGTAAATTAATTTTTGAAAGTATTTTTTAATTGAAAAAACATATTAAAATAATATTTATTTTAAATTTTTTATATAAATTACTTTTAAAAAGGATTAATTTAATATTTTTTTAAAAATATATTCAACCCAACAACATCCCCATCAAATAACCCAAAAAAATCATTTCTTGCTTATTCAAGACAAGGGAATGAAGTCGGGCAATCAAAAACCTGCCCCTATCCCTGTCGGGTCACATAAAAATAAGGTTCTTCTTGAGCCCAGACAAGTCGGGGTAAACGACACCCATTTCATTGGGTCGGATCCAAATTTAAAAACGATACAAACGACGTGTCGTCTAAACAGAGCGGGCTGGGGTTTTCCTTCCAGGAAGAGCACGAGAGGAGACGCATTTGGCTTTCCAAAATTCAGCCCCGAAAGCACACTCTCTTCTCTACAGTACTCGCATTGCATTGCGTACAAATTAGAGCTTCAGTCTCCGTCTGGTTTTGGATTCAAAAATGGATGTGCCGAAGGATCAAATCACAGCTCTTCTCGACCACGAACTCTACAATTCCGCTCAAATCCTCGTAATTAATACTACATTTTCACCTTTTTTTTAAAAAAATAAAATAAAAAATAAAAAATAAAAAATAAAAATATAATTCGCTTTTGCAGGGTAGCTTTCTGGTCTCATCAGCTACAGTTAGTCTGGAAACCAGCCCTCAGCTCAAAGCCGAAAATCAGGTTTTTCTCATTTTTATTTTTATTTTTAAAACTTTGATAAATTTTTTTATGTGATTACGTTTTGTTTTCAGATTCTCCTTGGAGATGCATTGTTTCGCGAGAGAGAGTTTCGCAGAGCGATTGTGAGTTTTTTTTTTTTAATTTGAAGAATCTGGAATTTAATTATTTTGCGTTTTTAATTTTTTTTTTCTTATGAATTTTTTGTAGCATACGTATAAGCAAGCATTGCATTACTACAAGATAATTCCGAAACAGAGTTCGACAACTTCTCGAAGTTCGTTATCGAACAGGTCTTCTTCTCCGAATTCCTTTAACATTTCAGCCATTAATGAAAATGAGGTACATTGATTTATCTCTTTTATACACATACATTGATTGATAGCGTTCTTAGAAAAGAAAAGATGGATGGAGACAGTGGAGATAAAGGGACAAGTTTCTCAGTACATCTTGTTTTGAAATTACAAAAACTTACTCCAAAACTATATCTAAGACATATTTTTTTCATCTCTGTCTTTGTCTCTTCAACTAAACACGATTTTTCTATCTATGCCTTCCATCCCAGAACAATAATCAAACGCAACCATGGTATGGTGTATTTTGAATTTTTACAGTTTTATTTGTCTCAATGGTAGGTGAAGTTCAAGATCGCATCATGTCACGCCACATTGAATGAAACTAGAGCTGCACTTGTTGAGGTCTTTTTATGTAGTGTATTTTATTGTTTAGTTTTTTTTTTTTTATGAATAATTTCTTGCTTTCAGTTAATTAGGTTGTTTGTTTTGAAGATGGAAGGAATTCCTAGCAAAGCAAGAACTTTGCAGATGAGTTTATTGATGGCAAAGCTTTATAGAAGTTCTAGACATACTCGCCTTGCTATCACTTGTTACAAAGAGTGCTTAAGGTGTGTCAAGTTGCTTTGCAATTTCTGTTACATAGGCTGGATGCAAGTGGTAGCCTCCCCTTTGGTTAAATTCCAAATACTCTATTTGATCCCTGGTCCCGAGTCCAACACCAGGGAAGTTACTAGCTAAGATAGTTTGCATCCACCAAGTTGCTTTCTTATGTGAATTTAGATTCACCCACTTGATAAGAAAATGTAGACAGATAATTTAATATATATATATTTGCTAATCTTTTTCTTATAAATTTTGTGGTATGATTTCTGTTACCCTGTCATGTCATATCCGGAGAGTCTTGAAACAAATATGGTGCTTCTGATGATGGTTTCACTTGATTGAATTTTGGAGAAACTTGTTGCCTCAGGATTATTTAATTAACATATTGTGGTTCTGTGGACTCCTGTGTACTTAGGACCACTCCTCTCTTTCAGTGTTCAATATGTTTTTTTACCTCTTTTAATTACTATCGCTTACATTTTCAGTGACTTACAAACTGTTGTACATGCTTGTTCACCTATTTGTGTCAAATTAGCAATTCTTTTTTCCTTTATTCATACTACAGAGATTATTATATTTGATCTATATTTTTCTTTTGGGTGCATTTTTGGCAGGCATTGCCCTTTTGTCATCGAGGCTATCGTTGCTTTGGCAGAACTGGGAGTTGCTGCCAAGGATGTTATTTCACTTTTTTCACAGGTTTGTTATGGATGACGTTCACTCCTTCACAAGTATGTGAGGAATCATGTTTCACTTCTATCCCTGTAAAATCATTTTTATCTTCATGAATGCTGACTTTTTTTGCTTTAGCAAGTCCAGTAAGGCTTTGTTGAGCTGGTGTGAAGTTTTACTTTGTCATATTTATGCAAGGTTACATGGCACAAGAAGTCATCTAAGTGAAGACTTTGTCTTGTTTGACTTATAAATAAATTGTCATGTTGTTCCTATCAAAACATTCACAGTTTATATACCATGGAGGAAATAGTTCTCCCTTATCTAGTAGAATATTTGGCTTATCTAGGATTCAATTTTTCAAAAGCATGAAACCATGTAGTGGCAGGTTAGTTGGTTTCTGCTGCCCATAAGATTTTCTCTCAATTCATAGTGAATGATTTGATGTTCTGCAGCGTTGTCAAGTTCATGGAAAAATAAGATTTTAAATGAATCTGCATGGCTTCCTTTTCTTCTTACCTTGGGTTTGAAATGTTTGGATTGTGTTTACTTGTGAGAGTCTTCAAAACTTCCAGGAAAATTTTACAAGAAATAGAAAGCTAAAGAAAACACGTTTACTAATTGAGTAAATATTGTTTTCTTAGAAACATGTGTTTTCTTATTCTCCAATTTTTCGGAAAATTGGAGTTCACCAAAATGTTGTTTTCCATATTCTTCTCTATAAAAACAAGGGCCTTGTTTGGTTTATCTAATGTTTTATGGTCATTCCTTTTAATATTTTCAATTTATGCCAAACAAGGTCCGTGTTTTCTATTTTGGAAAAATTGTATCTAATAAACATGTTTCTTTATTTCTCCACAGAAAAATCTCTTTGGAATATATAAGAAAACTAGAGATAGAGATTAAAAAACTATTTTATGAAAGTAAACACAACCTTGATGTCTTTGGGGCACTTCTATTATGGTTGCAGGTATCAAATAGAAGTGGGAGAGCTCCACTTGATCATACCGATTCTACTCGCTGGCTTCAGGTAAGTATGGCATGAGACAGATTACATTTGGGTCCGTTGTGAACTGCTAACAGCTCTATGGTTCTTCACTATCAGCATTTGTCTTCATTTCCCACAGTAAACTTTTTTCCTAAACAAAACGCTTCTCTGGTGTTAAGTATGTTTGAATGGCTTTAAATTTCAGTCTTCAATCAAAATCATCATTCAAGGAAAAGGGAGAAAAAAAAACAACTAGATGTTCATCCTTGTGTCATGGAAACACCATTCTTTTCCTTATGAAATCAAACATGTACTGTACAAGGATTGTCATTTTGTGCACAGTAATTACCTTGGGGTGAGTGCAGAGCCAGTTTGGCATTGTGGTGGCTAAGAAGTCACTGCAGCTCCACCTCTGCACAAGCCTTTTCTGGTGCTTTGCAGAAAAAGCTTGTACTTCCATGCTATTGGAGCTTTTTTTGACACCATCACCACAAAGTCAATACACAGAATTATTTCCTTGTCTATACTGCATGGTTTGCTATCACCCAATCTTGAAGAACAAATGAACAACCTTGTCCAGTGGCATTCTTGGCAGTATATAGCTTATATTATTAATCAGTTACCTTTTTAACGGCTGGTTTGCATTTTATGCCAGCTTACTATATTATAATTTTTTTATTTGTATGCAGCGCTATGTTGAGGCCCAGTGCTGTATTGCTTCAAATGATTACAAAGGTAAAATACTTATGTTTCAAAGATATGTCTGCATGTTTATATGCTAATGCATGCATATCTGCTGCCGACACAACTAGGTTTAGATGGGGACCTCTATTGTAACCTGACCTGATATAAAAGCAAATAGATTAGTAAATAAAGGGGGTATGTTAAATGTTGATCAGCTGCTATTAATTGATTATCTTAGTGAATACAATCCCAAATATTTTTAGGTGAATACAAAAGAAATTTTATATAGCAACTGTAGCAAGTTCGTAATTTACTTTCCTTTCTTGGATTTCCCAATTACAAGATGTTTTTCTTCTGTTGCTTGCCATGTCAGCTTTAGTGGTTATTGATTGATCATTGATCCATTACGGTTCTCGCTCCTGGGCTCTTTCCCTTTTGTTGGCAGGTGGTTTGGAGCTCTTTGGAGAACTCTTGCAACGTTTTCCAAATAATATACACATATTACTTGAAATCGCAAGGGTAAGAAATGCAATACTATAATCTGTGCAACCTGGCTAGATGTATTAATTGTTTATGTTTTACTAATACGTAACCTGATGTCTTAAGGCTGAAGCCATAATTGGGAAGAATGATGAGGCCATAATGAATTTTGAGAAGGTATTAGAAGTTATGTTTTCCACATTGAGGAACTTTTCATTGTCTGCACATGCACAAACATGCTAAGTTCATGAACTTGCAGGTTCGATCAATTGATCCGTATGTTGTAACTTATATGGATGAGTATGCGATGCTTCTAAAGACCAAAGGTGATTTTTCAAAGCTAAACAAGTTGGTGCATGATTTGCTGAGCATTGATCCCACAAGGCCAGAAATTTTTGTGGCTTTGTCTGTCCTGTGGGAAAAGAAGGATGAGATAGGAGCACTGTCTTATGCTGAGAAGGTTAGCTAGCTTTTGTTATAATATGAGTCTTTTCTCCATCTTTGTAATGTCACAAATCCACTGATTCTTCTTGCAACCAGAGCATCAGGATTGATGAGAGACACATACCGGGTTACATTATGAAGGTAAAAGATATTTTATGCCTGATAGAACAGATATTGTTTTGATCAAAGTCTTCTTTGAGATTGTTGTGGGTTGATACATGTCTGGTGTATAAATCTCAATGAACATTATAATCTTTTCTCTGATAACAGGGTACTTTGCTCTTGTCACTAAAGCGGCCAGAAGCAGCCGTAATTGCTTTCAGGGGAGCTCAAGAATTAAGAGCCGATCTCCGTTCATATCAAGGTACAACTGTACAATCTGTAAGAAAAAAAAAAAATAATACCAAGAACAGAACTTCAATTATTCATCTGCATAATTTCCATGTATATCTATGATTAGCTTACACATGTAAACCAAATGGAACGGTAACAAGGAAAACAATCCAGGAATAATTGAATCAATTACAATTTCAGGTTTGGTTCATTCATATTTGGCATTCTCCAAAATTAAAGAGGCTCTGCATGCTGCTAGGGAGGCAATGAAGGCCATGCCTCAGTCTGCAAAGGCACTAAAGTTAGTAGGGGATGTACACGCTAGTAACTCTGGTGGAAGAGAGAAGGTAAAGCTGTAACAGATCATTTTAACTTCCTTTTCTTTTGGTTAAGGATCACCATTCATCAGCTCATGAGTGCCCGTCTCTATATTTATGGTTAAAGAAGGCTATCTAATGTCAAATTCAACAGGCAAAAAAGTTCTATGAGTCAGCACTGAGGCTGGAACCTGGTTACCTTGGTGCAGCATTAGCTTTGGCTGAGCTTCATGTCATTGAGGGTCGAAATGGGGATGCTGTATCTCTGCTTGAGCGATATCTGAAGGATTGGGCAGATGACTCTCTTCATGTCAAGTTGGCTCAAGTATTTGCAGCCACTAATATGCTGCAAGAGGCTTTGTCACATTATCAGGCTGCATTAAGGTAGAACATTAAAGATACACTCAGATTTATTTAATCTAGAATCTGAGATTACTTACCTGAATGTCTGCGTGCTTTTATTGTTGATTCCCAACAATGCATCGCATTGCATTGCTGTTAATGCCCACAATTTAAAACTGTGGTTGCAGAATAAACCCACAGAATGAAGCTGCAAAAAAAGGGCTAGAGCGCTTGGAAAAACAGATGAAGGTCTGTATAACATTTTTCGTTTTCAGTTTCTGCACTGTCTAACTAGTGTCTTTGACCAGGCAAAATGTACTTGGTAAACTGACTTAGGGTGGGGTTGGCGTCTTGGAGAAAATCCTATTTTGCAACTAAATGTTACTTACTGCAGGGGGTGGATCCAGACGCACCTGAAGAAGATGAAGAAAATGAGGTTGAGGATGCCGATGGAGACCAAGAAGAGACTGATCTTTTATAAAAGTAGAGCCAAAGATCTTGTAAATTTTGTATGGGATCAGGAAATTATTTCCACCGATTGTTGGTCGAGAAAAAGCTGTCACTGGTGGACTACGGCAAAAATTGCCATGCTGGCAATGGACCGAGCTCTTATTCCAGCAATTAGAGCATTCGAGTTACATAGAACTGAAAATCAAGTTGGTTCTGTAGAGCTCATTTGCTTGATGGTGGAGGAATGAGAATCATTTATTTTGTTCAATATGTTGTTTGTATGTCATTGTTTCAATTGTGCTCTAGAGGGGGGGAAGTTCTGATTCCAGAGCCTTTCGATCCTTAATTGTCGATGTGTACACGTTTTATTTTTTGGTCCTAAATTCAAATAAGTTACTAGAAATTACTTGGCGATAAACTCTTGAAGGCCATTGGTTTATTTTTCAAATCTATATATAGCACGTTGTAATTTCAGAAAACGGGGATGCAAAGTGTCACTATCTCTTTACTACAGGATGATTAAGGTAATTTGTCATTGGAAAGTGGTTTTCGTTCTGGATTCTAACTGTAAGGAAAGTATAATGTAAACTTGCAAAATAATAATCTTTTCTGCTGTGTTTTATGGAGCAGGTATGCTATGATGCATAGCAGTGCGTCAATTTGGCAAATGACCAAACGGGCTAAGAGAGGAAAAGGAAGAGTGGCCGGCTCCATCACTATTTTAGAACAATCCATGCTGATGACAATGAGAGGTACAAGAATGCTAGGGTTTGCAAGCAATCTGCTATTAATACAGAAAGGGTTGGAATGACAGTTAAAAAAGCACTGAGATGTAAAAGACTTGAGACTTTCGGCTGATGCACAGCCATCTTGCTGTAAAACCTATGGTGAGAATGTGGGATGAATGGAGGCCTCAATGCTGTCGATGATATGTCTGTTACTGTAAGTCAGCTTGTTTGGCTAACTTATTATCATTCTATGCTTGCTCTTGATGGTGTTCATCTGATAAAAGATTTCATCTGACCTGTGTAATTTTAATTTTTGGATTTGGTACACCTTTTCTCAAGGTCTCTAACCCGAGCACAGGAAAGATATCGATTTGATGGTGCGTAAAAGACCCGCAGCGTATTTGTCGCAAACAGGGATTTTTAGCCCCAACAGAACCTAGGAGAGGAGAATTTTCTGGGACTGGCCCTCTTTCCCTGACCTGCCTACTTTCTTTCCTTATTTACAGAGAAATATCATTTGCTCATTTTCAACAATGTTTATGTGCACTGTTAAAGCATCCATAGATGACAATCATCTGTAAATTGGTCAGCGAGAAAATGGCTGTTGAACCTAGATTAGCTTTAGGTGTCGACTTGGTAACCTGATGATCTGGAACCAAGCTTAGGTAAAGTTTTTTTTTTTTAATCAATTTAGACACTCACCTTGTAATGCCATGCACTTTCATGTGTTTATAATTATTTTTCTATGATTTGGTACATAAAAATATAAGTAATTTTTTTTATACACAATTTTCATATAAAAGTCTACTGAAATTTCCACTGAAATTTTGGCAAAGTTCTTTCTATACTGGGAGGTTCCAAGTTATTGACATATACATTGTTTACACTTCTAATATCTCACATCTCATAACTCAATCACAATCCAATCGTTCTGGGTCTCAATCTCACAAATATCATCATCATCATCACAACTATAATGTTTATAATATATATTGAACAACAATATATTATTATAGAAGAATAAATGAGATAAACACACATTGATGAAACATGATTATAAATGTTTTAATATTTCAAAATACAAGGATATACTTCCTAGAACTAGATAATAAAAAGTGAACAAAAGTTAGGATTTACTCCTGTCGTGCATGTGATGGTCTTGAAACAAAATACATATTATTGAAATATGAATATCACAATAAGTATAGTAACACAAAGATCCAACAATTTAGAAAGACAAACACGTATTCATATTCTATTAATTTTTTCTTTTTTGTTTCCATTGGAATTCTTTCTCATTCAACTACCAAAATCGTTTCATCTTTCATTTTCAACTTCAATTCAAGATTTCATAAGATCAACCACGTTACTAATACCAATTTCACTAGTATCATTATCACCTTGTAAGCGTCGATGCATAACGATCTCCTTACCCGAGATCCTAATATACATTAAATATATGCTAGTCGATGCATGATAATCCCCTTACCCGGGATCCTAACATACACTAAATGTATGCTAGTCCATGCTCCATAGGCATTGATGCATGGTGATCCCCTTACCCGGGATCCTAACATACACTAAATGTATGCTAGTCGATGCCAATTTCATCCATTAATATCATCATTCTTTGTTCAACCATAGTTACCATTATAAATTTTCACTTCAAACATGGCTCGTTTCTTTTGGAAGTTAAGATGTAATATCACATGTTCCCCGAAGGGAAATGACCCACTTTTCACTCTTAACACGTCTAAACGACTTTCTAAATCTGCCAGTAGAGGTCGCATTTTTGACTATATCTAGAGTTATAGAACTCTGTTTCAAGCGAGGTTGGTCTCTTTTGAAAGCTAAGACCCGGGGCTACAAGTCTCCTGAAGGGAGGAGAACCCAGTTCTGCCCCTAAGACACTTAAAATCAAACCTACTGTCCTATAGGGTCTGTCATGACCCAGTCTCGGTTGGTGACCCATAACTGAAGTTTTATAGCTCCAAATTGAGTAAGACCAATTTTCTTAGTTAGTCAACATCCAAAACTACAATTACTATGAAGGAACCTGATCCTAATTCCCTCATCCTCCTACTCGAATTCTCTCCAAAAGTTGGGAGACGAATTTGTCCAGATTAATCAACCTTTCCATTTACACACAACATCCATAATTCAACTTTCCCTCTTTTATCTCAACCCCTAGCCATATCACATACCATATAAGAATGTCAAAAATATTTTTTAAGAGGAATTTATTCTATTTATTTCAATCTTTCCTCTTAATGTCAAAATATAACATTTTTATCGATTTTACTAACTTTCCGAACAATATTCTTCTAAACACAATCCTTGCCATTTCAACATGCATTTTTCCTCATTTGGACACAATTAAACACAAGTCATCAAGCTATATATGTCAAATTAAACATCCCCCCTTGATGCATAATTGGTTGAAAGCATGGCCTTAAGGAACCAAGAGTTCCCTCATTCCTTTCATGCTAATTTCATTCAATTCACACACACATTCACAAAAACAACCTATTATAGTAAATTCAATAAGGAAAACCATAATTTCCCCCATTTACTCTTTGCTCTTCATATGGCTGGCTAACTTTTCTTGCCCCCACTCATGTGGCCGACTTTTATATCAATCTGAGTTGTCCTTAGAAATTAAGATAACAAGCACAGTAACCTTATACAATTTTTTCCCCGACAACACTCATGATACCAACCGTCATGTTTAATCATGTTTCCACTTTCAAATTTCTCATCCTTTACTATCATAAATCAACATACAACATAAACAAATAAAATTTCAGAATGTTTTAAACTTTTCAAAATATAAAGAGATGAGGTGGTAAACACCTACCTGTTCCTCTCAGTGGTCTCGTTTCTGCTAGCTTGAGGTCCCGCAATCGACGCCTCTCCTAAAACTTGTAGACCTACTGTGCAAGAAGCATAACTTTTGTTCGGAGTGATTGTTTCTGATCTCCACCGTTCCGAATCTAGATAGCATCAGGACGAACAACATATCCAAATTACAGCCCGATCCAACGGTGGATGGAGGAGAAAACAGTTGGCGACTGAGACTGTTTAGAAGTGTATTTTTCCAGAAATTTTCCTCCCGCAATATTTCTCAAACAGAGACTGATATAGAAGATCCCTCCAGTGAAAATGTACAAGACATGGAGGAGAAAAACATATCCAAATATTGTTTTGATCCAACGATGGAAGGTAGAGTTATAGCTGTCGGAGTTTCTGCCATCAATATGTCTTCTCTCCAGCCTCTCTCTAAACTCTCTAAACCACCCAAATATCTCTCTTTTATCACTTATTGACTCTTTTAAACCACTATAGGTTAACATTTTGTTGTAGATTTCATCAAAGAATGAGAAGAAGAGATCAAAGAACCCTAACCCCTCTCTTACTCTTGCAAGTCACCGCAAGAGAGAAAATAGAATGGTATTTATAGTGCTATCTTCTTGTTAATTGCTCCTTTACCCCCATCCTTTTTTATTATTTATACATAAACCTCTAACCTTCTGTTATTTGAACATTGACATCTCTTGATCTTACGTATTCATTTTGTCCGTATAATTTTTTTTAAACAATTTAGTACTATATTCACTTTTATTTTACTAATTTCACCATTTTTTTCTTGATTTATTTTTTTTAATTTAATTTAACTCATTTTACTATCGGTTAAATTTCTCATATTTTAATAATCTAGAAAAATTATAACTGGGGTTTATACACCCAATTAAACTTAGGCGATTATGTAGCTTGTGAGCCAGCTATCATGGTCAAACTTAAATAAGATCTTGCCATGATAATTCCAATATTATTTTTTAAAACAAATTTATCCAAAACTACATGGTTTGGTTTTAGTTAGGGGTGATAATTTTTAATTCAATTCAGTTTTTATCTAAAAAAAATATCTAAACCAAATTTATTTATTTTTAAATTAAAAACTAAAACCGGTTTTTGGTTCGGTTAGTTGAAGTAAAAAATCAGAAAAAGCCAAACTAGCCATCATTTTTCTCTCCAACAATCCAAAGAAACACAGATATCATCTTCAATCAGCTGCCATTGGTATTCCTACCCTTATGCCTCACTAGCACCTTGATACTGGAGTTAGATTTGGAGAGGTGGAATTTGGTTATATCAAGCGGAAAGAGATTGTTATGCCTCAGGATGGTAGAATAAAGACTATTGTGGGAAGGTAAAGAGGAGCTGGGAATCAAAAGTGTCAAGGACATGCAATCTGCTGTTTAGTTGTTAGGATTATGTTAGTTAGTTAGAGAAGATTCTGTTAGCAGAGTTTGTTAGTTAGTTAGAGTTAGCTGGATTAATCTGTTAGTAGTTGATGCTGATCCATATAAAAGCACATTGTATGGATTATATTGAATAAGAAAATATTGAAGTTCAATTCAATCTCGTTTCTCTCTTCCGCATTCTTCTTCT
>Ga0307511_10006201_pt1 | contig 12064 bp, 12 predicted proteins | sample 13_EM_MG_FD_200266 | JGI IMG/M metagenome (GOLD analysis project Ga0307511, IMG submission 200266) | Populus trichocarpa ectomycorrhiza microbial communities from riparian zone in the Pacific Northwest, United States - 13_EM | ecosystem: Host-associated > Plants > Roots > Unclassified | place...
TATTTCTCTATTTTTATGTATTTTTCAAATTCAAATGTGAATAATTGCTGTAAAACTAATGATTTAAATATGAAAAAGAGGATAGAGATGAAAATTATGATATGTTTTGAGAGATTATGAAAAAAAAGATTTAATTAAATTTATTTTATGAACACGTCTCATTAATCAATATTTAAATGCAGATACAATTTTACTGAATCTTTAAATTTTATATATTTTTATATTTTAAAAATATTTAAGAAAATTAATTTTTATTTATTTATTTAAAATTAATTTATTAATGTTTTTAAATTATTAGTGTTAAAAATAATTTTTTTAATATATTTTTAAATAAAAATTATTTTAAAAAATAACTGTTATTTTAATAGCAACCAACCAACCAACCGTTGCATACGTGCGATGGTAGACCAGGAGACTACTTTATGCAATGATCAATCACTAATCATAAAGAATTAACAGAAAATGATGATGCAGGGAGAGAGAATATTGATGAACATGTCGCCTTGATTAGTGGGCAAGAAAATGGGTTTTACTGTCTCTACCTTGTCCTCTTCCTTCGTGCGGTGGGAGTGTGAGTCTCTCTTCTGTCTATCGAAGAATTCCGGAGATTCTCTCGGGGAAACTTTGACCATCTGTTCCCTTAGCTCTTTGCTCTGCTGCTGCAACTTTGACCAGATAACATTTTTTTTTAAAATTTTTTTTTTTTTTAAAAAATATCTCTTCACCGAGGCTCTAATGCGGAAACAACTATTTTAGATATGCATGAAGAATGAATCTCCACTGTTTATTTTCTTGCTTGGATCTATGCTTCTTGTCTCGTGATACGTTTATAATCTCCAAGGAGACAAATTGACAGGTATAAATTGAATTTTGTTTTTATTCACTGAATGTGCCTGGAGTCATTTATAATATATTTTTTTAATGTACTTTCAGACTGGTCAAGACCCAGGACAGTTGGAGAAGGCACGGGGATCGGTATTTACTTTAAAGGCTGCACGGAGCCTTTATCTGCTGTGTATGGATTCAGAAAACGATTAATCTACCCATCCACCACTCTTTTTAATTTTCTTGTCGAGTCCCTTTACTTTCTTTCTTGATTTGATTTAGTCCCTATAATGTTATACATGATTGACCCGTGTCTCTTTCTACTAGAAATATTAAAAAAAGAAATTCAATATTCTTAAAATCAACTCCCAATATAAATTCCCATTCATCACAAAACACATATTAATGACTAATCTTGTATGCTAATTATAATAGGAGTTCCTATGCATAAAAGACTTGTTTTTTGTTTATCACATGCTAACAGTACGTGTGTGATTTCTTAATTAATCCGTTGATTAAAAGGATGGTTAAGATTATAAAAGGATATATACTATTAAAAAGGAAGTGGCGATGTGGAGTGCGGGCTGTGTACATTGATGGATTGGATTTCTCTTCCTCCTAAAAGGGTTGGTCCAGGGTTCGCGAATTGGAGCCATCATATGGTTGGGCCAGCATTGTGCGTTCGTTAGGAACAGAGGACAATCGAATATGAAGTATCCATGCTTCCTGGAACTAGAGTGCGAAAACTCTAGCTTTTGGAAACGCGGTTGTATTACAGTTTTTTTTTAAAATATATTTTTTTATATTTTTTGAATTGTTTTAATGCGTTGATTTTAAAAATAAAAAAACATCATTTTAATGCATTTCAGCACAAAAAACACTTTAAAAAGCAATCACAACAACACTCCAAAATAGGCTTTTAGCTAAAGGTGTTTGGAAATATAATAATTATTATTTTTATTTGAAATTATATTAAAATAATATTTTTTAAAATTATTTTTGATATCATCACATCAAAACGAATTAAAAAGATAAAAAATAATTTAAAATAAAAAAATAGAAACAATTTTTTTTAAAAATATATTTATAACGCTAAGACAAACCATCTCTGAAACAAATAAAAACCTTTGTTGCTTTTCCATGTTGCTCATTGAGATCATTGAAACAACTAAAATAAAATAACTGGAGTTGATTAATATGTTATCTTAATTGTTTAATAATATATTTGTTCTGTAGCTCTTCTTGGAGTGGTTTCATGAATTTTTCCCTTAAATATTATATTTTTTATTTCATTATTAGAGGAGAGTAAGGATCAAGGAACTGGGACTCAATAAAATATAAATTTAAATGGTTTCTTAGCTGGCATTATTTAACAATTATTTATTTAATAATTGAAACACGTCTTGGAACGAGGGAGGGAACCAAGTTTCATATTTATTTTTCATGTATTTCATTATATCTTGTTTTTCTATTCTAATTATTTTTTATATAATATAATAAATGATTGAAACTTAAACTTAGCAATAGGCTCGTGTTGTTTGGAATTGTATTCAAAATAATATTTTATGAAAATTTGATTTATTTATATTTTTAGATAGTTTTCAGTTCTGATATTAAAATTAATTTTTAAACAATAATAAAATATTATTTTAATATATTTTTAAATAAAAAATATTTTAAAAAATAATTATGATCGCACATAAATACCCTTTAAATAATGAAACCTAAAGGATTGTCCTGGTGAAGGTTTAAACATTATGGTTTCTCATAAATACCCTTTAAATAATGAAACCTAAAGGATTGACCTGGTGAAGGTTTAAACATTATGGAGAAATTTGTCCTTAAGATAGTTTCCATTGATGTTTAAATTGATCTAATAATACTATTACTTGTAGTTTTAAAACTTGGCCCGACTTGGTGGGTTGACCCGGAACCTGTCCCGACTTGACGGGTCTACCTGGGGCTGGAATTGAGTCTGGTTGAAGAAAAAATAAAGAAAGGAAAAATTCAGTGTGACCCGGCAAGACCCGGTCAAAAATCTGGTTGCAACCCGTTGACTTTTTTTTTTTTTACTAAAACGATGTCGTTTTGATTTTTTAAAAAAATTGACCCGGGCGACCCGGTCAAAATAATGAATCCGGACCTTGGACCGGACCGGATCTGAAAACTCTGCTGTTACTGTTGAACCGAAAAAATTAAAGGAGCCGAATTTGAAATTAGCCTAAACTGAAACGACCGAGTTTAAATTTCATACTTAAGGTTCATTATTATCAACACCAACTGAGCCCACTCAACCCAGCTCGGTTATTCACGGCCCTATCACTTACTTTCGGCGCCGAAAATTCTTCGTTTGACACCAAAAGGATAAAAAAGTTTATAGTCAAATTTTCAAAAATGAAAATAGTAACAAAAACCTTTCATTAAAGCATCCGTTTCTCTCTCGTAGTTTATTTTGGTCACGTAAAGATTAAATTTATTTATTTTTGATATTATATTGATTTAAAAATATAAAATTAATTTTCTTTTTTAAATCTGTTGTAAAGTAACGCCAAACATGACCCTCTAACTCGACGGATCCTTTCAAATCATTAAACATGCTTTCATTATTATTATTATTATTATTATTATTATTTACTAAAATAAAACACTCTCCAGCAAGCAAGCGAAGCTTGAACTTGATTTCCTGGAGCCAAAATCAGGTTTGGATCCTAGCTATAGGGTTCTTAAAAAAAAGAAGGAATTATGGCTCAGGCTTCAGGGAGGAGCGGCAGGGTTGTTGGAGACTACTTGGTGGGTAGACAAATAGGGTCGGGCTCTTTCTCGGTGGTTTGGCACGCTAGACATCGAGTCCATGGAACCGAAGTAGCGATAAAAGAGATCGTTACGAATCGACTTAATAAGAAATTACAAGAAAGTCTCATGTCTGAAATTTTTATTTTGAAGAGGATCAATCATCCTAATATCATTCGCTTGCACGATATTATTAAGGTTCGCCTTTGCCTTTTTTTTGCTTTTGTTTTAATCTTATTTTAGCCTTTGTAGTTACTTTAAATTGAAATTTCTCTGCTTCGAGTTTTGAGGTTTGATTATGCTGCTAAAAGAGTGTCATTCTTTTTTAGTGTGAATTATTGAGGTGCTGTTAATATTAAATATAATTAATTAGGTTCCGGGGAGAATACTTATAGTATTGGAGTATTGCGAGGGTGGTGATCTGTCTATGTATATCCAACGCCATGGGAAAGTTCCAGAAGCAATTGCTAAGCACTTCATGCAACAATTAGGTATCAAGTATATTTTATGCTCTCTCTCTCTCTCTCTCTCTCTCTAACTTCATTGCATTTGCGGTGGCTTGCCAAGTCTGATAGTATTGTGTTTAACAGCTGCTGGTTTGCAAATTCTCCGGGACAATAATTTGATTCATCGGGATCTTAAGCCGCAGGTTTGGTTAATTCTTTGTTTTGTTTTGCTATAATAATGTTAGGCAAAATCAGAACTTTTATGCAAGGCAGTAGTACAGTTTAGCCGAGTGTGTGTTCATGAGGTTGTAGCTCTATGGCAATAAATAAACTGGGAGATTTGTAAGAGAAGTATACTGGCACATACATGTAGGAGTAGTGGCTTACTGATGTTAGAAGGTCTTGTTTCAAGTCTCCTAATCTTGTCCTTTAAAATAGATTTTATATGTGATGCCCCAATTTTTGTGACAGAATCTCCTTCTCTCCACGAGTGACAATAATGCGGTTCTGAAAATTGCAGACTTTGGATTTGCCAGGTACCTAATGATCATAATCTTCCTTCCATTTCCGTTCATTACTGTTAACTTGGTCCAAATGAACCTTTAATGTGATTGTTTTCTATAAAGAGAATTGGTTTATTGTCCTCTGCTGCATCCCTCCCTTCCCCTGTGTGTCTTGCAAACTCAGACCTAGCTAATTAAAACCACTCGTGTTAACTTCCGTCTAAACAAGAACTTCGACACGACACACACACATGTACACATGCATCAGGTTCAGTTCAGCTAGGGTAGTGGTCAATGTAGGAAATTCATGTAGATAGCATAACCTGAGTTTGTCATTAGAAAATATTAGCTTGAACTGATTGTAATGGATGCCAAGTTGTAGAGGTGTTTAACAAACAAACTTGTGATAATACACTTTATTTATCTTGACTTTATTTATGGAATGTTGAAGATATTAATGATTAAAGCTGGCTATTTTCTTAAAAAAAAAATGTTAAATTGTATTTTCTCTGAATTTTCAGTTCTATCTTGATCTCTATTAACGATCAATTTTTTTTCCCTTTTAAGAAAAACTGCCCAATATCCTTTTTTTCCCCCAGCAATTTACATCAACATCTATTCCGAATTTCAAAGATTGTAGTTCTATGTTGTCAGATCTCTACAACCTCGAGGCCTTGCAGAAACCTTGTGTGGCTCACCCCTCTACATGGCTCCAGAGATAATGCAACTTCAGAAGTATGATGCAAAGGTGACATTCACTGTTATGAGAAGTCTTGATGATATGTTTATGAAGTATCTCCTGTTAACTTTGATCTCAATACACAGGCAGATCTCTGGAGTGTTGGTGCCATTTTATTTCAGCTTGTGACAGGAAAAACCCCATACACTGGAAACAATCAAATACAGGTCTGATTAGCTTTGTTTACGTGCAAAACCAAATGATTTTTTAGATTGATAGGTATTGAGAACTTCTAGATTCCATGGCTTTGATAATAAACCTTAGTTAAATTAGTGATTTCCATGTGGTTATTGTTACCTTACATATATATTTTGTATCTTGTGGTGCACAGTTGCTCCAGAACATTGTGAAATCAGCTGAATTGCAATTTCCTTTCGATAATAAGGATTTGAGTGCTGGCTGCAAAGATTTATGCCGGAAATTGCTGTGTTGCAATCCAGGTATAGCATGCTGTTGCTTGAAATTTGAATTCATATTGTTATAAAGTGAATCATCATGAAGTTGGGAAGAAAAAGAGTCCAAGTATACACAGACATTGGCACACGTGATCATAGATATATTGTGTATGAATGCCAATTTTGCATTTTCCAATCATGCCAAGTACTATCAAATTTCTTATAATTGCATGATTGATTGTTTGATGCATGTCTTCATCTGCATACAGTTGAAAGGCTTATGGACGTTTAATAGATGGGCCTATCATTTTTTTTTTTTTGAAACTTTGGGTTAGCATATATGGTTCGATTTGAATTATTTGTTAGAATATTTTCATCAGTCCAATTAATGAACAACTGCATGCAAAATCCAAATTTACAGTTATAATTCTCTTCTTTGGTCTTGACTACATTGAATGGTTTCATATAGAACTACTATAGTATTGCCCTTGAATCAGATTGGTAACACAAATTTGTTCTCCCCCTCACCCATAAAAAATGCAAACGCACACAAGCAACCATGTTAGAAAACAATTGATGCATTAGCCATTGGCACCCCATTAACTGTGTTGCAAATATTTGTTTAACATCTTATCCCTTGTTCATAAAAATTCTCTCTTCATATTATACAGTGGAACGGCTAACCTTTGAGGAGTTCTTTAATCACCCATTTCTTTCTCAAAGGAAAAAAGACGAATTACTGAGGTACAATGAGAAAATGTTTTCTTCTGCATGATCTTAATATGTGTTTCGTCCATATTCTTAAATGATATATGGTATGCACTGACAGGTCTTCAAGGTCAGTAGATGGCTTTCCTTTCTCTGGAAGCAATCCTGCAAGGAATGCTGATGACAATTCTCAGGAGGATTGCCTGCCTTTCCTTCTGGATGATGATTCTAGTTGTCCTGAGGGTAGCCCTTCTGTTTCCAAGAGGATGTCCCCAATGAAGTCTACATATGGATTTTCTCTTGATTCAAGAATTGGAGGGAGGGATGCAACATCTAATGTTTTTAATAACGTGGATCTTACTTCCAGATATAGTAGTGCCAGACAGAACTTAGAAAATGCTAGTTTTAGGCCTGGCATCAATAAAGCATCAGATGAAAATCTAAATGAACCTCCAAAATCCATAGACCAGAGATCAGTGAACATCCGATCAAGAGGTACCATGAACTCCATAGTGTAATGTATTTAGAAGTCCTAAATTATATCATATCAAGGGATGTCTGTCTTTAACTTGCTTTCTTTCACAATTGTACTACAGTTGTGGATTCACTGGATTTGATAGATCAAGATTATGTTCTTGTTTCTGGACCCCCTTTGAATGTGTCATCTTCCACAGCAAGTACTTACAAACCAGGCAATGCACCATACAAGTCAGAGGGTCCCTCTCAAGCATTTACCTACACAAACACTAGGCTAAGTATCCCGGTGCCCATAATTGACACTGCCAACAATAATCCTTGCCGCTTTGGAAGCTTGGAAATTCCGGCCTCTGCTCCTGGGACTTCTGAAGGATCTTTGGATATGGGAGATGCTTTGGAGCAGCCATCAACTCACTGCATGACTAGGATTAAGTCATTGCAGCATTGTGCATCTGCCATAATGGAACTAGTGGTGGAAAAGGTTAAGTCACTACTCTCTGTTGAACTAGTTTTTCTACTGTTCACTTTAAAACTCCCTGGGGATATTTGAAAACCATTCTTTCTGTTTAACCTGAGAAATGAACTGTAAATGGTTTATTTGATAGGCTGCCTCTGTTGGATAAGGCAATAGAGTTGTATATGCATGGTTCATTAGCTCATGCAGACAGTAGAATTGTATATGCAGAATACTTCTACTACTCATTTTATTATTCTTTTGAAACTTTACGTGTGGGCTATTTTAGAAAGTTAATGGCATAGTTGATGGGTTTTTGATGGAAAAGGATGCTACACTTTTTTCTATTTCAGCCTTAACATTAGTTAGTATGCTGGTTGAAATGTAAGACTACTTCAGTTGTTGACACACAGTGCTGTGTGGTGTTTCACAGTTTTGACTTGTCATGCAATAAATTGATATGATGTTTTTTTCTTCTACAAGTTTCATTAATCTAACTTAATACTTCTGGTGTTCTTAAATTAAAATATTGCCACTGTCCTTTTTAGATTAAGGCAGGTAGGCAACTAGAAGCATTTTCGATCCAACTTGTTATTCTTGCGATTTGGAAGCAAGTACTGCACATCTGCCATACTCAGGCTGCCTCAGCTATCGAAGGAAGTCCAAGCCAAGAGAGCTCAAGACTGAGGAGAAGCAGCAGCAAGAAGCATGGGAACCCTGATACAGAAGATTGTCCTGATGTTGGGCCAGAGAATATGTCCACTCAGATTGAGGCGGAATTTTTACAGGAAGTTGAGCGGGCAGAGGAACTTGCCAAGGCTATCGAAACTGGTATGGGTTTAATATTTTGTCCGTACACTGCAAATTTAGACAAGTTTCCTGTCTAGTGTCTTCCTTGTACCTTTGTTTCTTGGCATGAGTATATGGGATCCCTAAGTTAAGTGAATGGCACCTGATTGTCCTAGCCTGGTTCCTGTATATTAGTTGCAAAGGGTGAAGAAGTATCAAATACTTATGTAACATACAACGAGTTTACATGAATTTACTGTTGAGTCAATAAATGGCACTTGTAACTGTGCTTGTCTTGAAATGGTACCTTATCGGTACCAAATGACAGCACTTCAGATTTCTTTCTCATGATCCAAAAAACCGACAGGAACAGAGTTCTCAATTACTCATAATGATTTCAGGAAGTACGGAGATGCCTGATGCAATGGAGATGATATTTCAATCTGCCCTTTCTCTGGGAAGACATGGAGGGGTGAGTGTTTTTATTCTAATTTGATTGCATTTGGACAATGATTTGTTCCTTCCAGGTTTAAATCTTTTTCCTTTTTTGGGCTATGGGCACAGAATCTCAAAGTGAAATGTCAAAAATGTCTTCCACAAATGCATTAACGTGTTAATTTATATAAAATTAAAGGATTTTGGACATTTCATTATAGGAAAAAAAAAAGAAGGTTGTGCCAATGGCATCACACTTCCTTTCCAGTTTTTTCTTCACACTTTCTAGTTGTCACTAATTGACAAACACTCTAATATTGATGTGAAGAAAATATAGGTCTGTGTAGAGAAATTCTGGAGTACATGTCTGTACTTTAGATAGGCTTGAAAAACTGCAACGTGGAATTTCTTGAATTGTGGATACTAGTTCAGAAAGAATAGAGCCTTTCATAACCATGCTATGTGTCTTGTGAGTGGGGAAATTGAGTGTGCAGTGAATGGAGAGAAGAGTTACAAGATGGTAGAGTCTGTATAGCATTTAGCACTAACAAATGTTCTTTGGATTCGAGTCTCAACTTGTGTGCATTTGAGGTTGTCTGATATTACCTTTCATGTTTAAACTCATTTTCCCCACTCAAAGAAGCATCTGTGTAACTGTCAAAATAAAGCTATTGACATAGAATGTTACTTTCATGTAACTGGACAATGCTAAAGAAGTATTGTTTGTTCATGTTATGGCGCAGGTTGACGAGCTCATGGGGAATATGGAAAATGCAGCTTTGCTATATTCAAGAGCAGGATGTTTGTTAGTTTTCCTTCTAGTGGAAGCACCATCTCTTATTCTCAATCCTCCATTTTCTCTCACGAACTCGGATCGGTATAGGCTCCGCAGTTACATAGATATCCTTAATAACAGGCAAGACCATTCACGATCCCAAAGGATGGCACTTCTCAAATGCGAGGATCAACGATGGTCACCATAGGGCAAGTTTTGTGCACTGTTTCATGGTTTCGTACCTGTTTTAACATGTAAAATTATTTGTTTGTACAGTTATTCTTTGAGTGACTGGGATTGGGGTATTGTCAGAGGTCAACCTGTGTATAATGGCGGGTATGGGAGTTTGCTGATATTGTAACTTTCTTATGTCTCATATTTAAAGAATGATTAGCCAACCCAAGAAAAAAAGAAAATGGAAGCAAGAAAGGAACGAAATTTTATTTCAATCTTTTGTGTTAATCCTTTGCTCATGTACTTATAAACTATGTGCCCGACATGTCATTCTTATAAACTATATGTGATTTGGTGAGATTTTCTTTTTAACGGGTTTGTGATTTGCAGGATTTGTGAGAAGGTGGGTGGATCTATGATATTTTGGATAGTGTTGGGTGAGATTCTTGATCTATGATGTGATTTTTATTTTCTTTTAGTTCAGCTTCGCATCTCAAGCGCTGCATTTCTGTATTTCTATCTACAAATGCAAAAGCTAATCAATCTTCCATTTTGATCAATGAAAAATATATTTTGCATCTTTCTTGTTTATGTGCGCAGGTTGTATACTACATTTTAAGTTTAAACTTTTGCTTACATACCGTTTGAGTTGCAATCTTCTGTTTAGCATCCCCATGAAATACCCGCTTGGGCAGGGTAGCAGGCTTTGTCTGTTTAGGACATATTTTGAAATGCCTTCATGGAATTATGCTAGTACGGATATATTCTCATATCAATTAGATCCAGGAAAAAGGTTTCAATAGCTGAGATAACATTTGCCCATGTATGATATCATTTTCTTAACTCGGCCCCATTGGAATTTATTGTTCAGTGTTTAGATTAAACGTGGCAAATCTGTGTGATGAATGGTTTTAATTTTAAAGATGAATGAATTTGGATGTTTTTCTCGTAATGGTCATTTGAGACTCTTCAAGTTTTAGTGTTTGATTGTCCAATACTTATGGTGATTTCACCTCTCTATTACACAAACTAACATTTATCCCAGGAAGAAATGATAATGATAGCAAGTAAAATAATTGCATGCCATCTCCGCCTTCAATTTGTTTCTCCTTCACTATTGATATTTAAATGGTATTTATTATTTTCCCAGCAATATCAACCAAGTTTTTTGAAAGCATTTGTTACTTTTATATGATGTTAGCTACCATCAGCAAGTTGGAAATCTCATCATTAAAGTTTGTAAAGGATAATGCACTCGTAACTTACATTCTCTTACTTGTGTATATGACGTAGTTCTAACTCCAACATTAAACAAGTTCATTAGAAGTTTTATTGGGTCTAATAACAAGATTTAGAGCAAAGACATTCAAAAATTCAATTAATGAATTTCTTCAAGATACATGAGCTAAGATTGACTTCAAGAGAATATCAAAGAATAAAGAACAAGTTTTGATTAATTTGATTTATGTTGAAGAAAGTTTTATAGGGGAGGAGCTTTCAGACATTACATAAAAATTGAAATAAAAAATTCAAATCTCTCAATTTTTACCTTTTACTACTTTTTTGGCCATAAATATAGCTATAGAATGAACTTTGATGCGGTTCTAGTTGCATTGGAGGTGGTGAATCGGGTTGAAAGTCAAAGTCGCCAAAAACTGGCGGAATTCTCCCAAAAGTAAACATCAATACTTTTTCATTGATATATGGTAGACCTTTTAATTTATCAAGACAAGAGAGAACCATTTGTTTGAAGTTGAGCTTTAATTTTACCAGTAAAATATGAAATTCAACTCTAGACTTGTTTTAATTAGTTAGACTATTATTTATTTATTTTTTAGTTTATTATAAGGCCCGCATAATTTAAGAGTTATCTAAGTTATGTTTTATTTTATTATTTTAATTATTTTGAGTTTTTAATGTGTTATGATCTATTTATTAAGTTTGGGTCTATTAAGTCAAATTAAGGGTAACTTTCTACTATATAAACCAATTGTTAACATTATTTTTGGGATTGATGAATTTTTATCTAAGGTCACAACATATTGTGTCCTTTTCTCTGGTATGGTTGAGTGATTCTCATACCAAGTTCTTGATTGAACTTACAAACTTTTCAAAGGATTGATGTGCTTCTTTGTGATTTATACTTCTCATTCACGTCTTGTTATAGATGTAGGGTGAGGTTGATAAAATACATATAACTTTAGTTTTTTAAGGTAAGGTTCTTGTTGGGTTAAGTTGCAAACTTTCTTTAAAATCTTAAATTAACAATCTAAGGGATAATTCCGCATCAATACCCTTTGGGTTGCTATTTTTTGTTTTGTATCCATGCGAAATGTTGAGCTATTATATGATATTCATTGCAAGATCATGTACTCGTAAATGAGTTAGTAGAATGGAAAAGTTTGGGGTGGGATGAAGAACTTTGTCTGCTTAGGATGTAACGGATTTTGAAATTTCTTCATGGAAGTATGCTAATATTACCAAAGAAGAATTTAATAGATATACTCTCATATAAAAAAGATTGAGGAAAAATTGTTTCAGAAAGTTTAGATTT
>Ga0307511_10006202_pt1 | contig 12063 bp, 9 predicted proteins | sample 13_EM_MG_FD_200266 | JGI IMG/M metagenome (GOLD analysis project Ga0307511, IMG submission 200266) | Populus trichocarpa ectomycorrhiza microbial communities from riparian zone in the Pacific Northwest, United States - 13_EM | ecosystem: Host-associated > Plants > Roots > Unclassified | place...
TCCATTATCTGATTATGCTTCATAAACAAGATGACCATCAGATATAAAATGTCGAATAGAAATAAATAAAAAAGGTGAGAAGCTTATTTATAATCACATATTTATTAATAGATATTTTTTTTATGTTGAAGCCTTTAAATCTTTTGAGAAAGAAATTTGGATGACATAAACACTAATTCAGAATTTTGCATGTGTTAAACAGTGTTATAAAACTCTTCATAATTATAACCCAAAAGTTTAGTAGAAGTTGAACAAGCTCATCTCTAGTAAGTCATTGAGGGACTAAAGTATATGTTAGAGTTTGTCCTGCTTCAACATTTAGCAAAAAGTAGTCTTTTATTGGAAAAAGAGTCAACAAGATAAGAGCATGATTTTGGACCCAGTAAGAAAATTAAGTAAAAAGAGTGTCTAATTAAAGAGATGTAGTAATTTAAAAAAAGTGTTTAAAACACATTCCTACATTTAATGTTATTTGGAGAGTAGCTAGATAAGCTTGGTAATATTTGACAAAGCAAGAGTCAAGTGCTGCAAGTTTGCTAGGAGTCCTTTTCTATCATGAAAGGTTAAAGAAAGATGTATAGCTTCAATATGAACATGAGTGTAGCTTTGAGCGATTTATTCAGAGATAAACTCTTCTGGAAAGGAAAGAGATAAACCATGAATGAAGATCGGATTAAATATCGATTGAATTTTGAAACTTATACAAATTTTTTTACATGGGGTTTATGTTTAACTATTGTTTGATATGTTTTCTAAAGAATGAGAGAGATATTTTTCTCAAATATTCTATAATGATTTACAAGGAGAATGTCAATAATGAGATACATTATTCTTGATGTAAGTAAGACACTTCATAAAAATAATATAGTTTAGATGTTGAGCTAGATTTAAAAAAAGTGAAGGGGAAGATGATGGTACACGTGTCGATAAATTAGAGAACATGATTAATAGATATTTATTACTTAACTAAGGTTATTTCATAAATATTATAAGGGAAGATCGCGAGACGAAAGACTCTACTAGGCGTTTAATGCTCAAACAAATTTTATAATCGCGCCTCTGGGACCAATGGAAAAAACTTAGAAAGCAACAAATCTTAATAATAATCTTTCTTCTCTGATTGGGTAATGGGTGTTTGTTGAGAGGTTGATCGGGTTACTGGCTCTCGTACCGGGAGGAGTTGAAAGAACAAACCGGGCCTAACTCGGAAGGGCTCAAAATGGTTCGGTTCGGTTCTGTGACTTTATTCTCTGTGAAACTTTATCATCTAAAGAAGGAGCTTTTGTTCTTTTATTAAGGTATTTTACATAAAAAAGATGGAGGGACATATACAATACCCTAAAATCCAATTAGATGATTACCAGCCTCAATCTCTCTCTCACTTGGTAAGTCTAACTCGCTCTGTCACTTGTTTTAATTCTTCTCTGTTTGTTTGCTAAGAAACCACAAGAAAGTTTTGAGATTTTTGTATAGACTACTAGATTCTGTATGTTAAATATTGTACTGGGGGTCCTCCATGTTTGGTTGACAAATCTGAAAATTCACTGAATTTTGTTAATTGAATTTTAGTATATTAAGCAAAGGATTAAGCTTTACCGTCACTGTTAGTGAATATGCTTTCTATAGTTTGAATGGATTAACTGCCAGTTGAGCTGTGCTTTTGGAGTGATGCAAACCAATCTAATCAAGGTAATTAAGATGTGATTGATGGTAAAACATTTTAAATGAAAAGGGATTGTTCTAATTGTATCTGGTAAATGTTAATCAGGGAAGATGGAGAAGTTTTCTGCGTCACTATTAACTGGATATGTGTATTTTTGTTTTAGAAAAACAAATAGAAGAAAGGGTGCGCTTTGGCCTTCTTAGGGAGGTTCTAATGCTTTAAGAAACTGTGTTAGAATGCTAAGATGATTTGTTTTGATGATGAGGCCATCCCTTTTTGCTGTTTCTACATGCAATTCGATGCTTCAATTGGTTCAAGGGCTATGTGATATGCAGGATGAGCAAAACAGATTTTGAAGAGTGTGATTCATTAAACTGGAATTTGTTTTTGTTCTTGTTTTTCGTTTTTTTTTATAAGGGTTTAATTCGTGTCCTTCAGACATTTCTACTCATGGTCTTTTAAGGATGATGGATTTTCATTTAACTTTTTTTGTTCAAATCATTTTCTTGTTGGTGTTGGCACGGAAATAATGTGCTTAAAATATACTTTGTATGGTTATGAAGGAAGTGTTTACCAATATTCCTTTAGGGTGCATTAATCTGGATTACATTAGTAATGTGTTAGTTTGAGCAAGATAAATCAATGGTTACCAATGCTCTTTACCTTATATTATAAAATATCATTTTCTAGATGGTTTTTCATTATCAGGTGAGATGTGTTTCTAGTATACTGTATTTGACTTTGTGCAATTGTTTACCCTTTGATAATAAGTGTTGATTTGTGCAAAATAAAACAATGTGAAAACTTTTTTTTATTTTATTGTTTTCCCTTGCTTCTCATTTCTTGTGTACCTAGATGATTAAAAAATTAGTTTGAGGTCTTTGTTCTGTCGGTAGATTTCTGAAGAGATGGAGGACCATAGATGTAAAAGCAATATAATACCAAAAAATGCTGTTGCACAAGAAGATAGGACACTGCTCAGAAAATGTGAAAGTGAAGCGTCTCAACCTGACACGGCTAACAATGGTGTGGAAAATGTTTCAAAGACCTGCCATTCAAAGCAGGGTAAAGTTTTTTTTTATGATACACCACACTCTGAAGAAACTGGAGTTTGGATACCTGTCTCTGTTCCACCAATGTCAGAAAGTGAACATCAAGAATGGAGTAGAGGTCTCCCTCTTAATGGGGGATGCTTCCCTGATGAAGATCTAGATTGGAATCAGCTCCTTGAGAAAAATAAGGAGCTGACCATGTGGGATGTGGTTGCTGAGATGTTGGTAGCAGCTCGAGGAAAAGTGAGTGCCATTGCTTCTGGAGATGTCCACAGATGTGGAATTTCCTGGATATCAGATCATCTTCTTGAGCAAGCTTGGAGTGAGATGGCCCAAACTCTTACAGAGGCTAATTTTGGCAACAGCTGGGAGATTCTTGAAGCCAAGCCTCCAAAGTGGTTGGCTGATAGTTCTGCTTCTGCTTGCATGTTGTGTAATGTAAGATTCCATCCTATCATGTGCTCCAGGCATCACTGCCGTTTTTGTGGTGGAATATTTTGTAATGAATGCTCAAAGGGGAGAAGCTTGTTGCCCAAAAATATCCACACCAGAAACCCGCAACGTGTTTGTGATGTGTGCTGTGTGCGGCTTGAGTCAGTGCAATCATACTTGAAGGACCATGAAAGTCGCGCTGCTCAGTTGCCAACACAAGATCTAACTGACCTCAGTACTTTGAGATCATGGCTCAATTTCCCATGGGGCCAGTCCATGGAGTATGAGATTTACAAGGCCACAAACACCATTCAGGGTTATGCTAAGGTAACAGTGACATCTTTAGCTATCATCTGAATTCAGTTTAAATGATTCATGATGCTGTTTGAGTCATCGCATCATTGTTGAGATCTTAAAAGGTGAATAAATAAATAGAAATAAGAGTCTAGAAAAAAAAGCACTTAAAGGTTCGTCAAATGCAAACCTCTTGTTGGAGTAGTGTGCAAAGAAATCTTATTCCTTTTATGTAATGTATAGAGGTGCTTTAATTATACTGATTGTTATGATTAAATTTTGGCCTATTGAAACTTTTACTGAGTTCAATGATGATGGCTTCCCTGTTGAGCCTTTCCTGTCATAAAGTTGTTTTTGTAGTATCATTAATTAATAAGAGTGTGGCATTAATGTGATAACTCATGTTGATGATTAGTTTTTTACCTTCAGTTTTCACATTGCTCAGGTTGGTTCTCTACTGCCTGAGAAGTCCATACCGGATTCTATTTTGAAACAAGCAAAAGGCCTTGCAATCCTTACAATTGCAAAGGTTGGTGTAATGGTGACCTACAACATTGGGACGGGACTAGTTGTTTCTCGTAGGGAGGATGGATCCTGGTCTCCACCATCAGCCATTTCTTCCTTTGGCATGGGCTGGGGAGCTCAGGTAAATATAGCAATTATCTGTTACATCTATAACTGTCTATCTCCTCGAATATTGCATGAAAATTGTATTTCTCCCTCAGAGTTCCATAAGCACCTAAAACATGATCCATAGTTAAGCTAATCTCAGAACAATAATGAAAATTGGATTCATTGATTTAGTTTTTGTTCAAGAAAATTACAGATTTCGTAGTTGAATGTATGTCATCATAGACTTCATTTTGGACCTTTGGCATCCCTGTCGACATTACAGGATACAGGTATATTTATGAAATCTGAGTCTGAACTGTGCTGACTTTTAGATGCAATTTTTGCTCAACTGCTTTGCTTCAGATTGAGGGGTTTGGGGATTGATTGCATCTAAAATCCAGCAATAATTCGACTCTTATTTTATGAATTATGAGTCTGAGTTGTGTCTGCATTTTAGATTCAATGTTGCTCGACTGCTTTGCCTTAAATCAAGGGATTTTGAGATTGATTGCACTTTGGAGCATGTAGCCATTGAAGCAGCAGCAATGGAAATTGGAATTGTTCCATTCTTATTCCTCAGGCTTCAATTTCTTGAATTGTTGACCACATGTGACATAAGCTAGCTGACAGTTACATGTTATTTTGTATAGATAGAGAGGCTATACACCAGTGGAGCAGTGTTGCTTAAGCACTAAGCTATGGTGTAGTCCCTGCTAAGTTGAATGTTGGTGGAAGGATGAAAAATAGAGATGGAAAGAGTAATTGGGAGTGTTGGAGAGGAGAATGATTAAGCAATCCTTCTCTCTAGCTGTTTGGTCGGGGCAGGAGAGAGCAGATCAAACCAATGAATGAAAGGTGAAATAGAAGAAATTGTTTCCTTTCCCTTACAATTGGAATTGTGAGCCTAGAAGAAATGGATGCATCCTTATTTCCCGCTGAGTTTATGTCTGCCCACCCAAACAAGGCGAATACCTTGTCCATCACATCTTTGCATTTTGTAAACATCCTTCCTTCAACCAGATAAAAAAAACTGTAGCTATATTCTATGATTAATAGTTTTAAGTGCCAAAGAAGTACCTTGTCCATAAAGTGGGAAATAGCTGAGATGAGATTGTGATGATGCGAATGTCAGCAGAAAAAAAAAAGATTGGATAAAGAATGAGTGCATTTGTAATGAGGGTAAAATTATATGGCTTGGCCATGTTAATGTCAAGGAAATGGAGGATCCATTGAGGACAAGTTAATGAATTATTGTCAAAGGTGGCCATGTTCTATGTGAGGCTATGAATGTGCCATTGCAGAGTAGTAATTATATCAAATAAATTAAATGAGGCAAATGGAAGGTGGTATGAGTTGAATTAGTTAGAATGGTTTTTACCATAGAACTTCCACATAAATTTTGGTCCAAAAAACAAAATGGAGGAAAAGGATTTATGCAACAAACCCCAACTAGTATGGTAGAAATTCCTTACAATATAGAACTTTGTTTTCGAAGCATTGGCTGATCCAGTCTCTCAAGTTTGTCTTCTTCCTCTCCTTTTTTTTGTGTTTTGTTTTTTTGGGATACAGTGAACCAGACCATTGCCTTGCTCCATTTTTATAATTGATTATTGAGAGTTCATGTGAATCCTTTCGTAGATTAAATGGCACACATCACAAGATCACCTTTTGTTTTCTTTTGCAATTTTTAACAGGTTGGAGGGGAATTTACTGATTTCATAATTGTGCTGAGAACTTTGGGTGCTGTTAAAACATTCAGTGGAAATCTGCACTTCTCAGTTGGAGCTGGTTTGAGTGCAGCTGTTGGCATTGTTGGACGGGCTGCTGAAGCTGATTTAAGGGGTGGTGATGGTGGTTTGGCTACCTGTTACACTTATAGCTGCAGTAAAGGTAATATGACTTATTTCACGGTGATGGTGGTTTGGCTATTTTTATTTTATTTTTTTGGATAAACCTCATACTACTATTATATCAACAGTGTTTCTACTTTCATATTATAGCTGCTGTCTTGACTGAAAAATATGGCTTCTTTCATGGCCATGCATACATACCCTCTTGATTGTTTCAAGTATGATACTGAAATTGCTGTTGCATTGTTTGAGATGGTTTGGTACTGTGGTTCAAGTGATTTTTGAAGTGTGTTGGGGTTGAAAAGGCACCAAATTGTTGCTTTTTGGGATGTTTTTCCGATGGTTTTGAAAGATGTCAAAAATCTGAAAACAATAATCTAAAAAAGCATCAATTTGGTGCTTTTTCAGATGAAAATCACTTCCAACCCACTTTATCAAACACACACTCAATCCAGTATGAATGATTTACTAGCTTTCTTTACGTTTCCTTAAACAAGTCAAGAATTTGTGGTCCATGTCAGATGGATATATATTTTTTAATTTACTCCTTAAGCAAGACTAGCACTCCAACACATGTTCTTCCCATCCCATAAACGCTTTATCTTTTGTTTGTTCTGCTTGTCTTGATTTTCATGTTTAAGGCCACCATATAGTTTTTGATTTTTTAAATGACAAACCATACTGATTTTAACTGTTTGATTTATTTTAATTATCTAATGTGGTAGAATCTGCTTAACCCTTAATTGCTATTCTTTTTCCTTTCGTGAGAAGGAAATCAATTTTAATGTTCTAAATGCAGGTGCATTTGTTGGATGTTCACTTGAAGGAAGTATACTTGCAACTCGAACACAGGAAAATGCAAGATTTTATGGTGCATCCATGAATGCATCAGATATTCTTCTGGGGTCACTGCCCGGGCCTCCTGCTGCTTCCATGCTTTATCATGCTCTCTCGAATCTTTTTGGAAAGCTTGAGAGGTGATCAAATAAATTTAGTGTCTGAAAAAGTATATAAATTTAGTGCTTGGGAGGTGGCCTGAATAATTTGAACTTTCCACGCTTATTCGTTGTTTCCCATGAAGCAATGGTTTGTGAGTGATTGTACAGTTCACAAAATCTTGGCACACATACATTGTGCTGCTATAATTTATATTGCTGTTACAAATCCTGCCCTATAATTCATTGCTGATGAACACAGCATTAACGATTGTATGTAAGAGTCTCTCCCTCTCCCTCTCCCTCTCTCTCCCCCTACAAATACAAAAGCCGAGAAGCATTTTCCACCACGAACATGCTTAGGTGGAGGACAGCAAAACTTTTGTAAATTCCGAAGTCAAACAACAAACGCGACAAGGAATGTACCCTGGCTGGCAAAGAATGGACCAGGTTTATGAAAAAAAGACTTGATTGAAAACAAACATAGAGAAATGGTTAATCGAAGGGGCCTAGCTCACAATGGAGGCATGCTGCACGGTCTTTATCAAATAAAACTCCTGGTCAGATCTCAGATGGGCCCCTGAACGATCAGGTCAGTCGAGGTTTCGGCCGAAAGATATATGATATATTCCATTCTAATTTCTTGAATTCAGGTGATAAGGTGGTAGTGATCTGGTCCACGACAATCATAATCTCCTATAAAGTGGCCCCTCATGATATGCCTTCCATCTGCTTGCACTAAAAGGCTTGAGTTTACCCATCTCTCTCTATTTTTCTTTTAGAAAGAGCAGAAAAGGTAATAAAACAAGAAAGAGCTAAAAAGGAATGCAAATGATAATATGAACAATACATATTAATGCCAAGAATGCACAAAAGGTTTGGCCCTTGAATTACAATTCCACTCACTTGAGCGTTACTTTTTAATGGCAAACCAGAAACTGAAGGCTGGCAACCCGTAGTAGGAGTTCTTCAATGGAACTAACCAAGTGAAAGGGTTCTGAAACCAATTCTCACCTTGAAGCCCTGTCTACCTGCCTACATGTTGTCTAGAAATAAGTACACGGGAAACAGGGAAAAGAAAATAAATAAGAAGGGAGCATGTGCTAATACTCACCAAGATCCCATCTATAACTCTATTTTCAGTAGTACAACCATGAAATGAAAGTTCATGTAAGGAGATCACTTGGATGTTTTCATTTCTGCCATTGATGATCTGAATCCCAACATGGGTCCAGTAAAATGACAGTAGAGTTAATCTATTTGATCAAATATCATCCCAGCTCACCTGGTTCTTGAGTTCCCAAGTGTAAGCTCTAGATCATCTGATCCACACTCTTCATGGATCCTCTCCCCTTCCCATGGCTTCACTAGCCCAGTTGCATTGCATCGGAATGCAAACTCGTCCGAGATCACCTCAGCCATGGGAATATCAGCTGTCTGGTCAGAGCCAGCTGCAATGGCAGGTGAACACGTACCACTTTGACCAGGAGTCCACATGCGGGACCCACCACCAGCTAAAGCCTCTTCCTTGAAGCCAAACGGGTTGGAGGCAACCAGGCTGAATGTGGGAGAAGTTGGACCACCTTGTGGCAATCGAATCCCAGCAAACCATCCTGGATCAGGAACAATTTGACGGCCAGGGCTTGGTGGAGTTGAAGATGGCAAGTAGTGCTGCCCACACCAGCCTGGGTGGATTGGTTGGTCTTCCCAGCCAGTTTTTATTCGGGGGGTTCTAGCAGTTGGCGAGCTCAAGGGAGGAGTAACAGGAGCACTTATAGAGCCACCATGGATGTATAGATGGGGAAGCTTAGAAGAGGAAGCCGATGAGAGGTTTTTGAGCCACGGGAGGAGGGAATTGTCATCCAAATTGGCATTAGCAGCATAGGAGGATGAAACTGGACTGGGAAAGGAAGAGGATCCAGGACTTGGGTTATAGGAAGCACAGGGGCTAGGGAGGTATGAGGAGCATGGGCTTGCTGTAGCAGAACCACCAATAATGTCCATGTGCTCCGCAGGTTTGCATCCCTACAGAGAATTATGAGGATAAAGAATTATTTTGTAATAAAAACCACATCACAGATCACTTGATGAAGCGGCACTCCTAACGCTATGGCAAAGTTATGCCAAGCAACAACAAAAATGAGAACATTATTTTGATGGAAAATCATACTTTCAAGCCTTACAAGCAGAGCCTTAAGTTTTCAACCATGCCAGTAACAGGGACGAGGAAGTTTCTAATGCCATTTAGCATAACAGTATCAGGATAGAAACATGCCCATAACTGAAGAAGGCATAAAAAGACCAAGCAGCTGAAAAACATGGTCTGGGATTGAAAGCAAATTGTGGCTGCAGCAGGCTATAGAGAAATGACCCAGCAAGTTCACATGGAAATAAATAACTAAAACCTAAAGGGGGAGGAAGGTAAAATATCCCCATTTTTGAAAAACATCTAAGAAAATTATTTACTTCCTAAAATATATAATAATGGGAAGACATGGTTGGTCTAGTGTCCCAAATGATGATCCTTTGTCCATAAAACTCGATATATTTCTGTGGAACGTGCAACTCACTGTTATGTCCCCACCGGTCATTTCTTCCCAAGATACAAACATTACTCTCAACAATCACCATAAACTTCCTCTACAATCAACTACAGCATCCTTCCCAGTGCTTCATTCCTCTAAATTATATCTTAAACAGGGAGATGATTTTGCAGTCTTGAGCTATCCTTGGTAGCTCAATCCACTTGATCATTTACTCACATTCAATCTCTTTTCCCTGAACTTCAAACATCTAACATCTGGATGGATAAGATTCTTAGCTCAGAACTAGCCTTATTCTCATACTTCTCAAGCTTTTGCATATGGAGTGTAGTTCATTGTGTTCTAAAACACTTGAAAGTATTTCAACCACCAACAGAACCATCAACTTGTGATCTCCATCAGTGGATTGGTCATTGGTGACTTTAAACAACTCGTATACCAAATAAGACATGTATTTTAACAATCTCCAAGCCCGATAGAAATCATTTACTAAACTTAGTTCAAGTTATTTTTGACTCTATGAACAATAATTGAACTCCAGTGCAGCTCCACAAAAGAAGCAGCAGCACAATCACGAACACAACCAAAGCAAATACACCTCCCTCCCTAATGGGAGACTGAACAGAACTGAAAAAAGGGTCTGTATTTCTGCTGCCAATGAGCTAAAAGCAACTCAACCAAATCCATGAAAGAGAGTCCAACATTACTATTAACCTTTTACCACCATCCACATGCTACAGTCAATATCGTGTTGTTTTCGAGGTCAATTTGGTCTTTTTAGGACCTCTGTGCTGCTGCTTCCTGTTCTCTCTAACAGACCAAAGTGAGTCCAAAGTTGTTAGCAAAAGAAAGACAAGAGAGAATCTTGTGGTTCACGAGAAAGAAAAACTGACATCACTAAACCAAAAATGAAAAAGGAAACAAGATCGCTTAAACAGCGCTGACCAGATCTAACGTACGCCGGTGACACCTCACACACAAAAGAAAAAAAAAACAGCCAATAAAGCACGGGGCTGACGATCTAACGTGAGCCGGAGAGATAAACCCCAGAAAGACCAAAGAGAAAAAAAAAATCAGCAAACGAATCCAACCCCACTGATCACACCAGCTTTAGAAAGAAGAAAAATACCTCAGCAACGCCACTACTACCGCTATGGAAATCAAACATGTTAGCATGCAATAGTATAATTCTGCTAACATGCACCATAATCAGCCTCACAAAGCTAGCTTTAGGCAGAATTCAGCAAGGATCATGAATTGCAGGAACTGGTTTCACAAATTTCTGTCATTTCTAATGCTTATCGTCATATACAGAGGAGCCATGAATGATACTAAATATACACAAGAGAGGCACCTAGCTAATGCCACTAAACAGACAAAACTAATCAAAACTAGAAGTAACCCAAAATTAATGTCCAGGGAATAAGCAAATTGATAACGAAACTTGAACACCAAAACTGCGGATTTTTTCAAGTTTTGCTTCCTAAAGTGTAAAACTAAAGTCAAGCAGAAATAAAATACAGACGGTGAGTGTGTGAGTAAAGTACCTTGCGGTAAGTGGTGCCATCGGGCTCGACGGCCCAACCAGCCTCATTGCAGAGGGCTTTAAGGACTTCATTATTGTCACAGTGCTTTGGAAGCTTGAAGTTGCCATACATTCGTAGCCCAGAAAAGATCTTTGCTGCAATGGCTCTTCTTCTCCTTTCTCTTCTCTTGTTGTTCTCTCTTTCTTTCCATGTTGGTAGTCTCGTACCTGAAGTCATAGCTCTGGTCTCTAACAAAGTGGCTGCATCAGTAGGAAGTGATCAATGGTTGTTTCTTGGATAACTAGACAAGAAATAGTAAAGCTGAAAGTTTTCTGGTAGAAGTCTAATTTTTCATAAAAAGAAAGTGCGATGGATGATGATAACCACAAAAGTGACTGGATCAGTAGCTTTCAGAAATCAGCGAAAGCTACAGTTGTTTGGGATCGAAAAATACAGAAACTTGGGTTTAAATGGGAGCAATTGGAGTTGAAATCGGTCAGATCAGATCTGTACAGAGGTTGAAGGTGGAGACGAGCACTGAAACTGGAGGTGGTCTTTTTTGGTTTGGTGGAACCCGGGAAGAAGTAAAACCTGAGAAAATCGCAAGGGAGAACGGTCACCTAAGTATGTTGGAGGGTGCTCATTGCTTTTTTTTTTTTTTTTGTTATTATTATTATTATTATTATTATTATTATTAATTTACGAATTTGACACTCACAGTTGATGGAATAATAAATAAATAAATAAGTTATGATTATAAATAAATGGACAAGTCTCCCATGTCTCGCCACTCATGATTTTTGCACGAATAAGAGATAAAGTATAAGTAACACTATGTATCCATGTATTTCATGGGTTATTTATTTATTTATTGGATTTAGGTTGTAAATTAATCCGAGTTTTTAATCCCGTTAAATTAAATTAATTAATTTCTTATTTTTTTTATAATTTAAATCGGTTTAAATTCTGAATAAGTCGAGTCTTAGATTGCCCATTAAATTTTATAACTAAAGTTAAAACCACTACATTTTATATATATATATATATAACTTGTATTATATAAGACAAAGAATAATACATTTGTTACTTACTGCTAAAAACTTTTGAGGAATCTAATTTTTTATTTTTTTATTTTCCAAAGATAGATTTGATTTTA
>Ga0307511_10006203_pt1 | contig 12059 bp, 6 predicted proteins | sample 13_EM_MG_FD_200266 | JGI IMG/M metagenome (GOLD analysis project Ga0307511, IMG submission 200266) | Populus trichocarpa ectomycorrhiza microbial communities from riparian zone in the Pacific Northwest, United States - 13_EM | ecosystem: Host-associated > Plants > Roots > Unclassified | place...
AGCCATGTAGTTGCTTATATGATGGCCACTGGAGGCTTACATGGTCGTTAATTTCAGGGCCCATGGAATTAGTCGAGGTGCGCGTAAGCTGATCCGGACATCCATATTAAACTAAAAAAAAAAAAACAGTAATATTTTGAATGACATGACAAAATGATATTTTTAAACGCTTAAAAGACACACGCCTGTTACTTCCTAACCAAATCAGGATACGTCTGTATCGCCTTCGAAATGGAACAAAATATATAGAACACCAGCCTTCTCTGAAGTCATCCTGTGAGTAGTAGCTATAGAAACACAATCAAGAAGAGCATAAACAGCAACATTAGCCAATCTAGTCCTTTCAGTCGAAGGAACCCCCAATCTATCCAAATACTTAATAAGTTCCGGTCAGCTTCCTCTAAACTATTCAAAGGAGGTTTCTTTTTAGGAGCAGAATAATAACAAATATATATACCTTGGAAATCAATAATTGGGTATTGATTATAAGACCATCTAGGTTCTTTCATCTTCAAGAATCTCTCAAAAGCATTCTACCTAAAATCAAGCATCCAATCAGGTTCTTCTTTAAGTGAAGAAATCAACCTTGATACTTCTTTCGAATTGAAAACGAATCAATATTCATTGTGATGGATTAGCATGTTTTTTTTTCCACCTAGATCATATATCATTTAAAATAACTAGAGGCCGGTGATAATTATTGTGTTCGCCTACTTTTTGGTTTTTTTTTTTAATTTAGCTAAATATAGAATTGCCCCTTCTAATTACAAAAATTCCATTGTGAAAAACCCAAAATGCCCCTTGACCTTCTGCATTCACAAGCTATATAGGAATTATTTAATAATTTTTTTATTCTGAATTTGATTTCCTTAATGCTGCTTTGTAATATAAATATATATATCCATGTCTAGGTTTGTAGACCATGAGATGTAAGCCTGGATAATAAAAATCTTTAGCAATGTGAAAAGGGAGATCAAAATAGCAGTGACAAAATGAGAGGAAGTCTTGTCAATTTTCGTTGAGGTACAAATCATGGTCTTATGCAGGCACATAAATGTGAATGCATGTGTGTGCTTACATGGTTTCCAATCCTTAACCCCTGCCAAGTATTTATCTTAGTATGAAGTTGGCCAAGTTGTTACCTAGATGGAGTGAAAATGTCAAAGTTTTCTTTTTTCATTTTCTTTTACTCGAGTAATATTAAATCTAGAACAGATTTGTGCTTCTGCTTTGCTTCAGTCCCTTTATGACTTTCACTGAATAATTTGTATAAGAAAAACACGGTCCTGCTGTTTTCCGTTCACCATGGTTTCCATTACAAAAAAAAAAAAAGAGGGAATCTTTTCAAGCACATGATAGAAGAGATGTTTAGGATCCATAAGCTGAAGCCTCGTGCAAGAAGAAGGCTTAATGCAGTATATTCACTTGGAGGCTTCTGGTATGCGTTGTTTATACCATGCTGCCCTCAAAATGTTCAATTGTTCCAGTGGATTGCTAGAGATTAATTATTCAGGTTATTGTTATGATGTTATCCTAATAGCACTATGCCAGGTATGGTGTATCATTGATCAGTTTCTGTTTCTAACAGCCGTCACTATTTGTACTTTCTAACGGGTGGCTTAATATGGGAAATAATTGATCAAAAAGCTTATGATCTTTGTTTGCAGGAGAAAATTTTTGAAGACTGGTGTAAATCAGTTGTCTTGTTAACTGTGCAAGATGGATCCTCTGAGTCAGGGGACTAGCTCCACTCCAGTGGATCCTCCTATGAAACGCAAACGTGGCCGTCCGCGCAAGGATGAGAGCTCAGTACCAGGCGAGAAAACACCAGTATTGCCTGAATCTGACAATATGAAGGAAAACAAAGAGACTACAGGAACAACTGGTGCTAGCATGGTGGGTCAGGTGATTACCGGTGTTATTGATGGTTTATTTGATGCTGGATATCTTGTTAAAGTTAAGGTAGGGGACTCTGACACTCCTTTGAGGGGTCTTGTATTTCTACCCAGCCGATTCATTCCCATCACTGCTGCAAATGATGTGGCTCCACAAGCAAAAATGAATAGAAGAGCAGATATTCCCATCCCAGTTTCATATCCTCCGACTTAGCTGCCTAGTTTTGTTACTTCACCAGAGCAAAGTGATAAGCAACTGGTTGAGTTAAAAAAGCTTGCACCCACTGCTCAAGACAAAGGGCTACAATCTGGGTTTCAACCAACTGTCCCAACTGCAAAGGAGAGCCAGTCTGCTCCTCAGATGCTGCCTCTGACTGAATACTTGCAGAGTAGCACAGGACCTTCCTTTGGAGGGAAAGTTGTGCGGCATCAAGTTTTGGGTTCAGGATGTGACAATCAATCTGCCTCTGCTATGGCACAGATGGGGCATAATAAGGTTGCCGGACAGCATGATTTGATGCTGGAATATGAAGCCTCCCTAAGAAAAGGTCCTAATTTAAGCGTAAAGGCAAATGAACAATCAAAATCTGTGTCACTACCTGCACCTCCTGCTGATATTTTGCCAGGCAGTGAAACTGCTAAGATGGAGCTTGAAATTCAACAGCAACCTTCCAGTGATGACCTTAAGGTGAATCAACCAGTTCATTATGGAGTAAAAAGCCCTAGTTCTTTCATGGAAAAAAAGGCTTCTCCAAAAAATGTTGCACCTCCGGAGCCTGCTATGAAGATTATCAGTGGGGATGATAAATCCCATCTTAATGGTAGTTCTATAGGTCCTGCTGCTAACTCTACTGAGGCAAACTCACTGTCAGAACCAATTGAAAGCTTTCCATCACTATTGTTTGAGAGAGAAGCTATTCCCTCAACACCAAAGCTTGCAGCTGAAGGATCTCCTCTTCAGAGAGTCACCAAACCCCAGTCAGATGGTTCTTCTGGTGGTACAGATATTATGAAGGCAGGGGCAGACACTTCAGCATCAATTATCCTACCTGCAACTCTATTTGGGAGAGAAGCTATTCTTCCAGAATCCAAGACTGCTTCCGATGAACTTGTTCTTCATAGAATGACCACACCCCAGATCTGCAGTTCTCCTAGTGTTGCCAATAATGTGGACAGTAATATCAAGGATGTCATTCCACCTGCCGAATCTTAGATTATCTAGTGGCATGAAAACATCTCAGTGGTGTAGGACATTTTCTTCTGAAACCATAGACAGGATAAAGCTGTGATAGATGGATGCTACACATGATGTCAAGAGTCAAGGAATAAATAGGCCTGGGCGATAATGTTCGACATTGCTATTATTTAGAGTGTTAAGCAGATCCTTAAATATCAGTTCAGAGGCTGGGCATGTATTTTCTGCTCTTAATGTCCTTTACCTTTTGATTTGGGATCGTTGTAGTAGAAATGGATGTAGACTTTGGTAATAATATTTTCTTGCAACCTTTTGGAGTAAATCAGTTGAAAGTAGTATATCTTAGTTATCAAATTTCCATCTTAAATTTGCTAGAAGAGGAAGGCCAAATCTGTTTCCCAAAGAAATTTTAGGGTCTTCGCCCACAAGTTTAAGAGAACAGTTTGTTTAGCCCAAAACTAGTATAGCTTCTGCTGCTATAAAACCTAAAAATCTGCTACTTTCCGTTTGTTTCTCGAGAAAACAGAGAACAGAAAATAAAAACCCTTGGAGCTCTATGCAACTGGTTTCAAAATTTATAGTACAAAATACAAGGTTGCAATAAACATGGACATAATATCTCAGTTACAGGAGCAAGTGAATCAAATAGCAGCACTTACTTTCAACACTTTTGGTACCCTTCAAAAAGATGGACTTTCAGTCAGACTCTCACAAAACTTCCCTGAACCTCCTCCAAATCCTACAGAAGATGCTGCCAATTTCTCTGAGCAGCCATAACAGATGAGTGCTGCCCTTGTCAAAGCTGCTAAACAGATTAATTTTATTAAACCCTGTTGCTTAAAGATTTAAAATTTATAGAAATCCAGAAGATTGAGTCTTTATGATCTTCTCTTCATTCCAGCATCTGTTTTTTCTTAATTAGGGCTGATTCAGTTGTTTTAAGCAGTGATTCTTTGTGGGTGATTTTTGTGGTGCAAGATGCTTGAAGGGTGGGGTTTTTTTTTTTTATTATTCTTCTAGTTTAGTTTGTGTAAGGACAACCCTTCATGTCTGAATTTTTGTCGGCATACTCGAACTTAGGTTGTCTGTTCAGGGTTATGTTTGGAATTTGAATTGGAAATTTTTTTTTTCCTCTCACTTCAGTCCTTTATTAAGTACTGTAAACAAAACTGGGAAGTGGCCAAAGATCTTATCAGTGTTATTAGATTTTGGTTGAATCATTGGGGTATAATATCGTTTACGATGAACTTTAAAGTTCTGTGTGAAGTCTAAATTTTATGGCCATATGAAATTCTTTCTGGTGTTTGTTAGTGGAGATTTGTAGTACTAGGATGCTTTCTTTTACTAAACTTAATGAAGAATCTTTTGTTTGTGGAGTGAACACCTCAGGAACTGAAGCGAAAGCTGCCTTGTTGTGATTGCAAGAATCTCGAATAATCTATGAGTTTCTTTAAAATAAGAGTCTGACTCTTGCTTTGTCTAGCAATGTCAAGTTTGCTTTTGGGCTGCAGAGATTTTGATCTCAAGTTCTCTGCTGTTGGTTTTCTGTCCATCCTGCATGCACTGTAATAACTGGGTTGCTTTGTACAGAAACTTATTTCTGGTTGTTCTTTCTACAGTTTGATGTGTTGGTTGCAGCACTTCCTCTGTCTGAGTGAGGTGAGGAGGCCCAGCTGAAAAGGATTGCAGAACTCCAGGTTATTCTACATAAACTTCACCTGATTTACTCTTTTTACATCTAATATTATAGAATTGATGAATGATCTGTTTTTTCTGTGAACGCCAGGCTGAAGATGATGCTGTAGGCCAGGAACTGCACAGGCAACTGGAGGCAGCAGGTAAATTCGTCAACTTTTCAGCTTGTGTTTGATGTGCTGTATGTGCTTGGATACTCGATGAACACTTGTCCTGCTTTACAGTGAATGTTATAATTACTGGGTAGTTAGAGGAGTGGCATCTTCCCCTGCAAAGCAAGGGAAGCACAGAAATCCAGATTTGGAATCCCACCCCTTGCTCCTCTAGTACGTACCCAAAAGGGGACGATATAACATTCTCAATTCCCTGTCAATATAAAAAACGAATTTAGTTATTTGGGAAGTGATTTAAATTATACTAATATGAAAGGAATAGGATATAACGAGTTTTGGCTGCTTTAGTTCAATACGTGCAGATATGGAAAGGAAAATTAAGGATGTAGCAAGGTTTGGAACCACGGTCTCCATCTCATGTATGGGGACTGCTCTAGTTCGAAATGTGCAGATACAGACACGGTGAACATAACTGATGGAAACTAGAAACCATGGTGGAGCTTTAAAGACAGATGGCTGCTTGCGGCTGCCTGCCATGCAATTAGATTCATACAAGTTTCTTTTGATTGGTCATGTTATTTGCTTTTCAAGTCCTTAAATTTGAAATGGGTTATTTTGGATCATTTACATGTCCTTGCCATATGTTTAATTTCCTCCTTTTGTACTCATCACTAACAAACATGGTGGTTTCGACGTTTGCAGAGAGGGAGCTAAAACTGGTGCAAAAGTTGTGCAGTCAAGCTACTGATAATTAATGCTTGAATTTGAAGAAACCAAACTGAAGATTATGGTGCACACTTTTTTTCCTTCTTTCTTGTTTCCCCGAACTTTTTCCTGTTAAGAAGTTTCAAGGATATCGCTTGATGTACTACGTACTCAAGGTATTAGTTGAATGTTAGGGTTCATAGTCTATATATATATATATATATGCTTATTTCGAAATTCTAATTGATGCTTCGATATTTTTCATTTGCATGTATACCTCACCTCAACCCTTCAAAGTTTACCTGCCTCACTTGTGGCGTGTGGATCTGGTGTTATTATACTTCCAAGTCATGGATGAGATACAAAAATCGAGAGGAATTTCTCACTCACATTCATTGTGATTTTAATTAAATAAGATATTAATGTAATCTTTTATTTTTGTTCAAGTTAATATTAGAAAGAAAAACTACACAACCTGAGTGATCTATCCATGAACAGAAGATGAAGTGGTGACAACAGTCAGCTCACTCTTCGACAGATAAACAATGGGATGAATGTTTTCATGTTATATACAACAAAACGATAATCACGCCCCCCACCATAGGGTACCCCCAACAACAATACTGGCCTAGTCCAGCCCTTCATGGTTAAGTTGAAATAAGGAGCCCAGAAATGCTAAAAAATATTCATATAAATTTTTATAATGGTATATAATAATTGATTAAATATTTTTAAATATATAATTAAGACTAAACACAGACCGGATCGTACGGCCGAACAGACCTAACAGTATTGTTAAAAGAAAATTAAGAAGAAGGAGGTTTTGGTAATGGTAAGAAAGATGAGGTTCATAATGCAACCTTAAAGTTACATTGAGGACCAAACAAAAAAAAGAAACTCATAAAATGCGAACGTCCTTACAAGAACAAATTCCTTAATCTTTGCTTCCTCCGTCAAACAGTGTCATTGTCTTCCTTTGATTTTTCAACTGGGAGTCAAATGCTCCTGATCTCACTCTCCCTTTGAAATCTTCAGTCTTTCACTGCAAAATACCCCGGCATCAAATTCTGGTAAGAAGCATTGATTCTTGTTTTTTTCACGTTCTTTCTAATGTTACTGTAATTAAGGGCTTCTATGAGTGGACAGTACCCTAGTTTAATACTGCTGTTTTAAGGATTCTTTGTCCTTGCACTGTCTAGTTTATTGTCCTTGCTAGATTATTAGACCCTTTGGAGATCAATCCAGTGGAAAGTTTTGAGCTTTATGGTTTGTTGTATTTGTAGTAGTAACAAAGGTTAGTGCTTTTTGGCTGGGTTTGCTGGTTTTAGTGGGAGTTTGGGGAATTTGGTGAGATTTGGGAAACGGGTCATAATGGATTTGCATTTGAAGAATTTGTTTGGTAGATTTCAGGAGCAATTTGGTTCTGGTCCTGGGCTTGGTCCTGGATCAAGTACATGTCTAATGAAGGTAGAGGGAGTTTCTCCTAATTTCATTAAATCTATATATAAAGGTTCTGCTGCTCTTTATAGAACTGAACCGTGGAAAAGATTGCGTCCTTGGCATCTTTTTGGTATCCGGGTAGGGAAGGATTCGGATTGGTCCGGCAAGAAACAGCCTTTTCCTTGTGTTCAGTTCATAGGAGGTGATGGTGGGGATGTTGGGTTTTATATGTTTCGATCTGAAAGTGATGCTAAGAAGATGACTGGACCGAGAGAGACAATTCGTGTTCCAAATGTTGAGCTTTTGAGGGTCTCGTATGAACCTGAGAGGTTGATGTTTCCTTCAAATAAGAGAATGATCAAGTCTTTGTCATTGGAAGCATCGGGTACTGATAGGTTTCCTGTGATTGATGTTGCACGTTGTATGTCTTCTGGTGAGCTTCGGTTTAGGAATCCAACTCTTGAAGAGCTTAGGTTTGTGCATGCCTTCATGAGAGCTATTTCTCTTGTGCATCCACTACTCCAGGAAGATAAAGATGGTGCTCCAAAATGGTCAAGGATGATGTATTTTGAAACATTTATTGAGACTGTGGATGTTCAATGGCCTCCAGAAATGGCCAAGGGTCATGACCTTGTTGCAGTTACTGTCTCACATCCTCCTGGTCAGGCATATGAGGAAAAGGCTAGCTCAACAGCTAGCTCGACACCCACCAAGTATGCTGAACCACCAAGGGAGGAGGTCTTTGTTGATGTAAGAGTAAATTCAAATGGTGTCTTGAGGCAGTGTACATTGTGCGAGAAAGAAGTTCATGGAGACCAGTCTCAATGTTGTGCGCAGTGTCGCGCTGTGGTCTACTGCAGTTCTCTGTGCCAGAAGCAGCACTGGAAGGAAACACACAAGAGCATGTGTGGTCTTTACAAGGCTATGATGGAAAGAGAAGAAGAGCTGGCAATGAAAATCTTTTTGTTCCCATGTTCAGCTGACCAGCCTTGTAAATGGCTTGAGTCACTGGGCATCCATCAAAAAGGCATGTGGAGAAGGAAGTGTGGTTGCTATGCTCACTGCCCTCTTGGTCTCCTTCCTGTCAAAGGTGGGCTTTGGGACTCATGGGGTGGGCTGGATGATGAGGAGTACCCTCGTGATTCCCCTTTTCACAACCACGTAAGAGATGGAATATCAAGCCCAATCCTTCTTTCTGGTTGGTCAGAGTACTATAATCTTCGGTCGCTGCCATTATCAAGCCCTGTTGCTGACATTCTCTCTCACCCATTTACAGTTTATTACATATTAACTGCTCTTAATATTAGTTCGAAGAACCTGTTACTCAAAGGGAAAGAGGTGATTCTTCACTACCTTGGTCCTGAAGGGGAGTTAGATTGGATGCCTGCATTTGCAGAGATTGGCCATTTGCTGAATGGATCAGGAAATATACATATTGTAATGGTGGGACCGGAAGTTCCAACTAACTTGTCAGGGACAACTTCAGGAATAAGTAGTAGAGTGAGGGTGAATCTTGTGAGAGGTAATTATCAGGATGAAGCCACCTATCTTCCTTCTCCACATATCATTGTTGCATTGAACTGTGGATTGGAGAGCTATTCTGCTTGGGGAGGAGCACTTGAATTGATAAAATCTAGAGGTGTTCCAGCCTTCTTCACAGAGCAGTCTGAAATTTTATGTGCGAATGCAAAGCAGGTTCTTCGCGGAGCTGGATTACACATTACACATCCAGTGACACCAAATCCTTTCCGCTCTCCAATCAAGACTCACTGTCTTTCAAACAATCTTCCTTCATATAGCAATGGTTTTGTGCTTGGGGTGAATACATGAAGAAGGAGCCATGCTTCTGTTGTCCATGGTGGTTGTCATTTACCTGATCATATTGCAGGTGTTGTGGTGATTGAAGCAACTTGATTTAACCATTTCAAAGAACATTTTGTATATTTTTAATTGTTTCATAATGTTTATCATTTAACTGTAATAAGCTGATTATCAGCTTGGTATGCCACTGTGATCTTATTTCTTGTTGCAATCCATAGTGGGCATCGACAATTCCTGGCCAGATATGGTTTCATTCAAAGTGTGTAAACGTTCAATCATAAGAGAATTGTTTTCCACGGTAACTAAGCCTGCGAACGGTACTAAAATATCCGTGTTTTCTTCCTCTCTTCGAAGATGACTTGCTGAGTGAAAACCATTTCCTTTCTCATAGCACTGTTGTCTACCATGTTTTATGTATGTAGACGAAAGGATGTTAGAGAATGCTGTGATTTTCCTGAAAGCTGTTATTTTCGGTAATGTTACCAGAGATTTTATAAGGATAATTTGACAGATCTTACATCTTCATAACCAGAAAACAATGGAGACAATTTTATAGCTGGCGGAGATTCGATAATGAAATGATGTAGGCCAGTTGTTGTCGTAGCTGTAAGAGGTCAGTATCCGGGGTCAGTGAAATGGGGAAACTTGTAAATTTCTTTGTTCAAATCGTGCATAGAAAACCTCTGTATGCGTTTGATTTGCAGTCTTGTTAGCATGTCTCTTGTCATACTCACATGCTTATTAAGAGCCCTTTGGTTTGGGCTTCAAGTTCTCTGGGTTCGAAAGAACATCATTGAATGCACGCTTAATGATTGAAAAATGGTGGCATCTCATATGTTTTTCCATTAAAAAACCAAAGTCTACCTTTTACCTTTTTCCTGAACCTTCACTCTGATCTCCAATATAACTTCCTGTTCTCTATTTCCTGCTGAAATAAAGTCTTGTCCTGTATTTCCGTACATATCAGGAACTGCTTTCCAGAAGTTGTATGACGAAGAGGAAAAGCTGCAAATTATAGTGAAGAAAAAGCACTGCTGACTAGTTGAGAAACTTACTGAATAAAATTGAAGGTAAGTAAGCTATCTCAAAGTCATAGTAGAAAACGTTATGTCCATAACACCTATATTACAGATGTAGATGGATTCTCACAACTCCTATGTTAGAATACCTCCCTGGCTTGGACCATGTGACAGAGTTGACATCAACCCTAGCATTTCAAGCACCTGAAGAAGATCTTCGTGAGTGGGCCATTATTTGGAGACTTGGTAGGTATGATTGTTTCCATCCCAGCAGATTTTCCCAAAATGGTGGGATCCGTAATGGGCCAGCCAACCACATGTGAGCTACAAGTTGTCAAAACTCAAACGCACCAGAAGCTCTAATTGGTGCAAGACACAACTCTTTATTTTGTTGTATCTTGGAAAAGGGAAATGCTTGTAACAACTTGACCGAAACAGTTCAGTTCTGTTCATGGACATCTAAGGCAACTATCAACTTACTAGTTTTTGTTTTTGTTTTTTTTCTTTAAATAAAAAAATTAACACGATATAAAAAAGGCATATAACATATTTTGAAAGCTATTTAGAGACGAGTCCTGTGAGACATCAACAGCTTGCATGTCACATGTGTTGCAAGCTTGCAATCCACTCCAATGGAATTAAAACCTTGGCCTCTATTTTTCATACTCTTTCTTTCCTTATTTCCCTTTCCATTCTCTTCCTCTGCCATCACCGTTGCCCACGCATCACTCTCTCCCCCACCACAAAATATCTACATGGCCACCATGACCCCACCCCTTTTTTCTGATTTCATATGACTTGTTAAATTATATATATATATATATATATATATATACATGGTGTTTTATCTGTTCTATTTTTTTCTCTGTGATAATTTCTTATTTTTTTTAAAAAAAAAAACTCATCTACTTGTTGCAACATTAACTATTAGTGGCAAAATTTGTCATTTCAGAACGAGATAGTATTAGTCTATGCAGCTAGCACCGCATAGTTTGACCATCCACCTTCCTTCTATTATAGAAGGAAACCAAACCCTCATGTAAAGTTCAGAAAGCCAATCAACTTGCAAACCTAACCTCATTGGCCCAGAAAGGCAGCAACTTGACCGTTTGCTCTATAAAAAGGCTAGCACAGCCAGTGCCTCCTCTTATCAAGTCACACCCCATCAATCAAATCCTGCCCCAAAGAGGTCTGATAAGCAATGGAGCAGTCCATCTATCATCAACCTTCACCATGGTACTATCTCCTTGCAAACCCAGCCCTCTTCTCCTATCCCCCCACCCCAGAAAACCATGTCAACTGGTCTGAAACCCCCGAGTCACACATCTATTCTGCTGACCTCCCTGGTACTTTGGACAACTTACTTTAGCTTCTTATGATGTTTCTTTTCATTTCTTGAAGTTTCTTGCATTTCTTTCAATTGTGTTTGAATTGGAATGAGATGTTGTCTTGGTTCTTATGGCAGGTGTGAGGAAAGAAGAGATAAAACTTGAGGTAGAGGATTCAAGGTACCTCATAATTAGAACTGAGGCTATTAATGAATCAACTCAGCCTGCCAAGTCCTTCAATAGAAAATTCAGGCTTCCTGGTGGGATTGATATTGAGGGAATATCAGCAGGATTTGAAGACGGTGTCTTGACAGTTACTGTACCGAGAGCTTTTAGGAGGAGGGGATTCTTTATTGACCCAGATGATGTGCCTGAAAGGCTACAAGTTCTTGCTAGGGCTGCTTGATTTTTTCCATCCTTAGATGCTTAATTAGGCACTAAAACCTATTGTTTTATGATTGAATGATTGATTGCTAGCACTAGTTATTGGGATAAGCTAGGCTTGCTATTGAGATTGGAAAAAATTGTGTAAAAACATTTATCCAGTAGGCAGATAATGCTTTGGTTCTTCATGTTTGGAATGAAAGAGTAATTGTTTTTGTAAGTGTTTTTTATTTAAAAATTGTATTAAAATAATATTTTTTTATTTTTTAAAAATAATTTTTGATATAAATATATTAAAATGATTTATAAATATTAATCTAAAATAAAAAAAATAAAATAAAATTTAAATTTTTTCAGTGCTTCTTACTGGTAACATCTTGAGTCTTGGTTTCCTCAAGCAGCACACGCTTTGATTTCACTCTAGTTTCCATTGCTTTCTTGCTCCATTGAGAGATGATACAGTT
>Ga0307511_10006204_pt1 | contig 12059 bp, 6 predicted proteins | sample 13_EM_MG_FD_200266 | JGI IMG/M metagenome (GOLD analysis project Ga0307511, IMG submission 200266) | Populus trichocarpa ectomycorrhiza microbial communities from riparian zone in the Pacific Northwest, United States - 13_EM | ecosystem: Host-associated > Plants > Roots > Unclassified | place...
TTTTATTTTAAAAATTTAAAAAAAAAAAAAAAAAAAAAAAAAAAAAAAAAAAAAATCACATATCTCAAAGACATAGCTAAATCCAAGTTTCAGACTTGAACGTGACCCATTTGGCAATATATTTTGGACTCAACAGATTCCCTCGGCCCAAAACAATCCCGGAGTAAAAACGACACCGCTTGATCATTACCCTGATTTCTAATCTTCTATACTCTTCCCAGACTGGAAGCAAGCACAGCCGGCAACAACCAGAAACAAACGCCAATCCTTCAAAATCCCTCCCCCAAAAAATGAGCCTCTTACTAAGAAAAACAATCAAATCAAACTCCACTCTCCAATCTTTCAAGCCGAGCAATGCCCTCTCTTTATTCCTGCGCCAATCCACAAAGCATTTCTCCACCGAGACTCAACCACCACCGCCACCACAAGAGAATAATGATCCATCCTCAATCGATCCATTTCTTCAAGATTCAGCTACCAGTAAGAATAAGGAAGAGAGAGAACTGATGAATATGATGTTTTTTTTTTTTGCAAAGTTAGGGTCTAGGGTTTATTGTTGTTAACTTAAATTGGTTGTTCATTGCGGGTTAGGTTTGACGTATGCAAGATTTCATGGTGTAAGGAAGCATACATTGAAGACAGACATTATTAATTTATTTGAAGGCTCTAATTTGACACCTGATGATATTATAGTCGTTCACCACCGCTTCAATAATAATCCCTATGCTGCGTAATTTTTTCACTCCACCCCTCGCTTTACGTTACATTTCGAGATAGTTTTATTTATGTATCTATTAATTAATCAATCAATTAATGTTTGTTATTACATAGAGCGATAAAATTTCCTTCTAGAAGAGCATATGATAATGCTCAGAGGTCACTCACGCGGGCGGGCCGTATATACAATTTGGAAAAGGTAATTTGTTTCTCTTTGATTGATGGTGTTGTGATTTTTGTGTTTGGAAAAGGAAAACTTTCAAGTCTGGTGCTGATGACTGTTTATGGTTGCATTGCAGACTCCGCCTACTGTGTGGGATGCCGCACTTCGAAATTCTTATGATGGAAAAACTGTAATTTGATTTCTTTTCTTTTCTTTTCTTTTCCTATGCTTGTTGTGATATGTTTAGCGGATGGATGTTATTTTATCAGCTGCATTCTCTATGTTATTTTATCTAATTTTGTAGTAATATGCAAACTATATAAAGAGAGGAAGGTGTGGTGTTCAACATCTAATTGAATTTTCTTACAGGCTCTGATTATTTTTTTAAAAGGTTTCTGAGCTTTACAGAATTTACGAGATGCTTTGCCAGCATCGGTTCAAATGATTCGTGCAGCATGGCATTAATCAATTGCTAGGTGCCTGTGGAAATAATTTTTAGACAAGTTTCATGTCATTGGAGATTTGGCTTTCAATATCTGATAATTATTCTTTTCAGTTTTAAAGATATAACTTCATAAATTGTGTCAAGATCCTGCAAACATATACTATTTTGAAGCAGTACTTTAAGTAGTTTCCTATCAGAGCCCATCAGGGGGGGGGGGAAGGTTGTTTCTATTTGTTGATGGCATTGAATGCATTTATCCTCATTATGCTTAAGGAACATCATCAGGAAGCCATAGCTAGTATGAGCTATTTGCAAAAGCAAACATGTCCAATATACTATCGGTCAATTGTCTTGTTTACAATCTTAGAATTTGAAGCCAAGAGAGCTGAACTACTGAGAGCCTTTTAGCGGCCTGCTGTGGTGTAGGCTTGTAGCTATTTGGTTTGTCTTTATCTTAGACCTTTACCTGTCAACTATTCTGTAAGTGCTTGATGCCTAAATGTCGATTTTGAGACTAAAATAAAGTGTGCTTGACTGGTTTTTTTGCCCTGGTACAAGTACCTGTATTTTTTTTTTCTGCTGCAGTTGCATTTTCAGGAGCATCTTTTGACAACTCAATATTGCTGTCTTGCATTTTATTTTTTTAACAAATGCAATTATTTCCATGGCTCAAGTTTTATGAGACTTAATAGCATTTTTAAGCTGATGCACCTAGATCTGCCTTTGGTTCAGGTTTTACTGGAAGGACTCCCTCCAAATGCACTTAACGAAGATATAGAGCGCTTCCTGTCTGGCTGTAAATTTGTTCCATCCTCAATCAGGACGTTTGTAAAGTTAGTGTAGTAGTTTGCTTTCAAGTTAAACTGTTATAGAATTGCTATAATTTCTTAAGGTCATTTCTTGAAATATTATCGCAGGTATCCAGATCCCGTTATGTCTGCAGGAAGAAAGAATCCCACCACTTCTGCAGGAAAACAAGATGCCACTACCTCTGAAGAAAAAAGAGATCCCATTAGAATGGCCACCGTACTCTTTTCTACACGGACTGAGGCGATGAATGCCTTAATTAAAAAGAATCGAGGCTTCTGTCTCAATAATCAAATCTCAGTGCGGGTTCTCCATTAAAGGATTTTTGCACTATTTGGCCACCTTGTTTCACTTCAAGATTGAAAGTAGAGATGGATATGTGGTAATAGGTACGCTCGCCGTGCCTGAAACACAGCATAATTTACTAAGAACATAAAGGACGTCATGTTTTTTTGGAAGCATTGAATATTTTTGACGTTTCAATTATCATGAAGGAATACAAGCTGGCAGCTATTGCAATTTCTCCTTTTTCCCCCACGACTTTTAGATGGGAATTGGTATCGAATAACACTATCTGGTGGCTCTTTAGAGCACAAAATCGGATGTTCTTTCTCCATTCCTGCAAGAAAACTTTTCTTTATCCTTTTGTTTTGCAAACCCTATATACCATCCATGAAAATTCGCTTCATCTTGGATAATCCTATCTTTCTGGGATATTAGTTGCCATTAAACTCTTCCAAAAAATATGAAAAAAAAAATCTTTTTCTGCTTCATAGTCTCTTTTCTACAGGCATTTGATAAAATCATCTCCCAAAATTTCATCTGCGGCAAACAAATAAAACTGATACTTTATATTTCCCAAATTGAACAGAGAGCTGGTTCAGCTATACTTTTCTCCTTGGAAGTGCTCAAAATAGACACCATATGATTTGCTATGCTATATTGGAATTGAAGAATTGAAGGGCGTGTCCTAGACTACATCTGATGCCTCAAGTATTACCTATCCAACTAGGAAAATGCAAAGCATTGCAAAAAACAGAGATCGAAACCTGGAATAAGCGCTGTTTTCTTGGAAGTAAGATGGTGAAATGAAATCAGCATGCAACGAAAGACAAACTTGGAACCGACTCCATGAACGTCGAGAGCGATCAGCTCCCTTCGTTTGCTGTGAAAGCAACGACGTTCACATTTCATTGTTCTGGACAAAAAATTGTATCCCTTAAGACTACTAAATCCTTTGCTGGCCGCTCAACCAGAACCCAGGTTTTTGTCTTGAAATCACGCACCTTGCAGCTCCCACGAACAAGGCATTAACCTTGGTACACGGGGCATTTTGCACTATCATCCTGCTGATGAAGATAGGAGCTTATGGACCAGCATTCTCGTGTATAGCTTCGCTGACCTCTTGCATTTCAGGTGCGCGTCCAAAAAATCATCATGTGATCTACCAGTCGATCCAAAACATTAAGAATTTCACTTGCTCTAGTGTTTGACCAATCTATTGCTCTAAATCTATAAACCCCATTCTTGTTCTCAATCCAGCTGCAGCCAGGATTCGTTTTAATTCTATCCTTCATCAATTTGCTCACTCTAGCCACCTGATCCCAGAACCTCACAGTAGCATACAAGTTCGCCAACTGCACTTGGGTAGCACAGCGAACCCTGGTTCCAGCAACAGCCTGTTCTCTGCAGCTTGCATGTTAATCCAAACACTCCCACGAATATATCAGAGTTGGGAACTATAGGCATCCTTTCAATTAAACCTCGTGCTTCGTCCAGTCATCCAGCATGGCCAAGAAGACCAACTATACATGAATAATGGTCTAGTTCTAGCTTCACGCCATATATAACCATCGAATTGAAGTAATTCTTTCCTCGCTCAACAAAACCTGCATGCCAACATGAAGATGAAACACCAAGAAAAGTATGGCATCAGGTTTCACCCCCTGATTTTTCATCCTTTCAAAAAGCTCAATCCCTTGCACTGCCAGCCCATGTCGAGCATAGCCAGCAATCATAGAATTCCATGACACGATATCTTTACCACCAGTGTTGACAAATATGTACAATGCATCTTCAAGATTCGCACACTTGCAGTACACTGATGTAAGAACGTTGGCTATATGCAAATATGAATCAAACCCCATGTGAACTATTTGACAATGATCATTTCTACCTTGCCAATTCTTTGTGTAACTTTGCATGGGCCATAAAATCTGGGATTTAACTTGAAATGCTTCCTTAAGGCCATGCTTGTTTGTCGACATAGCTGAAGTTTTAACTACACAAAATCTCCTACTTCAAACTTCCTTCAGTTCTTTTCTTATCAGCCATATGCTTCATTCTATATGTTTAGCCATTTCCAACTTCTTTTGCAATAACAGATCCATGTTAACCCTCGTTGGTATCATCTCTTCCATTGCAACCACAATGCTTGCTTCTTGTGTAGATAATTCCCTGCTAGGAGGTGGATATCCATACAAAGCTTGGAAGTGATTCATTTTAATAGCCGAATGAAAACTTGTATTAAACCACCATTGAGCTAAGGACAACCATTTATGCCACTTTTTTGGATTAGGCATTGTCATATACCTCAAATAAGTCTCCAGACATTGATTCATCCTTTCAGATTGCCCATCAAATTAAGGATGAAATGCAGAACTTAGGAACAACTTAACTCCTAACCTTTTGAACAATTCCCTCCAGAACAAGCTAGTAAAGACCTTATCCCTATCTGTCACGGTAGTTGTTGGCAACCTATGGAACTTATAAAAATGGTATATGAACACTTGAGCTACTTCTTTAGCTGTAAATGGATGTGACATGGCTATAAAGTGTCAATATTTAGAAAATCTGTAAACCATCACCATAATCGTGTCCTTCCCTTCTAACTTAGGGAGTTCCACAATAAAATACATGGTAATATTCTTCCAAGTTCCTTCTAGAACTGGTAGAGGTTGCAGAAGTCCAGGGTAAGCTACCATTTTCAACTTGGCTTGTTTACATACCTTAGACTCTTCTCTTGTAAGAACTTTGTATTCCTACATGGCCTCCAATATACAAATCATGAGCTGCATTTACTAACCTTTCCCTTAAATTCCATTGTACTCCAATTACAACCCTGCTATTGAATCTTATGTAAAGGTATAATTAGGCCAAGTTTGTGCAGAACCTTTTGTCTTCTAACGATCCACAGTTTTATATTTGGACTGGTTTTATTAATTATACTTTTCTTTCTTTCTTTTCAGGTTCAAACAGCAATTAATGGCCTTTGGGAGAGTACAGCCAGCGGAACCTGCAAGCTACAGAACTGTCAAACTTGCAAGATTTTGCCGGTTTTGTTAAATCTGAATTGACAACTCACATGGAAACAATAGCAACCAACCATATTGATGCACATAAGAACATCCGTTCCATTGGGATTCCTTCTTCTGAGGATATGAAAGGATTGAGAAGCAATCGCTACCACTCAATTCTTAAGATCAAGGAAGCTGGACGATGTTTTGTGTATGAATACAAGGTAAGATCTTCAGGAACTTGATTGTTTGCCGCACATTATTCTTTATACATATTTGCAGCACATTATTCTTCATACATACAGAGCCCATAACATGTTGGCATTGAGGTACCAGTTGTGAAAAGGGAGAATGTTTTGCTTGAGTTTCTGCACTAATCTTATTGCTAATTTCAAAATATACATCGGTGCCTGTCTGCGCGTATAAAACAGGTGGATAAGCCTTATTGTTTGCCACTTGAAAAGGGACCGTCTAATACACCAGCACGGAATCTATTGAAGAATTCAGAAAACCCACATTTCAAAAGTTGACAAGATCATTTTCAGGAGGTTCATCAGTGAAGCAAGAATCTGGGGACCAAAATATTCTGTCTGATGCCAGTGAGTCTGCTCACTCCTTGAATAATTCGAGAGTTACTCTCACAGCCGTCAACTAAGGGGAAGAAACTGGCTGACAGTAACGACACAGTAACACAGCTAGTATATACATATTTGCAGAAGAATAACTATAGAAAGTGGCATTCCACTCGTTCACTTTTGTTTTATAAGGATTTGTATATCGATTCTTCCCTCAACTAAGTTCCAGCAAGTTTCAATTTCTTGAGTGTCGCTGCATCAAATTCTCTGTATCAGTGCTTACTGTTCAAGCAATTTCTTAAATGAGTTTTTATGAGTCTACCAGCCAAGTTAACATACGGAAACTAGATTCGTGTTGTATAGATGCCAACCACATTCTACTTTAATTTATTTATTGGTGTACCAGTAGATTGAAACCCAAACTTTGCAGGGGATTGGAACAGTGGCACGTTGAGCTATAGCTCCTTGGCACATCCCTCTGAAACAGATGATACTCACTGAAATCAGTTGGATGTAATAGGGATTAGAAACGGTTGTTCTGAGGAGGCTTTCAAGCTGCAAAATCTATAACTCTGTTCCGGAAGTAGAACAACACTTCAACTGGCTTCAGGATAATGCAATTCAAATGTCAGCTGTTATTTTTACAAGACATATTAACATGTTTGTATTCAGTCACCATTCTCAAATTACAAAAAGAGAAAACATTGAAAATGAGCAGAGGCAAAATACTGGGAGATGTAAAGCAACTGTGTAAGTCAACAACAAACCAGTCAGGCACAATTTGATACAAAAAAATGCAGTTGTTGTATCGCATTTTGTTCAAAAAATAAAAATTCTAAGCACAACAAAACTTTACTGACGAGAAGTATAGCATTCTTGGTTGCAATTGACCTAGCAAGTAGGTATACGAAATCCTTCAAAATGGAGTCACAGATTCATGTACACCTGAGAACTCTCCGAAAAGCTTCTATGTGTCCGTCAAGTTTTCTTTCTCTAAAGTTCCTGAAATTGTAGCTTTGGTAATTCGTGGGCGGGTTGCACTTTTTACTGATTTGTGAATTACAGTCTTCTGGTTCTTCTTGATAATCTTCTGTGCTAGTGACTTCAGTGGAACTGTAATATCAAGAGGCAGAAGGACCTCTTGCAACTCTTTCCAGTCAAGTTCTTCGGAATCACCATCTTCATACACCACCCTGTACCAGCCAGTTTCCTTATCGAACAGAGACACAGTACCGCTAAAATAGCTCTCTCCGAACAATTTCCGAACCTCTCTTCCTTCCAACCATTCACCGAAACTCGAATCTCTGAAAAAATCTGCATTTTGACTTGTAATTCCACACGTACTTGAGAGAACAAGAGCAGCATCACTCGGAGAGATGTCTGGCACGCCATTAATTACTATCGCAGGCTCTCCCGGTAACTCGAAAACCCCTGTTGGTAAAGACTCCAATTCTAGCTCTTTGCTTGTGTTATCCATTTACAGCACTCTTTCTCAATCAGCTAATGGAAATTCAAAACGATCCGGAAAGGCAACGAATTTATGAATTACTTGTAATCTGTAAAGGAAAATTCCAAATAATTAGAAGATTTAGATTGAAAGCATGATAATTAATCTGACTTGACGCCATTTCATAGACTACGGCCCATATCTTAAGCTTTCTAAACTTGTGCTACAAATATTAAATATTAACACCAGGAAATCACTTCAATCTATCTCACATCCTAACTCATGCAAATCAGTATAGTTTAGATAATCAAACCCTATTTCCCCTAATTTTTGTCCCCAACAAAAACCCTACCTTCATCTATAGATCACAAATTGAGAAAATGAAAAAAAACTTACTGATGTGAACTCAAGCTGAACTCAGTGTTTCACCGTCGTGATTTCAAGCATTTCATAGCTTGATTTTCCCCTTCCAAGTCCTTTTGGGAGCTCCAAAAATCCCCACCTCCTAACCGCCTGCCTCCCCAGGATATGAAAAATACCATGCATTCGATCCTACCAAAGTTACGCTACAACCCAACACGTCGTCGCTTTCTGAACTACACGTCGTTTAGCGCACAAGTATAAAACCCCGAACAATTTATTCAAAAGCCCATCACCCCCCCACCAAAACAAATGAATGTGGCGCAATAAAATATCAAACACCTTCACCAATGGCCAATACGACTATCTCTTATACGGTCGTCTGTTTAAGTATTTTACAGACAACCGTCTTCCTCTCCAAGCCAAACAACTTCACGCACGCCTCCTACTCTCTTCATCAACGCTTGACAACTACCTCGGTGCGAGACTCATCAATTTATACTCGAAAACCAAACACGTCCACCACGCACGCCATGTGTTCGATCAGATTCCCCATAAAAACACCTTCTCTTATAACGCCTTGTTAATTGCTTACACTATGAACAACCACCATAAAGAGACAATAAACTTGTTTTCTTCATTGTTATTGTCTTCTTCTGGGGATTTACAACCCAATAACTATTCGATAACGTGCCTTTTGAAGTCGTTATCGAGCTTGTTGATGGTTACCGATGTTTGTTTGGGTAAGGAGATTCATTGTTTTGTTTTGAGACGTGGGCTTGTTGAGGATGTTTTCGTAGAGAATGCTTTGATTAGTTTTTACTCGAAATGTTTAGGTGTGGGTTTTGCGAGGAAATTGTTTGATAAAATGCGTGAGAGAGATGTTGTCACGTGGAATTCGATGATTGCTGGGTATGCACAAGCTGGGTTTTTTAAGGAATGCAAAGAGTTATATAGAGAAATGGGAGCGCTCCCCGGGTTTAAGCCTAATGCAGTTACGGTGCTTAGTGTCTTACAAGCGTGCATGCAGTCGCAGGATCTTGTTTTTGGGATGGAAGTTCATAGGTATATAGTTGATAATAAGGTTGAATTGGATGTTTTGGTCTGTAATGCATTGATTGGACTGTATGCGAAGTGTGGGAGTTTGGATTATGCAAGGGAGTTGTTCGATGAGATGAGTGAGAAAGATGAGGTGACTTACGGCGCGATTATATCAGGTTATATGGCTCATGGTGTTGTTGATAAAGGGATGGAGCTTTTTAGGGAAATGAAAAGTCGAGTATTGAGCACGTGGAATGCAGTGATTTCCGGTTTGGTGCAAAATAACCGGCACGAAGGGGTTGTAGATCTGGTAAGAGAAATGCAGGGGCTTGGTTTTAGGCCTAATGCTGTAACACTTTCAAGCGTACTTCCTACTCTATCGTATTTTTCGAATTTGAAAGGAGGGAAAGAGATACATGGTTATGCAGTTAAAAATGGTTATGACAGGAATATATACGTTGCGACTGCAATTATTGATACTTATGCAAAGCTGGGATTTCTTTTTGGGGCTCAGTATGTTTTTGATCAATCAAAAGAGAGGAGCTTGATTATTTGGACTGCAATAATCTCTGCACATGCTGCCCATGGTGATGCTAATTCAGCTCTTACTTTTTTTGATGAGATGTTGAGTAATGGAATACAGCCAGACCATGTAACATTCACTTCAGTGTTAGCTGCATGTGCTCATTGTGGAATGGTGGATAAAGCTTGGGAGATTTTCAATTCCATGTCTAAGAAATATGGCATTCAGCCTTTAGGAGAGCATTATGCTTGCATGGTTGGTGTTCTGGGCAGGGCGGGCAGGCTCTCTCAAGCGACAGAATTTATTTCTACTATGCCAATTGAACCAAATGCAAAAGTTTGGGGTGCATTGCTCCATGGAGCTTCACTTTGTGTTGATGTTGAACTCGGGAAGTTTGCCTGTGATCATTTGTTTGAAATTGAACCTGAAAATACTGGCAATTATGCCATCATGGCAAATTTATATTCTCAGGCAGGGAAATGGAAAGAGGCTGATGAGGTTAGAGAAAGAATGATTCAATGTGGTTTGAAGAAGATCCCAGGCAGTAGTTGGATAGAGACTAGTAATGGGTTATAAAGCTTTATTGCAAAGGATACCTCTAATGAAAACGCTTTGGAGATATATGCAATGTTGGGGGGATTTTCTGGATTGATGAAGGAAGAAGGGAATGTCTTGGAGGATGATCTCGAGAAGGTGGCTGTTTATGGTTGAACACTGAACTCACTGAATTGAACAGAATAGGTGTAAATTAGGAATGAGCATGAGCACGTCAATGCAGATATGTTTTTATTAAATCCTCTGTGATTCACATCCCTTGCTCGGTTGCTCTCACATCACAAGGGGATCCCTAACGAGTCGCATTGCAATATCCAGAAGCATCATATTTATTATTGTTGGAATATTTAGAATTGGGAGTAATTTTTGTGGAAATTAGTCTCAGACAATTTAGTAACTACGCTCAAATTTCAAACCACGGCAGGTCCCATCTTCAGAAGTGTTTGATGAGGAAATACGTAGCCATCATAGAGGTCAGGGATCTTAAACAATGCCCAACTACAACTTATTATGTTTTCGTTGCCTATTTTCTGACAAAATCTATTTTGATTCCCAATTTTCAAAGTGTATAAATTTCTAGGAGAAAATTGAGATTGATTCCCGTAACTAGGAAGTTCAGTTGATACGTTGTGTCAAGGGATATTTTTCACTTCGGAGATTTTATGGCATCACTTGGGAAAAGGTTTTGGAGTAGTGACTCTTTAGACCTTGATTGTGTTGTGGTGGCTTTTTCTCATTACTAGCGACCATCATAACTGTTAGCTTTAGCTCTTTACTGGGGCAAGAGGATTCAAGATCTTTCTTTTTATTCAAGTGGCAAGCCTTTACTTGCAGTGGTGGTTAAAGTGTCCCCTGGTATAATTAACCGTCCTAGTTATTCTCCTTCCTTTCCTTTAGCTGTTCCTAATGTACTTAGTTTCCAATTTGCCACTAACTTATCATTATGTCTGCCATAGTTGAGAAATGCCCTGCTTTTGCAGAATGACCAAAACGCCCAGTGTTACTTTCTTTGACTTCTAATCTCGAAGTAGCAGCTCTTCTTTTGATCTTGTCAGCTGTATACTTACTGGATAATTTTACAATTTTACATGCAAGTGTGAAGGGTGACAATAGGCCGTGATAAGGGCAAGAGTAGCGTGCTTGCTAAGTTCCATGAAGCCTTTTATTAATCAATAATGTAGTTTATAGGAGACAACAGGAAGAAGCCATGGATGGGCCAAATGATTATTCTTCCCCTTCTACTTGTCTTGTTGCTTTTAAGAGTAGAGCATTCTGGTGAGAGACAATGAAAAGAATGGAATGTGGAACGTGTTTGAACTCGACATGTACTTGTGGACAAAATACCTACAATACTCCCATGCACTCCATTCTATTTTTCTCCACACCTCAACTTCCCCGAGTTTCATGTATAGCCAGCACCGGCAGCCACCGAAATCACCTTTTGCAAGCTGGTGTCCCTTTCTTCCTCTTTGCTACAAGACTGTCATGTCCAAGAATATTGCCACCTGTCATAAGTTGTTATATTCATCAGTGTAGTAGTTGTAGGGAGTGATTGAAAGTATAGTAGCTGATGTTTTTTAAAGTGTTTTTTTCTTGTAAATATATAAAAGTAATATTTTTTTATTTTAAAAAAAATATTTTTAACATCAGCACATCGAAACGATCCAAAAACATCTAAGTTATTTAAAAAAAATATGAAACACGGTTTCAACTATAAAAACTAATATCTAATATTGAACCCTAATATTTTTGTAAAACAAATCTATGGAGTATTTTTTTTGTTATCATATCTCATTTTAGTTTTTAATATTTTTGCGAAGTCATCAACATTTGATTTTATATTTTAATTTTTTTAATTCTCAAATTAATAATTGAATAGAATATAAGCTATAATTAGATTTTGGAAATAAGATATCCTCCACTCATCCAAAAACTTGACGATATTGGAAGGATTTGGATTAGCGGTGAATCACTCTCCTTATCTGATGACTCGCGTGATATGAGTTTTTTTTTTTTTTTTTTTAACTAGTAATACAAGGGAGATAATTGACATTAGCAAAACAACAAATGATGCCCGACTAGTCGGTCAGTTAAGCTCGCATAAAAAGCCACACATTCTTCAACCTTTCC
>Ga0307511_10006205_pt1 | contig 12059 bp, 9 predicted proteins | sample 13_EM_MG_FD_200266 | JGI IMG/M metagenome (GOLD analysis project Ga0307511, IMG submission 200266) | Populus trichocarpa ectomycorrhiza microbial communities from riparian zone in the Pacific Northwest, United States - 13_EM | ecosystem: Host-associated > Plants > Roots > Unclassified | place...
GACCCAAAATCCGGGCGATTTTGCTCTGAGTGCCTACGTGGCAACAGCCCCAATTTACATTGGCCAGCTCCACCCACACCAATTCTCAGAGATTCTACGAGTTTCCACTGCGGCTGAACGCTTGTCACGACAACAGTTGCCTAGCAACGGTTGCCAAAACAACCCGATCCCTGCAAACAACAAACAAACAAAACCAACACGGGTATCAACTCTCACTCGTTTATAATCTAAATTATAAACTCGAGTCTTGTTGATACCCACCATGGTTAGACCTCCGAAAGGAGTAATTTTTGGTCCCCTTACCAATTGGGGAGCTGGAGGAAGTAAGGCACTATTCGAGTATGATGGTGAAGGAGGAGTTAAGAAAGTCAAGCAGTTCGTGCTTGAGGACATCTCTAACTGGAACCTAATCCCAAGATTCACGGATTTAAAGGGGCCTAAGAGGTTAACTGTCGTAGCTCAAAGAACCATCAACAGGTATGAAGAAGCAACAGAGGAGGATGGCAGTTGGGACGAAAAGATTATGAGCATGGAAAGACTCGGTAGAGTGGAGGAAGAAGTCATCCGAGTCACCGATGAGACAACGGCGGAGAGAGCAATCGAAATCTTGGAAAGAAGTTATTTAATTCAAGATGCCACTCTTCACGAGGACTTCGACGAGGAATCTTGCCAATACGAGCAGCAAGACTCGGCAGATAATGTTTTGGAAAGAATAGTTGTGGGAGGAAAAAAAGCCATTCTCAACACACGCAAACACCACGCGATGATCACCCCGACAGTCCCCATGACTTCAGCAGAAATCATGGAAAAAATAGACGAAATCTCGGAGGATTCGGAAGATGAAGTCTTGGACAATGAGGCAGTTAGGAGGAAGACAAGGAGAAACGAGAAGAAACCAGTACAGGCAGGTACCTCGCTTGAAACCTTAAACCGGAAGTACAACATGGATCTTTACGAACCTGCAGTACCAAGGCCGACAGCAGAGATTGTGAGCAATCTCTATATGACAACCCCCCCACATTGGCAGTTGGATGGACAGGAGGAATGGAAGAATGAAGATATCAAGGGAACAATCGAGTATGGGAAGATGACAGTCCCAGACTCTCAGGAGTTGGAATCGGATTTCTCGGACATGTCAGATGACGAGGACGACCTAGCACCGTCACGAAATCTCGGACCCCTCATGGTAAAATGGACACCAGCTCCAAATTCAACCTGTGATGCAATCCCCGAGAATTATTTCATCCCCACGGGGCTGAAATACGAGGACGCGAAGGACATCTCCATGTTGGCTCCATCTGGCCCAGAAGTTACCAAGAAGGCAGGAACAGGCTTGAACACTAGCAAACACGCCATCCCCAAGGCGGACAAAACACTCGTGGAACAAGCAATAAAAGAAGCCATCCAAGAGGCGGAGAAGATCTTCTATGAGAAAATGAAGAAACAATCGCCAGCCGAGGATGCTGAGATGACGGAGGAAAAAAAGAAAGACAACAAGATATCCTGGAAGGAAGTCAACGACCCAAGGACGAGCTACCAGCTAGCGATAGCTATCTTGGCCGTCCAAGAAGGTATAGACTCCATTAACAGCATTAAGAAGTCGGACTTGTGGTGGAGATCCAGGGCGGAAAAGTCAACGGCTAAACTAATGATACGAGCTATGGGTGACTCTATCAAGTATGGCATGACAAAGGATGGGAACAAGGAAAAGTCAAACGGCTGGATCCCGCTAAAGAAGGAGGCAGAGGCAAGCGGAACGGTAACCCAAAAGCTGGATATCGCCAGGGCAGAGTTAGCATGGACGCAAGCTTGCCAGGAGAGAGACGGAGAAATCGGAAATATCAAGAATGATATCAGTTCGATCAAGTACCAGCTTGCCCTCCTACTAGCCTCAAACGGAATCGGCAAGGTTGAGGAAGTAAAAAGAGCGGATAGGATTAAGGCCCAAAGGGCAACGGAGGTATCGGAGGACAAAAGGAAAACCACGGAAAAAAGGAAGATCGCGGCAGAGGCAAAGAGGTTGGCGGAAGATGAACAGAGGATTATGGAGGAACAGGAAAAGGTGTCGGAGTTGGCAAAGCAGGAAAAAGCAAAGATGGAAAAGGAAAACGCAGTCATCAAGGACTGCGAAAACCGAATCGAAATGCTGGCAAAGAAAGACCGGAACTCTCTGACTCTGGAAGAGCTGATGAAGCTAGAGTCTGACATGAAGATGGCCAAGGACCTAGCAGACAAGATCAAGGCTGAAAGGGAGATCGGAAAGGAAACACAGGTAGGAACAGAGAAGACAGTGATTTCAGGGGTGGTTCATAAGACGGTAGAACTCCGGATGATTCACACCGAGAAGATGGATGGCCAGTCAAAGACGACCCTGATGGGAGCGATGACGGAGTTCAACAAACTCCTCCAAGAGGATGGAATCACCAAGAACCGCACCCCATGGGTAGCAAAGGCGACCGGGTATGACAGGAAGGCAGGGATAGAATCGGAATAGAAGATCAGCAAGATCAGAGAAGACGTGATGGAAATTGAGGTTTTCAAAAGAGTTAATACCTGCCTCGTTGGGTTCTTCACAGACAGGAATGACTACCAGAAGGCTTGGAACGGCAGAGGAGGCACGATCCCCTTAGTCGCCCCCGCAGCACCCTCGGACCAGATCAAGGACAGGAAGGAACTCGAGTGGACTCTCAAGAACGAGAATAAAAAAGTCAAGTTCGGAGATAGACTCCCAAGGAAGTATGGAGGTTACCGACCAACAGGCTTCGTTTTTGAAGTAGAAAACAAAGAGGAGGCCTTGAAGGTTGTCAGCAGCGGCATCAGGTGGAAAGGGACCATGAGAAAGGTTAACTTTTGGGATAAGGACATGGAAGAGAAGGAAAAGACAATAGGCTTCGAAAAGGAACCGACCGGACCGAAAGGAAACGCCGGCAACCGAAAGGAGCAACAGAGGAACATTCCACCTCCAACAACATCCAAGTCCGACACACCCAAGACCAAGACTGGATTCCCCAAGACAGCAACACCCGCCGCACCAGTCGGAAGGACAGGCAGATATGACCAGGCGATCTACAAGCAGTCCCAAGCGGCAGCCAGGAGAACTGGAGGAGGGCCTGGAACCCAAACTCAGAAACAAACACCTGGAGGACAGATCAAGCCGTGGAGCATGGTCCAATGCTACACTTGCGGAAAGTTTGGACATATCCAAAGAAACTGCAACCCGAGAACCAGAGAGACAGCCGGGAAGATTCAAGGGGTGAATAAGAGGCCTGGAGAGGATGCGGGAGTCTCGGAAAAACTAACAAAAAAGATACCCGGCAAAGAAGTGGAAAAGGATGATGAAGGGTTTGAGACGGTTAGGAAAATGAAGAAGGGAAACAAGAAAGGTGAAGTCAGGGTGGACGTCATCCAGAGACTCGGACCTAATCCAAGAATCTCTGAAATCAGCAGCGACGATGTGGGAACAGGATACGATGAACTCACCAAGCTCCCGCCACCCTTCAAGAGCGACTGGTCCGACGATACACCAATCGCTGGCCCAAGCCGGTTCTAAGGGCCTCCGAGTGGCTTACCAGAACGTAGCGGGACAGTGCGAAGGCACTCATATGTTTCTGGAATGGTGCAAAAAAAGGAGGATTGATATTGTTTTTGTCGGGGAAGCATGAGTAGACAAGAAAGGAACTGGGACACAATCCCACCCCTCTTATACATTAGGTTCCAAGGTGGAAAAAGGGAAGAGGACGATGGTATACTGGAGAAAGAAAATGGATGGAGCAGTCAAAATTATTAGGGAAGATAAGAGACTAGCCTTAGTGGAAGTGTGGGGCCACAAGCTAGGGGGAATTTACACAGATGGGAAATTGTCAGGGGGGAAATGGAGGGAATGGCTAGAAGGTCTAAACGAGGCTGATTGCCTAGTGGGAGACTGGAATGCATATAATCAGGCATGGGACCCCCTGAATGAAGATGACACGAGAGCAAAGGATATGGAAGAATAGATGGTAGAAAAAGGCTTCGAGATCGGGGGGGAATACGACGGACCAACCTGGGAGAGAATTGTAAACGGACGAAGACAACAAAGCCGGATCGACCTCTTCATCAGCAGAGGACCCAAGAGCTGGCAGAAAGTCAAGTCGGACAAATTCCTCTCAGACCATTGGGCTATCATGGCAGAGATAGACTAGAACGGGAAACTAGAGGAGGTGGTAAGGGAAAAAATAGACTGGGATATCCTCGGAGGGGAGTTGGAAATGGCGGAAGAAGACGAAGAAAAGGGGGACTTCCACTGGTATGACCAACTGGAGGGAAACACCACATACGAAAAACTAAAACTGCTCCGGCAAGCATGTTGCAGCACTATGCGGATCACTGAAAAATCCAAAAAGTGGTAGGATGAGGAACTGTCAGACCAGCTAAAGATCACAAGGGATGCTAGGCGAGGGAAAGGGTCAAACTGAAGTCTGGACCAAGCAGCAAGGATCAAGAGATGGAAGACGGAGAAGGACAAGATGAGAACGTTGGTAAGGGAAAAAAAGAAGGAATGCAGGCAAGCTTTCTGCGAAGAAAACGGAGAAAAGGATCCGTGGGAAATCGTTAAGTGGGCCAAAGACCCGTGGCATCTTAAAGCCACAATGGAAGACCTAACTGATACGACGGGAATACCTCTTAAGACGGATAACGAAAAGAAAAACGGCCTGATTAGAGACCACTTCGAGTGGAGAAATGACGGCAGGAAAGTCGACGAGATGGAGGAAGAAAGGGAAAGATACCCGGGGCTGACAGGTATCAGCCAAGAGAAGATGGAGGAGCTGGTAAGGAAAGCCTTGGCCGGGACGTCTAACAGGTCAGCACCAGGACCGGACGGAATCGGGTACAAACTCATCAAACGAGTACTCGACCTCAAGCTAGGCTCGGAGCTCATTCGAGAAGTGGCGGAAAACCTGATAAAAGGGAGAATACCGAAAGAGTGGCAACACTCTAAGGTAGTCATGATCCCGAAATCAGGAAAGGACCACAGCAAAACGAAAGGCTGGCGACCTATCAACCTAATCAACTGCGTCGGCAAATTAGGTGAAAAGGTAGTAGCAAACAGGCTCCAGGAGTCAGGTCTGCTACACAGACACCAATTCGGATCGGTCAAAGGCAGGTCAGCCACCGAAGCAGCCCTAAAAGTGGTCACGAGGGCCCAAAGATGCATGGCAGCAGAGGGAGCGGTTGGTTGGAACTTCTGGGACGTGAAGGGAGGTTTCCAGAACGTTAGAGAGGAAGATGTGATAAGAGAATTGGAAAAATCGGAGGAAGGGAAGAAGTGGATACCATGGGTAAAAGAATTCTTCCGGGCAAGAGAATTTGAGTTAGAATGGGATGGGAAGGTACGCGGAAAAGGGAAAACAAACATCGGAGCACCGCAAGGATCACCCCTCTCACCGGTGATCTTCCTCATCTGGATGGCTCCGATCATCACCAAAATGGAGGAAGCTTTAAAAACCCGCTGGCCTACTTTTGATCTCGAACTCCCATCATACATAGACGACGTACACCCAGGAGTGTCAATATGGGAAAGAACCATGGCACGAGGTATAAAAATGGACGAAGTTTTGGACGAGGCGGATAAAATAGTAAACAGGATAGCAACGGAGAATCATCTTCCCCTCGAAGACTCGAAGCATGAAAAGCTAATCCTGCAAAAAAAGAGGAGGAAAAAGAACAAAGACGTGAAGTGGGTAAAGTGGCTGGGAATAATCATGGACGAGAGCTTGACCTTTAAGGAACATTGGAAAGCCCGAATCAAGAAAGCACGAGCCATGCTCGCACAATTCAATGGGTTAGGAAACTCCCAGTGGGGGATCAGCGCCACCAGTTGGAGGCAGATCTATACCGGGATGATCCGCGCAATCGCCTTATGGGGGTCAGAGTTAGGATGGAGAGGGCAAAGGGATTGGGAGAAAGAGTTCGAACAGCAACAATACCAGGCTTTAAAGAAATGTGTCAACGCGACACATGGATCCAAAAAAGAGCTGGTCAGTCAGATTGCGGGAGTGGAGTCTCCGAGAATGGCTCTGGACGCAGCACAGTCCAGACTCATGGGAAAAATAATGCGGGATACCACCGCGCTGGGGGACCTAATTTTTGATAACAGAACTGGAAGAAATGTGGAAGCAGGAAGGGAATGGGACGACTTCGGACAAGAATACACTGTCGGTCCAGATGGATTCACCTCCGTCTTGACAGCAATCCAAAGTAAGGCAGGAGTATTGAAAGAGGAGGGACATGAGAAGATAAGCTACGGAGGTAGAGTGGGGAAAGTGGAAGTACCAGAGGTTAAACTCCAGGCTTAAGCAGATTCAAAGGCAGAGGTATGGACAGAAGGCATTAACCAAGCCAGGGAATTTTGTAACGCCACCGGAGTATATACCGACGGAAGCATGAATGAAAATGGTGTGGTAGGAGCAGGATGGCATGTTGAAGGAGGAACGCAGGGTGGTGCCACTTCGGGAATGCTGGCGACCGTATGGGATAGTGAAGTATGCGGGATGAGGGGAGCATTAGAGGACATACCGAGCAACTCCAACGTGTTAATCCTATCAGACTCACAAGCAGCAATAGCGGCAGTGAGGAAAGCAGGACGAACAGGAAAAGCAAGGACCAACAACCTCAAGCTAGTGTTGAAGGATATCAAAGAACGGCAGACCAGGCTGGGACCAAACGCAATATCTCTCGGATAGGTTAAGGCTCATAACGATTTATTCGGCAACGAGGAAGCAGACTGACTGGCCAAAGAAGCCATACATCTATATCCAGAAAATCCCGAAATCACGGAGGGGGGGCTCAAACAGGCGTGGAAAAGAAAGAGAGAAGAAGAGCGAAGGGTGAAGGGAACAGGGATGGGAAGGGTAGTGAGATGGAACAGGAAGGCTAGGGTCACATACGTTCAATGTCGCACCGGAAAAGGCAACCTACAAGCCTGGCGCCACTAGATCGGAAAAATAGACAACCCCGAATGCCGGAAATGCAGAAAATAAGCGGAGACAGGCAAGCACGTAGCCTTGGTCTGCACGCATGGCGAAGAAGTAGGACGGAGGTGGAGCACATGGGAAGATATGGACGATAGGGCGAGGTGGGCCAAGAAGGAAAAAGATGAGAAGGGTTTTTATACGGTGGACCTAGTGTAGACGTTCTTCTCCAAGATTGACCTGATTTAATTCCCTATGTGTTATGAAGTTCGTTCTCTTAGGGGAGGGCCGGTAGGGGCGTGGAGGCGGAAGAGTCATATATGTATGGGGAGGGCCGGAAGGGGCGTGGAGGCGGAGGCATACTTTTATCGGGGATGGACCGGTAGTGGGTGTGGTGGCGGAAGAGGGGTATTTCCTTAGATATTTCTTTGGGTTGGAAGGCAGGACGTTTATGTAGCCCGTTTTCCCGTGGGTGTACCGAACCTTTAAAGGGGAGGGAACGGGGGCGCCGCATAGCCTTAGGCTGATTAGGCGTATAGACTCCAAAAAAAAAAAAAAAAGATCATGTGCCAAGAAGATGCGGGAAATGACGGCGTCATGTTGCACACCAAAACAATGCCAGCCCCTCAATAATAATCCTGGCAACGGAATAAATGACAGCACCTCTCTCATCCACCCAAAACTGCTTCCGATTTTCAGCCAAATCCTCTGGACTCCTAGCACTCACCCATCGCTGGTGGATCAATTAGCTCAGTTTGATATTTACTATGGCAGCTACAACGCGGCCGACCTACCGCGGTCCGTAACCCTCGTCATCGGCATCTTGAATAACACACTCAGAGCCGGGATCTCGGAGGCGTGTGGGGAAGATGAAAGGGAAAAGGGTGTGGAAAAGGGTGTGGAAAAGGGCGTGATTAATCCCGAGAAGCAACTAATGATATACATGGTCTCGGCGAAGCATGGGATATATATGATTCCCTAGAGGAAGACTTCGTCGGCAACAGCAGGGATCACTGCATTTGTGACGGAGCGGGACGAACAGAAGGTTCGCATAGGGGTTGAAGGAGGGCATGGGAGAATACTAAGGTACATAAGTATACTTGTCTATTGAAATCCCCGTTAGAGTTGATGATCGGCCTAATACATGAATATTCCACATTCAGATGTTTTGGACCTGCCACTCAGTATAAATTTGGTCTATTATACGAATACCACCCCGTTGGACCGCTATGCGAAATTCTCTACTGGCTCAAGATGTCCCCCTCGACCGAAGTGAGAGAACGGTACTCCTCCCTCTATCCACACCTGTCTCTCACCTGGTGCCTACACCTTGCCGAAGCCCTCGATTTTCTCCACGCGTTCCCAACTCCGATTATCCACGAAAATGTCCGCGCAGAGTCTCTCTGGCTCACGGGGGATCTCTCGCAAGCTTTTCAACTTCGTCGGAGCGCGCAGTCTAAACCCAGATTATAACGAGGAGGATGAGGGGGTTTGGCTTCAGGTATCATTCGTGCCAAAAGAATTATTTTGGGGTTGTACAACATAGTATAGTCATTCAAAATTGCACTGCGATGGCGACCTATGTGAAGGGATAGATACAGCGACAGATATTTATGCAATGGGGACTACATTCTGCGAGATGCTGTGTTTGGGGGATTCCCGAATATGGAAGATATAAGAGCTTGGGGATGTCAAGAAAGTGTCGAAGATGGAGGAGCTGGTATTGGGATGTTGGAAGGGAACGATCACGGTGAAGGTGGTAGAAAAAATACGGAGGATAATGGAGAATGATATCAAGGATGGGGATACACCACCTGATGGGAAGGCGTCCAGCGCCGGGGGGAGTTGGTGGCTTTGTATGTGCCCCATGATATGTACTGGGCAGAGTGAGTGCAAACTGCAAAGCCTATCAATCAATATACCTCTATTTTCTTCCGCAGTAACAATGAGATGCCTGAATTTCCGTCATTGCCCCTGCGAACCGCAAACCTACGAATCAGGGACTTGGTTGAACAGCTAACGTTGGTGGACGGCAGGAGAAGAAATTAGATTGTGGGCGAGGCACTGGTGGGAATGTGGAAAATGTGCTATAATTAATTGAACAGTCAGGCGAGAACAGTCAGGCGAGAGCAGTCAGGCGAGCAGTCAGGCGAGACCTAGGCCTGCGATCTGGAAAGACGTGAGGTCTGCAAACTACCTATTTTTTGCATGGCTTAGCAACAAAATTGTGTGTATCTTTCGAATAACTTATTTTGTCTTGGACGATTCTTGATTGCCGGTATGGGATCTTCCGTTTATACTTCTATATCACTAGGTTGATCGACTATTTGAGACCTCAATGACGAGAATCCTAGCAGGGGCACACAAACAAACCAGTTGAACTCGATATTGAGTCTTCACACGGGACGGAGTATTATCATTAATTCTAAAACTGACGATATAATTATGTAACGATCCTGGCATTCCCACCTCGCAATCCTCTCGAACAATAATATATCACCTACAACCAATCCGCTAACCTGAAAAACATGGTCCCGGCCCTCCCGCTAAATCCGCAGGTTTTTCAAGATACAAATCAAACCCTCCATTTCCAAACGGACACTGCGCCGTTGGCGTCCCCGGTTGTGGAGGTGACCCTGTTCCATAGAAACAGAACCCATTCCCTAAAATGCCCACCCGACACACCCAGGGCCATTCACAATACACGCCGTGCAACAATCAATCTCATTGGCCGCATTCACCCCTGTTAGGCTCCCCGAGGGACCGACTGAAATCCCACTAATTCCATGGGTAGCATTTGGGCAGATTGTAGTCGTCTGTGTGACGGTTGGGGCGGTTAGGATTAGAGTAGTTGTATCAACGATTTCTGTGATGGTGATTGCAGGGGGGGTGGCGGTTGCGGTGACGGTGTTGGTAGCAACGGTTATGAAGGGGACGGTACTGGTTTTGATGTTGCCTGCCATGGTATCTGTTATTGTTGTGGTTCTGGTGTGGGTCAGGGTGTGGATGAAGACGGAGCAGGCGGAGGAGATTTGTGCGGGTTGGTAGCCATCGAGGGAAGGGGGAGGGTGGATGCCGCGTTTTACGGGGGCGGAACCAGTCAGGGGGACGCCGACGGTGGAGGTGATGGTTATAGTGGGGGTGACGGTGGTGGTGGTGGATGAGACTTCGTTGTCGGTAACTGTAATTAAATCTGGTCAATATATATATTATAGGGACAGCGGAATAGGTGCTAACCAGTTGGGGTATTAGCAGTGACGGTATCAGTGACAGTTTGGGTAACGTCAATGGTCCTTGTAACCGTCGTCGGAAGGCACTTTGGATTCTTCTTCCCGCAGCTCGTGACCGTGGCATGTTTTGTTACAACAGGGAAGCGATTGATATACAATTTACAAAACTCCTCTTGATGGTTCTTCTTGAGGAGATCCAATAACCCCTTTGGATGTTTATTTTTGCATTTAGGAGGGGTTTGTAATCCCAGTGCCCATATCTATATGTCTGTCGTTTCTGGACAGCATGATAGACCAGGATTTCTCCGGAGGGACCGACTTCTACTTTGTTGACGGGCCCGGAGTTGGTGTCCATGTTCTTGAGCCCGGGTGCCGCGGAGGAGAAGCTGCTTAGTAGCAGCAGGCCTGCTGTGAAGATAAATTTTGAGGAAACCATTGTTGCGAGGAGGGAATACTCTATCACAATAGGGTGATGAATGAACCTCCTTAAACAACATGTATCAACAACCAGCGAGGACATATTGTTAAGTACCTATTTACTCTTCACAATACGTATCATTATCCCAGGAGGACTCAATTGCAAATGAATATTTCCGGTGAAGAGCATAGTAACCCTATTCCTGTGCCGAGATCCATGCCCATGCGTGGAAAGTTGGGACTCCAATCCAATGATTGTCCCAGATACAAACGCCACGTTTTGTGGTCAACCAACTCGGGATTATTAATCCAAATTGGGAAGTATCGTACTAACTTGAATGGCTTCTAGGTAGATTGCATTCAGCTGAGTGCCGGTGACAAACGAAATTAGTTCCATTATTTACTCTTGGCTCAGGGGCTTTTGAATCGTGACTTCAACTGATGAAGAGAGCTCAAGCCGTGCATCGGGTCATAGCTGATCAAAAACAAGCTTCCTGATAGCTTTGTGTTACAATTCACCCATACCCCTCCCCTGTCTGAGCCCCTGGAATATTTTTGCGGGGTACGCGCAGTACATATCACCCTACCGAACATTTGACGCAACATTTCGTGCAATGGAATTCGGCGAGGTACTTGTTGTAACTACATACCCTGTTGACAATCTACCCCGGAACTTATGGATGTCTAGCATATTAGTGTGATAACAGAACTTGGTGATTTATCATTTTGGGTATTAGATATCAATGGGCTCAAACACCACATATTTCCCCACAAGATCAACTATGGCTGGTACTGAAATAGTACCTTACACACACGTGTCCACATCCCACCAAGATAGGGCTGAAGGCAGGCGTGTCCTTGGCACCTCGCATATCATGCCGGTCGAACAGGGATGGTTTCCGATTGGTTGTGTCTGCAATTGAGTACCGGTAGTGCTTTGGCTCGCTAATAGAATCACACAACCGCCCCGAGTTACTTGACTCGAGGTGGTCGATAATTGTAGATACAATTAAACCTCTGCTATGAACAAATGTTAACTGTTGATACAATGAAACCTCTGCTATGAACAAACGTGTGTAATTAGGTATGATGCATCGATCACCATACCCGGCATTGTAATTGCCCAGTACAACCAAAATCTAAGCTAGCAAAAGAACGCTAACCCAAGAGCAGATCTAGACAACGCCACCTCAACCCAATAAAGCTTCATCCTACCAGGGATCCGGAATTGTAGGTGAAGGAAGTCTGCGGCAACAAGTTGTCTGGTATGTACAAGGCACAAACTCTGAAATATTAGTACAGAAAAAGGTCGCGCCCAAAATTTATGTGACTAAAGCCATAACGTCATGTGACTTGAGCCATAGCGTCATGTGATTTAAGCTATATCATGTGACTGAAGCCATAAACCAGATGAAGCCACTATGGAAATATACATTTCGCACCCGAGTCACACAGACTTATG